>Ga0308419_1003117_pt1 | contig 10481 bp, 10 predicted proteins | sample HotsprSampleMS50_FD_203674 | JGI IMG/M metagenome (GOLD analysis project Ga0308419, IMG submission 203674) | Hot spring phototrophic mat microbial communities from Mushroom Spring, Yellowstone National Park, Wyoming, United States - 20090730_MS50 ... | reverse complement strand
CCAGGTCTTGGCGGCGGCAGGGGCGGAGCGGCTGATCCGGCCGCTCCTCGTCCTCTGGGTGGGCGTGATCTCCGCCCTGCCGATGCTGCGGCTCGGGCTTGAGGGCCTCTCGCCCTCCCTGCCCGGGGCGCCTCAGGGCCTTGCCGGGCTCGTGTTCTCCGATCCGAGGGTCTGGCGCGCGGCGCGCCGCACGCTTCTCGTCGCTGTTCCAGGGACGTGCCTTTCCGTGCTGTTCGGGGGCGCAGGGGCAGTCGCGATCGGGCTCTGCAAGCTGCCGGGGCGGCGCGCGCTCGCTTTTCTCTTCGTGCTGCCGATGCTGATCCCGCCGCAGATCGCGGCGCTCTCCTGGATCGGTGCGCTCGGGCCTTCCTCCGCCCTCCTCAACGCGCTCGGGCTTGCCCCGCCGCTCGGCACCCCGCACCCGCTCTATTCCCCGGAGGGCATCGCGTTCCTGTTCGGGGTGCAGCACGCGCCGGTCGTGTTCCTCTCGCTGATGGCGGGCTTGAGGCGCTTCCCCGCAGGCCTGGTCGAAGCGGCGCGGCTTGCCGGTGCCGGGTCGGCCGCGGTGCTCCGCAGCATCGTGCTGCCGCTGCTTGCGCCCTCGCTCGCCGCAGGAGCCTCGCTCGCCTTCATCGCCGCGATCGGCAATTTCGGCATCGCCGCGCTGCTCGGCATCCCCGCCAACTACACGGTCCTGACCGTGCTGATCTGGCAACGTCTCGCCGGGCTCGGCCCAGCAGGCCTCTCCGAGGCGGCGCTGATGTCGCTCCTGCTTGCCGGCTTCGCCGCGCTCGCGCTTGCCGCCGAATCGCTCGCCGTGAGAAGGGAGCGGCGCTACGTCACGCCTGGGGCGACGGGACCGGCGCCGCCGCTTGCTCTAGGCGGCTTCACCGCTGCGGTGCTTGCAGCGCTCGTCCTCTATCTCGCGGTCGTCCTCTTCCTGCCGCTCGCGGCGCTGGTCTCGACAGCGCTCGTTCCGGCCTCTGGCGTGCCGCTCTCGGCCCGCACCGCGACGCTCTCGAACTTCGTCTCGGTGCTGTTCGTGCAGCAGAACACGGTCGTCGCCTTCCGCAACTCTCTGCTGCTTGCCGCCACAGCGGCAGCGATCCTGGTCGCCGTGGGGGTGGCGATGGCGCGCGCGCGCCTGCCGAAGCCGGTCCGGCTCGCGATCGACCTGCCCTATGCGCTGCCTGGCGTCTGCGTCGCTGTCGCAGCGATCCTCGTCTATCTGCGGCCGCTGCCTCTGATCGGCCTCTCGCTCTACGGCACGCTCTGGCTGATCCTGATCGCCTATCTCGCGCGGTTCCAGGCGCTTGCGCTGAAGCCCCTCGCCGGCGCTGCGGCGCGGCTCGACCCGGCTCTCGAGGAGGCGGCGCGGCTTGCCGGAGCGGGGCCGCTCAGGCGTCTTGCCACCATCGCCCTGCCGCTGCTTGCCCCCGCCGCTGCAGCAGCGGCGATCCTGGTCGCGCTGACCGCGCTCAACGAGATCACGCTCTCGATCCTGCTCTACGCCGCCGGCAGCCAGACGCTCGGCGTGATCGTGTTCGGGCTGAACGACGGCGGCGCCGTGGGCCAGGCGGCCGCGGTCTCCGTCGTCTCGCTCGTGCTCGTGCTCTTGCTGATGGGGGCGGCAAGCCTCGCTGCGCGTCGTCTTCCCGCCGGCACCCTGCCCTGGAGCCCGTGACCCTCAGCCCTCCCAGAAGGGGTCGCGGCCGAGGAACTTCTCCCAGGCATCGAGCGCCGCTTCGCGCGCGCTGTCAGCCTTCGCCGCGATCCAGCCCTCGACGGCGCCGATGGCGAAGGCGCGCCCGCAGTCGGAGTGTTCGAGGCGGGCGAGCAGCCTGGCTGCCACGGCCATGTCGTTCAGATGGCCAAGCTCGTCCTGCACCGCGGCAAGGGCGCGCAGGAAGCGGCGCACCTTCCGCTGCCCGAAGAGCGGGGCGAACATCTCCCCAGCATAGCGCAGCCGCTTGGCCTCGAGCCTGAGCTCGTGAAGCTGCCCCGCAGCCAGGCCGGAGATGTCCTCGCCGAAGCGCAGAAGTCGCTTGCGCCGACGCCTGAGCGCCCGCGCGGCGAACTCTGTCGCCGATTCCGAGGCGATGACCGGAGCGCGCGCGAGCGCGGCAAGCGAGAGGCAGAGCAGCCGGAAACCCCTGTCTTCGAGCACCTCGCGTAGGCTGCGATAGGCCGCCTCGCGCTCGGCCTGCGAATCACGGCGGAGCGCCTCGATCCGGCCATCGCCCGGGAACGCGGCGGCGACCTCGGCGAGCCTGCCGCCGAGGAACACGTCCCAGTCCCGCGCCGGGCCGAGGCAGCCGGCGAGGCGCTTGAGCCCTGCCGCCACCGCCGCTCTCTGCTCTGGTGCAACGCGCTTGAAGACGGAAAGCGCCGACCGCAGCCGGCGCAGCGCCACCCGCATCTGGTGCACGCCTGCCTCCGTCTCGCCGGCATGCGCCGCCGGCGCGTGTGCGACCAGGGCGAGTGTGAGATGCGCCACCACCGCGGAGAACGCCTCGGCCGTCGTCGCACCGCTCGGGATGCGCGGGGCGCCGTCGCGCAAGGGCCGCGGTGCCTCGCCTGCCGAAAGCGCCCGCGCCTCCTCGGCGAGGCTCGTTGCAGGGATGGAGAGCGCGACGTCAGCCGCCAGAGCCTCGGCAAGCGCGAAGACGGAAGCCCGGTCGCCGCTGAGGGTGAGGCGCGCGATCGGCTTCTCGGCGGCGAGGCCGCGCAAGGTCGCAACGAGCAGCGAGACGGAAACCCCGCCCGCCTCCGCCCTCGCCACTCGCCCCGCCAGCTCGGCAAGCCAGCGCGGCGAGGTTCCCGCCGGCAGCCCGGCATGGGCTGCGACGGCGTCGAGATCGGGCGCCGGCTCTGGCAGCAGCGTCTCGGCGAGCACAGGCATCGGCGCGCCGGGCAGCCAGATCGAGTCCCCCTCCGGCATGGCGCGCACCAGACGCTGCACAGCGCCGCGTCGCCGCGCCTCGACGATCACCGCAAGCCCCGCCTCCTCGAGCGCGCCATCGGCTGAGGCGTGCAGGCCGGCGGTCAGGGCCGTCGAGCGCGGCCGCGCGGCGATCGCTGCGTGCCGGAAGATCCGGCCCGCGTTCTCGTGCGCAAGCGCGAGCTCCAGCGTCGTTTCAGCCATGCCCTTCCGGGAGGTCCCTCGGGCGGAGGAAGCGCACGAGCCGCCCTCCGCCCTCCTCGACCCCCCACCAGGGGGTGGCGATCGCGAATTCTGCGAGCGCCCCGGTCGGATACTTCTCGCCGAGTGCCTCCGCATCTCGCCCGCCCCCGGCGAGGCCGGCAGGGCCGATCAGCGCGAGCGCGAGGTTGTGCAGCCCGGGATTGTGGCCGATCAGCAGCACGCTGCGCGCCGTTTCGGGCACCGCATGCAGCATCGCAAGCATCCTTTCGGCGGGCGCGAGGTAGAGTTCCTCGTGCTCGTCGATCAGCGGCGAGCCCTCGATCGGCTCGATCGCGGCGAGGGTCTCGCGCGTACGCCGCGCCGAGGAGACGAGCACGATGTCGGGCGAGAGGCCGAGCCTGCGCATCGCTTCGCCGATCGCTCTGGCATCGCGCCGGCCGCGCGCATCGAGCGGCCGGTCATGGTCCGGGGTCGTCGGATCGTCCCAAGCGGATTTGGCGTGGCGCAGCAGCAGCAACTGGCGCATGGCGTCGCCGGATCGTCCCTCTTCTTCGGGGCGGAACAGGCCGCTCCGTGCGCGCCACATTCGCACGGACCGGGCCCGCCGCCCATAGCCGCGAGATCGCTCTTCACGGTTGCGTGGGCAGGGCAGCCGATGCCGCGCTCAGGACCATGTCCAAGAGGTGATTTTTGGGTCTGGGCGATGGCAGCAGTTCTTGTGTTCGGGGCGACGGGAGGGATTGGCGGGGCGGTCGCCTCTGGGCTTGCTGCCTCTGGCCGGGCGGTGCATCTGACAGGCCGCGATCCGGAACGCCTCGCCGCCCTCTCAGCGAGGCTCGGCGCGCCCATGACTCGCGTTGACGTGCTCGAGCCCGGGGGAATCGCGCGCGCCGTCGCGGAGGCGTCTGCGCCGCATGGCGGGGCGCTTGCTGGGCTCGTCTTCGCGATCGGTTCGATCGTCCTTAAGCCCTTGAAGCGCGCCACCGCCGAGGACCATCTCGAGGCGTATCGGCTGAACGTCGTGGCCGCGGCCGAGGCCGTGGCGGCGGCGGAAGGGCCGCTCAAGGCAGGGCAGGGAGCGGTGGTGCTGTTCTCCTCGGTCGCCGCGCGGTCGGGCTTTGCCAACCATTCCGTGATCGGCCCCGCCAAGGCGGCGGTCGAAGGGCTCACGGTCGCTCTGGCGGCGGAGCTCGCACCTTCAGTGCGGGTGAACTGCATCGCGCCGTCGCTCACCCGCACAGGCATCGCAGCGGCGGTCATCGGCAACGAGACGATGGCGAGGGCGATCGCCGCCCAGCATCCCATCCCTCGCCTCGGCGAGCCGGAGGATGCCGCAGCACTCGCCAGGTTCCTGCTCGGGCCAGAGGCGGGCTGGATCACCGGCCAGGTGTTTGCCGTCGATGGCGGCCGATCCAGCCTGCGCACCAAGGGATGAAACCACGGAGAGGAGCATGCTGCATCGACGCACGCTGATGCTCGCGGCCCCCGCCCTGATCGCGTCCAAGTCCGGGTTCGCCGCGATCCCGTCCGGCAACAGGATCGCCTTCCAGGTGACGCGCAACGACAGCCCGATCGGCACGCACGAGCTTGCCTTCGCGCGCGACGGCGCCGATGTGCGTGTCTCGATCGCGATCGACTTCGCTGTCCGTTTCCTCGGCGTGACGGCCTTCCGCTACACGCACCGCAACACCGAGGTCTGGCGTGGCGACAGGCTGGTCTCGATCAACGCCACCACCGACAACAACGGCAGAATGCTCGCTGTCAAGGCGCGCGCCAGCGGGCGCGGGATCGAGGTCGAGGGTACGGAGGCGGGCGCCTATGTCGCACCGCCAGAGGTCGTCTCGACGAGCTACTGGCACGGCGCGTTCCTGCGCGAGCGCAAGATCGACACACAGGGCGGGCGTCTGCTCGCCACACGGCTGACCCGTCTCGGCGAGGAGATGATCCCGGTCGCCGGCGGAAGCGTGGAGGCGACACGCTGGCGCATCGAGGGCGATCTCGAGCTCGACATCTGGTACGACAGATCCGGTGCGTGGTCGCGCCTCCGCTTCGTCCGCGGCGACGGGTCGGTGATCCTCTACACGCGCACAGCATGAGCCTGCGCGGGACGGGCGCGCTCCGCGTCGTGCTCGGAGACCAGGTCTCGCGCGGCCTTTCAGCGCTCGCAGGTCTCGATGCGCGCAGCGACACGGTGCTGATGGCCGAGGTGATGGGCGAGTGCACCTATGTGCCGCATCACCCGCAGAAGATCGCGCTCGTTCTCTCTGCCATGCGGCACTTCGCCGCCGCGCTCGCGGCCGAAGGCGTGCGCGTCCGCTATGTCCGGCTCGACGATCCGGACAATACCGGCACGCTCTCGGGCGAGGTTGCGCGGGCTGCCCGGGCGCTTCGTCCGGCAGCGATCATCGCCACAGAGCCTGGGGAATGGCGGGTGCTTCAGGACATGCAGGGCTGGGAGGCAGCGACGGGCGTTCCGGTCGAGCTCCGGCAGGACGGCCGCTTCATCGCCACGCGCGCCGACTTCGCGGCCTGGGCGAAGGGTCGCACCACCCTGCGCATGGAATTCTTCTACCGCGAGATGCGTCGGCGCACTGGCATCCTGATGGACGGAAACAAGCCTGTGGGCGGGGCGTGGAACTTCGATGCCGAGAACCGCAAGCGCCTGCCGAAGGGGCTGCGCATCCCCGCCCCGCCTCGCTTCGCCCCCGATCCGATCACCACCGAGGTCCTCTCCCTCGTCGCGTCGCGGTTTCCCCGAAACTTCGGCTCGATTGACGGATTTTCCTTCCCCGTCACGCAGGCTGAAGCCGAGGCGGGGCTCGAGGCCTTCCTGCGCGACCGGCTGCCGTGGTTCGGCGACTACCAGGACGCGATGGCAGAGGGGGAGCCGACCCTCTTCCACTCCCTGATCAGCACGAGCCTCAATCTCGGCCTGCTCGACCCGCTCGATGTCTGCCAACGTGCAGAAGCCGAATGGCGCGCGGGGCGGGCGCCGCTCAACGCCGTCGAGGGCTTCATACGCCAGATCCTCGGCTGGCGCGAATACGTCCGCGGTATCTACTGGCTCAAGATGCCAGGCTATGCCGCGCTGAACGCGCTCGGGGCGGACCGGCCGCTGCCGGGCTTCTACTGGTCGGGCGACAGCGGCATGGCCTGCATCGACGCGGTGGTGCGCCAGACGCGCGACCTCGCCTACGCCCACCACATCCAGAGGCTCATGGTGACGGGGAATTTCGCCCTGCTCGCAGGCATCGTTCCCGCAGAGATCAACGAATGGTATCTCGCCGTCTATGCCGACGCCTTCGAGTGGGTGGAACTCCCCAACACCCACGGTATGGCGATCCACGCCGATGGCGGGATCATGGCCTCGAAACCCTACGCCGCCTCCGGCAAGTACATCGACCGGATGAGCGACTATTGCGGCGGCTGCCGCTATGAAGTGCGCGAATCGGTCGGGCCGCGCGCCTGCCCCTTCAACGCACTCTACTGGGACTTCCTCGCCCGTCATCGTTCCCGCTTCGAGTCGAACCCGCGCATGGCGCAGGTCTACCGCACGATGGACCGGATGGGCCCGGGCAGGATCGCGGCGATCCGACGCCAGGCGAGGGAGTTCCTCGACCGGGTTGCGCCGCGCAGCGGGGAGCGCGCGGCATGACGCGGCCGCGCCCCGCGAGGCCGGCGGACGGAATCGCCTGGGTCACCGGCGCCTCCTCCGGAATCGGCCGGCAGGTGGCGCTTGACCTCGCGCGCGCCGGCTGGACGGTCGCCGCGACCGCGCGGCGGGCTGAGGAGCTTCAAAAGCTCGCGGCCGAGGCGCCGGCGGGGCGGGTTGTCGTCGCGGCGGCGGACGTGACGGACGCGCAGGCGGTCGCGGCGGCCGCGCGTGCGGCGGAGACGGGTTCCGGGCGGCCGATCGCGCTCGCCATCCTCAATGCCGGAACCTATGTCCCGGACAGCGCGCAGGCCTTCGACCTTCAGGCCTTCGTCCAGCAGGTGAAAGTGAACCTGATCGGCACGGCGAACGCGCTTGCCGCCGTGATGCCCTCGATGATCGCACGCAGCCGCGGGCAGATCGCGATCGTCTCCTCCGTCGCCGGCTATCGGGGCCTGCCGCGGGCGATCGCCTACTCCGCCACCAAGGCGGCGCTGATCGCGATGGCGGAGAGCCTGAAGTTCGACCTCGACCGCGCCGGCGTTATGGTCAATGTGGTGAACCCTGGCTTCGTGAAGACGCCGCTGACCGACCGCAACGACTTCCCCATGCCCTTCCTGATGCGCGTCGAGGACGCCTCGCGGCGGATCGTCGAGGGGCTTGCCTCAGGCCGGTTCGAGGTGTGCTTCCCCCGACGCTTCGCGTATATTCTTAAGGCCATGAGGCTGGTTCCCTATGCGCTCTACTTCCCCCTGGTCGGGCGCACCACAGGGAGGCGGTGAGCCGTGACCGCGACCACCACCCTCAACCCGCGCGCGGCCGCTCTCGCCGCCTGGGGCGCTGCGTGGGAAGGGCTGCGCCCGGGCACGATCGACCAGCTGCTCGCCCTCGCCGCACCCGACATACGCTTCCGGGACCCTTTCCAGGACGTGCGCGGCCGGGAGTCGCTGAAGCGCGTGCTCGCGCACATGTTCTCGCGCGTGGAGAACCCGCGCTTCGTCGTCACCGACCGTGCCTTCGGGATCGAGGCGGGCTACCTGCGCTGGGAGTTCTCCTGGGCCGGCGGCCGGATCGAGGGAATGAGCGAGGTTCATCTCGCGGCTGATGGCTTGGTCACGGCCCATCTCGACCACTGGGACAGCGGCAGCCAGTTTTACGCCACCCTTCCCGTGCTCGGCCCCGTCATACGCCTGATCGCACGCCGGGTGGCCGGGGCTTGAGCGGCGCCGGCTCAGCCTGCGGCTGCGAGGTCACGCCGCATCAGGGTGTAGCTTCGCCCGTGGTCCTCGACCGTGCCCGCCTCGCGCCACCCGAGCCCGGCATACGGCAGCAGTGTCGGTGAACAGCCACAGAACCGGGAAACGGGCTGACTTTGCGGCGCTCTCGACGGCGGTGACGAGCACGCGCGCGTAGCCGCGGCCGCGCGCCTCCGCTGCGACGAAGACGGAGGCGAGCCAGGGCGAGAGGTCGGGCCGGCTGTCCGCATCCTCTGCGGCGAGGCTTGCCGTGCCGACGGGCACGCCCTCCTCGAGCGCGACGACGCACTGCTCGAGCCCATGTCGCGCAGTCCGCCCCGACACCATGCCGAGGGTGCGCGCGAAGGGGCGGCCCTTCCTCCGGCCCCACTCCTCCCAGAGCCAGCGCGCCACCGGTTCGGCGAGGTCGGGCCGGTCGGCGAGGGTGACGAGAGAGAGCGCCACGGCCGAGCGGCGCTCAGCCGCCGACGCGCCGGAAGGCGAGCTGCACCGTGCCGATCCAGATTCCCCAGCGATAGACCCGCGCGGTGTTCAGCACGGTCTCGTCATCGATCCGGAACATCCAGTCGTCGAACCGCACTTCCCAGGTGCTGTCGCCGACCTTGAGGTTGATACGGTAGCCGAACCGGAAGGCGTTGCCCGCCTCCCGGCCCGTGGCGACGCCGATCACGTCGTCCGCCCGCCCCTCCCAGGTCCTGTCGCCGGTGCGCCTCAACCGCCAGACCCGACGCTGCTTCTCCCCGTCGTTGTAGGTGAAGTCCTCGTCGAGCGTGAGAGTCGTGCCGTCCCAGCTGCCGTCGATGTCGACGACGAAGGTCCGCCGCACCGTGCCGAACCGGTCCTCGAACAGGCCCGCAGCACGGGTCCGCCCGGTGAAGTATTGCTCGAGCCTCAGTTCTGGCGTGCGACCCGCGAAATCCTCGATCCTCATCCCGCCCCCGCATCCCGCAAGCAGTAGCAGCGCGGGTAGCCCCGCGACCAGGCCGCGCACGACCTTGCCCATCATTCACCCTTCCCGTCCTCTCCGGCGAGATCGACCCAGGAGAGGTGCCCTCCCTTGCCGGCGCCGGTGTCCAAAAAGACCGCTCTGCCGCCCGCGCGGCCCTCGCAGATATGGGGCCTGCCGTCGCCGCTGCGACAGTCGTGGCCGCACCAGACGGTGAAGCCGCGCGGGATCTCGTCGACCCAGTCGAGCAGCCGCACGGGATGGCCCGACGGGCTCAGCGCCCCGCGCACGGTCTGGCCGTAGAGGGCGCGCGAGACAGCGGCATTTGGCCGGCGTTCCCCGGCATCCCGCGGTGGCGGGCGGCGGAGCATCTCAGGGTGGAAGGCGGCATGCACGAACAGCCCCCGGTCCCCCCAGGCGACCCAGGCAGGGGCGCGCGCGATCTCCTCGACCGCGCGCAGAGACAGCCTGCCCCCGCCCGGGTGCGCCGCAAGCTGCGCAAGCGTCCGCTCGAGCCCGTCATGCGGCCCGGGTGCCGCTTTGCCCAGCAGCGCGCGCCTCAGCTTGCGGTCGTGGTTGCCGAGCAGGAACAGGCCGGAGCCGGAATCGATGAGGGCGAACATCGCCTCGAGCACGCCCGGGCTGTCGGGGCCGTGGTCGGTCAGGTCGCCGAGCTGGACGACGAAGAGGTCGGCTGCAGTGGCGCCGGCGATCGCGGCGTGGAAGGCCGCTGCCTCGCCATGCACGTCGCCGACCACGCGCACGCCGCGGAAGCGCGCGGGCAGGACGAGCCTCACCGCTCCGCCTCCAGCCGCGCGCGCAGCGCAGCCTGCGCCTTCGCATCGAGCGGGAAGCGCCACATCAGCGCAACCGCGCCGAGCTTCAGCGCCACGGGCGCTGCGCAATAGAGGCCGACGAGAGCGCCAAGCCCCGCCACCCCTTCCGGCCCGGCACGGAAGCCCAAGGCCTCGAGCAGCGGCAGGCCAGCGCCCACCGCAAGCGCGTTGCCGAGCTTCTGCGCCATGGAGGAGACGGCGAACAGAAGCCCCGCGCGGCCCTCGCCCGTCTCGAGCCGGTCGAGATCGACCACGTCTGCCTGGATCGCCGGCGGCAGCGACATGTCCGCCCCGAGCGCAGCACCGGACAGGATCGAGATCGCAAGGAAGGGGAGCCAGTCCCCGGGCCCGAGCAGCGGCACGAAAGCAAAGACCGCCGAGGCCCAGAGCATCGCGGTGCACCAGGTGCGGTGTTTGCCCAAGCGTGCCGCAAGCCGCGTCCAACCGGGCACGGCCAGGATGCCGGCGAGGAAGTAGGCGAGCAGGAGCGGGCCCGCCTTCGCCTCCGCCTCGAGGAGATGGGTGACGACGAGCAGGAACAGGGCTGCCGGCAGGCCATTCGCCATCCCGTTCACCACCCAGGCGGAGACCAGCCGCCGGAACGCCGCGTTGCCGAGCAGCGGGGCCACGGTCGCGGCAAGCCCGC
>Ga0308419_1003115_pt1 | contig 10485 bp, 7 predicted proteins | sample HotsprSampleMS50_FD_203674 | JGI IMG/M metagenome (GOLD analysis project Ga0308419, IMG submission 203674) | Hot spring phototrophic mat microbial communities from Mushroom Spring, Yellowstone National Park, Wyoming, United States - 20090730_MS50 ... | reverse complement strand
GCGGCAGCGGACCTGCTGTGTGCTGCCCGGCCGACAGCGGTCAACCTCTCGTGGGCCGTGAAGCGCATGCTGCGTCGTGCTGAATCGGAGCCCGACCCGGCGGCCATTCCCGGCGTCCTGCTGGCCGAGGCGCAGACCTTGGCCGATGAGGACGTGGAGATAAATAAACGCCTGGGTGAACACGGAGCGGCGCTCATTCGGGATGGTGCCACCATCCTGCACCACTGTAATACCGGGGCACTGGCTACCGTGGATTACGGCACCGCGCTGGGCGTCATCCGCACTGCTCATGAGCAGGGCAAACGCATCCACGTGCTGGTAGACGAAACCCGCCCGCGTCTTCAGGGCGCGCGGCTTACCGCCTGGGAGCTCCAGCAACTGGGGATCCCCTTCACCCTTATCGCTGACAATGCCGCCGGCCACTTTATGCGCACCGGTCAGGTGGACATCGTCCTGGTGGGAGCTGACCGTGTGGCAGCGAACGGCGATGTCGCCAACAAGATCGGAACCTACAAGCTGGCAGTCGTGGCCCAGGCCAATGGTATCCCCTTCTACCCTTGCGTCCCCACTTCTACCATTGACCTGTCGTTGCCCTCCGGCGACGATATACCGATCGAAGAGCGGCCGGCTGGGGAGGTCACCGGCATCACTGTGGACGGCCAGCCGATCGCACCGGCAGGGGTGCGGGTGGCCAATCCGGCTTTCGACGTGACCCCTTACCGTTACGTGACGGGCATCGTCACCGAAAACGGCATCGCCTATCCCCCCTTCGCTCTCAGCCTGAGACGCATGGTGGCCGGATAATGGAGTACGAAAAAAGTCCCCTTCCCGTGGTCATTCTATGTGGCGGACAGGGCACCCGCATGCAGGGCGATACGCCGACCAAGAAAGAGCTGGTCGAAGTAGGGGGGCGTCCTATCCTCTGGCACGTGATGAAGATTTACGCTGCCTATGGACACACGCGCTTCATTCTCACCCTGGGCCATCAGGCCGAGGCGCTGAAGCGTTACTTCCTGGAATACGAAGCGATGAGCGGTGATTTTACCATCAGGCTGGGAGAGTGCTCCGGCATCACCTACCACACTGACAACCGGGAGAACTGGGAGATCACGCTGGCGGATACCGGGCTTGATACGGAGAAGGGCACCCGCATCTATCGTGTGGCCCGCTACATTGACACCACCACCTTCTTTGTCACCTACGGCGACGGTGTGGGTGACATCAACCTGGATGCATTGCTGGCCTTCCACAGGCAGCATGGCCGTCTGGCCACCGTAACCGGTGTGCGCCCGCGCCTGCAGTACGGACTGCTCCAGGCCGATGAGTCAGGGTTGGTGACCGGTTTTGTCCAGAAACCGCAACTGGAACATTGGATCAATGCCGGCTTTATGGTGTTCGAGCGTGGCGTCCTGGAATATCTGAGCGGTGGCGATGTCCATCTGGAAAGAGAGGCTCTCCCGCGCCTGGCAGCCGAGGGACAACTGATGATGTATCGTCACACCGGATTCTGGCGCTCAATGGACACTTTCAAAGAAGCGCTGGAGCTTGACCATCTGTGGCATCAGAGCGCGCCCTGGAAGGTCTGGGAGTAAACACACGTGCAAACGAGGTGGATGTGGAACGCAATTCTTTCTGGCTCGACAGGCCTGTGCTGGTCACCGGCTGTTGTGGATTCCTTGGCTCGTGGCTGACCATCGCGCTGGTGGATGCGGGTGCCAGCGTCGTGGGATTGGTCCGTGACCAGGTGCCCTTCTCTCACTTGCGTCTGTCGGGTTATATAGAGCGCATCTCGCTTGTGCGGGGGGACGTGACTGACTACGCGTGTATGGAGCGGGTGCTCAATGAGTACGAGATTGATACAATTTTCCATCTCGCTGCTCAAACAATCGTGACCATTGCCAACCGGGCCCCTCTTTCTACGTTCGAGACCAATGTCAAAGGCACCTGGACTCTACTGGAGGCCGCCCGCCGCTCGCCTAAAGTTGCGCGTGTGCTTGTCGCCTCTTCTGACAAGGCCTATGGCGTACATGACAAACTCCCTTACACAGAGGATACCCCCCTGCGGGCCTGCTACCCCTATGATGTTTCCAAGTCCTGTGCTGAGCTGATCGCTCGCACCTATTATGCCACTTATAACCTGCCCCTGGCGATCACGCGCTGTGCCAATCTCTACGGTGGCGGAGATTTGAACTGGAGCCGTGTATTCCCGGGCACGATCCGCAGCGTCCTCCTGGGCGAGCGCCCTGTCATCCGCTCCGATGGCACAATGATCCGCGATTACCTCTACGTCCGGGATGCAGTGAATGCTTACCTGACGCTCGCGGCGAACCTGGAGCGGCCGGAGGTAAAAGGGGAGGCGTTCAACTTCGGGACCAGCGCCCCCAGGTCGGTGTTAGAGATTGTGCAGGCCATCATCGCAGTATCCGATCATCCGGAGCTGGAGCCGATTGTGCTGGGGGAGGTGCGGAACGAGATACCGGCCCAGTATCTGGATAGCAGCAAAGCCCGGCGGATTTTAGGCTGGCAGCCGCATTACACGCTCGAAGAGGGGTTACGAGAGGCGATGAGCTGGTATCGGGAGTTCCTGAGTTGCGCGCACGGGTTCTGATTACCGGAGCAGGTGGTTTCATCGGACGTCATCTGGTGGCGCGCTTGAGCCAGGTCGGGGCGAGTGTCTACGCCGGCGTGGATCCGAACGAGGAAGCACGGCAAAGCGCCCTGCTGCCGCCATCGGTACGTGTACTGGCCTTCGATGTGCGCGACCCGGCAGCGGTGCGCGCTGCCGTTGAAGAGAGCGCGCCGGAGCTGGTCTTTCATCTGGCTGCCGTCGGCGCGACGGACCAGGCGGTAGAGCCATCACTGGCGCTGGCCGTCAACGTGGGCGGTGCGCTCAATCTGCTCGAGGCACTCAAAGGCCGCCCCGGCCTGCAGCGTGTGGTACTGACTGGCTCCTCATACGAGTACGGGGCACGGGAGGCCACTGAAGGCCTGGACCCGTTCAACGTCTACTCCGCTTCAAAAGTGGCAGCCTGGGCGTTCGGAAGAGCCTGCTGGCGGGAGCACGGACTGCCCGTCGTTACGGTGCGCCCGTTTCAGGTCTATGGCCCGGGGCAGCCTTTTCACATGCTGATCCCGGCGGCCATCCGGGCTGCCCTGAGCGGCGATGACTTCCCGATGACGCCCGGCGAGCAGGAACGTGATTTCATTTACGTAGACGATCTGGTAGAAGGAATGCTGGCCGTCGCCAGAGCCGGGGGTATCGAAGGGCAAAGCCTTGACCTGGGTACCGGGCAGGTGCACAAAGTGCGCCAGGTGGTTGAGCACATCTGGGCGCTAACGAGTGCACGGGGGCGCATCCTGGTCGGCGCGTTACCCTACCGGCCCGCCACCGTGATGTCCCTGCGTGCTGCTGCTGACCGCACTGCACGCCTGACGGGGTGGCGAGCGCGGGTCAGGCTTTATGAGGTGGGGCTGCCTCGTACTGTTGCATGGTTGGAAGGAGTGCTGAGAGGTGAGCGATCCCAGGCAGTTGCGTGGTGAGATTCTTGCCAAAGTAGCCGAATACTACCGCCTGGCCCATACCAACCGCACTTTCGTCCCTGGCCAGACACGTATCAATTACGGTGGCCGGGTCTACGACGAACGTGAACTGATCAACGCTACCGAGGCCGTGCTGGATTTCTGGCTCACTGCCGGACCGCGTGCACGCGCGTTTGAGGAAAGGTTGGCAGGCTTCCTTGGCTCACGCCACGCGCTCGCGCTCAACTCCGGCTCCTCAGCCAACCTGGTGGCGATAAGCGCGCTGTGCTCCCGTCGTCTGGAACGCCCCCTGCAACCAGGCGATGAGGTGATCACGCCAGCGACCGGCTTCGCCACCACGGTGGCTCCCATAGTGCAAAATCGGCTGGTGCCGGTATTCGTTGACTGCACGCTGGGCACCTATAACCTGGACCCCGCGCAATTAGAGCCGGCCCTTTCAGAGCGCACACGTGCCATCTTCTTCGCTCACACCCTCGGCAATCCCGTGGAGATGGACCCGGTACTCGATTTTGCCCACACCTATGGCCTCTACATAATCGAGGATACCTGTGACGCCCTCGGCTCCACCTACGATGGACGCCTGGTGGGTACCTTCGGGGATATGGGCACACTGAGCTTCTATCCGGCCCATCACATCACCACCGGCGAGGGGGGCGCTCTCGTCACCGACAACGCTATGCTGCATCGCATTGCCGAGAGTCTGCGCGATTGGGGACGCGATTGCCGCTGCCAGCACGATAGTCCCCCGGAGGGGGAGTGCGGCAGGCGTTTCGAGTGGGACATCCCAGGGCTTGATGAGCCATACGATCATCGTTATCTGTTCGTCGAGATCGGCTACAATTTGAAAATGACCGACATTCAGGCAGCTATCGGGCTGGCTCAACTCGAAAAATTGCCCGCTTTCATCGCTGCACGCAAGAGTAACTTCGCCCGCCTCTACGAGGGGCTTAAGCCATACGAGGAATTCCTGATCCTCCCTGTATGGAGCGAGCGGGCTGATCCAGCCTGGTTCGCTTTTCCTCTCACCGTCCGTCCGGGTGCGCCATTCACACGCCGCGAGCTGACCTCTTTTCTGGAGGGACGCAACATCGAGACACGCCTCCTTTTCGCCGGCAACATTGTCCGCCAGCCTGGCTACCGACATATCGAGCACCGCGTCATAGGTGAGCTGGTCAACTCCAACATCGTCCTCCAGTCCTCGTTCTTTATCGGCGTCTACCCTGGCCTGGACGAGGCGCGCATCAGCTATATGGTGGAGGCTTTCGCGGATTTCTTCGCACGCCTGTGATGATTGGGCTAATTTATGTTCCTGCGTATCTCGAACCTGGTGCACAAGGAGCTGAGACAGCTCGCGCGTGACTGGCTGATGACGGTCTTCATCCTCACGTTGCCCGTCGTGCAGCTTGTGCTGCTGGCGCAATCCACCGGTTCCCGCATCTCCGGGCTGTGTGTTGCCGTGCTCGATCTCGATCACTCCGCTGCCAGTCGGCGGATGATTACAACGCTCGACAATCGGCGCGAGCTGAACATCTGCCGTCTCCCGGACACGCTGGCCGAGACACGCATGCTGCTTGACCGGGGGGAAGTGGCGCTCTCTGTGGTGATCCCGCCCGATTTCTCCTCCGCTCTCGCGGCGCCCGGGCGTCAGGCTGCTATTGAGATTGTCGGTGATGCCGCAAACAGCGTCGTGGGGCGCATTGCGCTTGCCGCAGCTCAGGAAGCGGTCGCCAGCTTCAGCGCAGACCTGGCCAGAGAGGCCGGCATCCGCACCGGAAATGCCCCGCCGGTCATTGATCTGCGCACAGCGATCTACTTCAATCCGGCGCTCAACCTCCGGTTCTTCGCTATTTCGGCGCAGGTGGGCTTCATCGTCTATCAGGTGACGCTGGTGGTGGCATCCATCGGCCTGGCACGCGAGCGCGAGTTGGGCACGCTGGAGCAACTGCTGGTGATGCCTCTGGGCCGTGTTGAGCTGATCATTGGCAAAGCTATCCCGGCCCTGGTGATCGGGTTGTTGAATTTCGCCATTATCCTGGTGGTGGCGATCCATGGCTTTGGTCTGCCGATGCGTGGCTCCATCGCACTGCTGTTCGGGCTGACATCGCTGTTTATCGCGGTTGAGATCTGCTACGGTATATTTATCTCCGGCATTGCCCGTACGCAACAGCAGGCTGTACTCCTGGTCTTTGTCCTGGCGATGGTGGACATGGCCTTCTCCGGCTATCTGGTGCGGGTGAAAAACCTGCCCGTCGGATTACAGGCTATTGCGGAGATCGTACCGTTTCGCCATTACCTGGCGATCATCCGTGGGGTGATGCTGAAGGGGGCCGGGTGGGACACGTTATGGCCCCACACCGTGGCGATGTTGGGGATGGGAGCTTTGGTGGCCGGGGTGGCGGTGAGCATTCTGAATCGGCGTCTGGATTAGGCTGTACGATACGGATCTCCTGAAGGCTTACGCACCGGTTTTGCCAGGCCATCGCGAGATCGAACGTGCCAGAGACCACAGGTACTGTTTTACCCTGTCTCCGAGAGCGATGGTATCGGCATCCTCGCTTTCATCTCCGGAAAGACACGCCAGGACCAGAGCCAATCCCAGCATGCTCAAATGGTAGATCGCCATCAGGGGGCTGATATACTCGTAGAAATCCACACCGGCCGGTGGAGTTACCCACGTCAGTACTGCCAGGCAGCCGGAATAAAGCACGAATATCGGGATCGCTGCCAGCTTTCGCACCCCAGAGAGGATAAGCAATATTGGTACACCGGGCATTCCGTAAGGGGTCATAATGCCCGCCAGCGCTCCACCGAGTTGCCAGTATTTCCACTTCCTTGAAACCAGCACGCCCAGCGCTATCAGCCCGGCGAAGGCAGGCCCATATTTGGCCCATATGGTATGTGAGGCTACCACCTGCGAGCGCGGCGGATCGCTCAGAAGCACCCGGATCCAGTCCGGGTAGAGGGATATAAACGGCCAGCCGTATATTACCACTGATGCCAGCAAACCCTTCCAGTCGCGACGCATGAGGATGTACAGGGCGACGATAAAACAGCCACCCTGTGGTTTGATCATCAGCAGTCCATAGGCCATGACTCGCCATAGCAGCCCAGCCCACCTGTTCTGTGCTCTGTCCCCTGCCGCCAGGAGCAAAAGTCCCGCTCCCATCACAAACATGTCAATCCCGCCCGCCGCCACAAGCCACAGCGCTGTGTTGGTGGCAAACCATGCAAGTGCCACCCAGGCCCTGCGATAGAAGATAAAGGCGAACAACAAAGCCCCACCGACCACAATGTAAAATTTAGGGGTCAAAAACAGCATGGGCCACAGAAACAGAACTGCGTAGGGCGGGTTATAGAAGTGGGGGATACGCGTTGCCGGTGCCCATGGATTTATACCCTGGACGATCAGCCGCACGCCGTGCTGCATATTCTCAAAGTCGAAGCTGTTCACGACGAAAACGCGCACGGCGCAAAACATGACCAGAAGTCCCAGCGCGAAACCTGATACCGCTCGCAACCTGTCGGTTACAGGAACTTTGGACAGGGAGGCAAGCATATTCACTCCAGCCTGGCACTCGTGTCGGCGCAGGCCGACGCGCGGCGCGCAACGCCCAAAGGGACCGACTCCAATCGGGCGGCATATGGTGCAACTGTGCGGCGCGGGTCACAACCCGCGCCCTCACAACCTGCGCCCCCGGCCGCTGGACTGTGGTCCGGCGGGCAAGAGCCACGCGCGGCCAGTTATGCGTATATCACACCCGATTACTGGCCTGTTGTCGGCACCAGGCGCAACGTCACGATCTGATACGGTCTCACGGACAATGAGACCTGTCTTCCTGCCGGCTGCAAGACATTCTGATTCTCCTCCAGCAAGTTGGTCTGCCAGGCCCCGGCCAGGTCGAAGCCGCAGGTCAGTGTGAGCGGCCCTCGCCGCCGCAGCCCCTCGTAGAAACGCACGATGATGCCGTTGCCGTCCTCGGCTCGCTTGATGGTCTCCACAATGACGTTGGGGCGGTCTGTGAATATGAGCGAGAGCGGCATGCTCTGCTTACCTCCTCGCCCCTGGGTCACAATCAGGGGGTCGTTCAGGGCATAGGCGGCAGCGAGCGTTGTCTCGCTTAGCGCGCCGGCGTGGGGCAGCAGGCTGTAGGTGAAGGTATGCTCACCCCAGTCGGCCTGGGGATCGGGAAGGGTAGTGCCACGCAGCAGGGTGATGCGCATCACGTGCTCCCGGACATCATGGCCGTATTTGCAGTCGTTCAACAGGCTGACGCCGTAATCACCCTCGCTCAGGTCTACCCACTTTTGGGCGCACACCTCGAAACGCGCCCAGTCCCAACTGGTATTGCGGTGAGTGGGACGCGTCACGTTGCCCCACTGAATCTCGTAGGTGGCCGCCGGTGCGAGAATGTCTACCGGAAAGGCGGCTTTGAGCAGCACAGAGCGTTCCTGCCAGTCAATAAAGGTCTCGAAGTCGAGGCGTGGGCTGTTCCAGGAGAGTGAGATGCGCTGTGTGTAACGGCTGTGCAGGATAGTGCGTTGTATTTCCAGAGTGGCGCGCAGGGGGCCACTTTCCACCACCCGTATCGACTCAGCCGGCCCGGCCAGCCACATTTTGTCATCGAAGAAGATATCTATGTCCCAGGCATCAAAGTTGACAGGCCGGTCCTCGAAGGCCTGGAACTGGTTGGCGACGGCGCCGGGTGGCAGAACCTCACGCCGGTTGGCCTTATCGTAAATGCGCACGATGTCGCCTTCATCATTCAGCTCCACCCGCAGATACGAGTTTTCCAGCAGAGCAGGGGTTACCTGCAGGCTGGCGTCCGGCAGCGAAGCCTCACCTGGCATGATGTAGAGCGGGGTGACGCTGTATGGTAAAAGAGTACCGGCTGCCAGCAACGTCCCGCAACAGGCTGGGTGGGCACAGGGGTGCCATCGGCCAGGCACAATCTCTCTCCTGTTTTCAACCGGCCCGGCCAGAAGGCCAGATCGTCGCGGCTGAAGCTTGTAGGGTTGACGACGAGCAGGTCGCCACCCATCCTGGCGGAGATGGCCGATAAGGCGGCATCGCGGACGGCCCGCGCCTGCTCCTGTACCCAGGCGTATTGCTGAAGCGATTCGGCGTAGACCGGCCCGATACTGCTGCCGGGCAGGATGTCGTGGAATTGGTTCAGACATACCAGCTCCCAGGCTTTACGCAGCGTCTCAGCGGGGTAGGTGTACTCCTGGTTCACCAGAGCAGCGAGTGTGGCCAGGAATTCGGCATCGTGGAGCAGGAACTCGCTTTTGCGATTGGCCCGCTTGTTACGACTCTGGGTGGTATATGTTCCCCGGTGATACTCCAGATACAGCTCGCCGTTCCAGACGGGCAGGCGTTCACCGGCGGAGGCCTCTAGTTCACGGAAGAAGTCACCTGCGGCTCCCTGTCGCACGCGCGGTGTGGCGGGGAAGTTGCTCATCTCCCGCAGATTTTCCAGCATTTCGCGGGTGGGGCCGCCACCGCCGTCGCCGTAGCCAAAGGAGGTCAGCAGTTGCTGATGCAGCTCTTTCTGCTGAAAGGTCCTCCACGTGCCGATGATCTGGGCTGGCGAGGCATCGCCGTTATAAGTGCTGACCCAGTGACCATCGCCGCCGGGCGTGCAGATAAAGTGGGTCAGGACGCGGGTGCCATCGAGCCCCTGCCACCAGAAGCTATCGTAGGGCAGACGGTTGTACTGGTTCCAACCGATCTTGGTGGTCATAAAGTATTCCAGACCGGCCTGTTTGATCAACTGTGGAAGCGTCCAGCAGTAGCCGAAGACATCGGGCAACCATAGCACGGGCGATTCAGCCTGTGGGCCGAAGTGAGTGCGGAAAAAGGTACGGCCCAGCAGAAACTGACGGGCCAGCGATTCGGCGCCGCTGACGTTACAATCCATCTCCACCCAGGTTCCGCCGATTGGCTCCCAGCGGCCCTCGGCGATGCGGTGTTTGATCTCCTCAAATAACTCCGGATAATCCTGCCGCACATAGTCGTACAGTTGGGCCTGACTCTGGGTGTAATGGAACTCGGGGAATTGTTCCATCAGTCGCAGGACATTGTAGAAAGTGCGCCCGCTCTTACGCCTGGTCTGGGCCAGGGTCCACAGCCAGGCCACATCTATGTGAGCATGGCCGGTGGCAATGATTTCCACGTCGAGCGCCGCGCCCGCCCTGGCGATGCCCTCTTTCAGCACAGCATGGGCCGCGGGCACGCTGGCATAGAATGGCGGGCCAAAAGGATAACGGGTATCCAGGACCTTAAATGCCTCGTCGAGAGCATTGAGCAGGTGTCCTTTGGCCGGATGGTGCTCATCCAGGCAATTGGCCACACCCAGAGCAACGCGGGCGGTGGCAATGAAGTCACGGGTGGGCTGATCTATCAGGACAACTGCACAGGAGCGCATGAACAGCCTGGTGGCCGGCTCTCCGAAGCGCAGGCCTCCCAGCCCTGTCCAGCCGTGGAGAGCGAGGAGGTGTGGTTGACCGTCGCGCCATTGGGGCGCCAGCACTATCTCCTGGTGGTGCCGGTCGCAGGCGGCATACGGCCTGCCATCCAGGTAGGCCAGGAACTCCGGGTGGCTGAAATCGCCTGCCTCGCCCAGGGGCAGGTAGAGTGCTACCGGAAGCTCTGGCGCCCATCCGACGGGCACCTGGAACGAAGTGCGGAGCGTGAAATCGGTCATCCACTCGCCCCAGTAGGTGTCTGGCGGTATGACCGGCCAGTCGTCGTCCCTGACCTCCGGTCCGACCGGCGGATTGAGAAGTGGATTTTCCAGCACGGTGTAGCGGAAAGGTGGGATGGGGTGGCGCTCGCGGTATACCAGAGGCTCGATGAGTGCGAGACGCCCGGCGATCTTATCGGCTGTCCAACGTATGGTATGGATCATTTTCTCACCCCTGGCTGATGATGTGGTGACAGGACTT
>Ga0308419_1003114_pt1 | contig 10486 bp, 8 predicted proteins | sample HotsprSampleMS50_FD_203674 | JGI IMG/M metagenome (GOLD analysis project Ga0308419, IMG submission 203674) | Hot spring phototrophic mat microbial communities from Mushroom Spring, Yellowstone National Park, Wyoming, United States - 20090730_MS50 ... | reverse complement strand
GGTTTGCCCACGCAGCAACAGGCGTTTTACTAATTCGGCTTGGTTTACTTCTAAGGCAATCATACCGGAAATAGATAAGCCGTTTTCTTGCAACATTTTATCTAGCGCTTCCGCCTGTGCTACCGTACGTGGGAAACCATCAAAAATAAATCCGTTAGCCTTGCGGTTGTCCTGAATTTTATTGCGAATCATGCCAATAACGACTTCATCGGGCACAAGAATGCCCTGATCCATCAACTTTTTGGCAGAAAGCCCCAGTTCGGTTTGTGCAGCGATTTCTGCCCGCAGCAAATCGCCCGTAGAAAGGTGAATCAGACCGTATTTTTCTATGAGTTTTTGGCTTTGTGTGCCTTTGCCGGCACCCGGAGGACCGAACAATACCAGATTAATCATGCGAAAGGTTTGTCTTTATTTGCAAAGGTTGATTTACAATTTGTTCATGTAGCACAAAGGAAACGAGCAATCGGTAAAAAATCAAAAATCCGATTTAAGATATTGGTAATCGTCTAATGCTTTTGCCTTTTTGTAGTAGCGTTGGGCAACGGGCATATTGCGTTGCTGTTTGTAATGACGATACAGCCCAGCATAAGTATAAAGTTTATAAGGATTGGCATAATTGATTTTTTCGGCAAGCAACAAATTTTCTGCTGCCTGATAAGACTTAAACGCTGCCACCATGTCTTTGCGGTAGAATTCGGCAAGCATGCCGCTAAAAACATGGGCAGCCGCCACAAAAAGCGGTCTTTCAGCTTTTTGCAGCACAGGTAGCATTTGAGCGGCTTCCTCATAGCGTCGAGTCAGCAGAGCAGTTTCTATAAATGCGGCTACATAATGTAGATTATTTGGGAAACGCTGTGCTAGTCGGCGGCTGTGTGTCAAGGCTTTTTCGTGGTTATTTTCATAGCGCAAGTAGATGTGTGTAAGGTAGCCTGCTGCTTCATTGGCTGTAAAGATGGCTTTTTGCGCACAGGTTTCCAGATTATCCAACCCTTCTTTTTTGTTTCCTTCTCTGAAAAAAATCACGAACGGGCGATAAATAGGGTAGCGTTCGGGGAAATACGCCCGATAGTAGCTGTACAGCCCTGTCATAAAATTGAGTTCGATATTTTGTGAACGAAGGTCAAAAGCACTTTGAATTAGCCCGTAGAGGCGCTTGGCTTCGGCGACTGCCTGCATGGCTTCTCCCTTGTCGTTATAGTGCTGCATGAGTAGCCCGCGTGCGGTGAGCATAAAAAATACTCCTTCTACATCATTTGCGTTGTTGTCTAGCATTTTTTGGGAAGCGGTGATGGTTTTTTCCAGAAAATAGGTGTGTTGCTTGAAGCTTTTACTCTCAAAATCATCAAAGGGCATGTGTTGCCAGAATAACAGCAAGGCATTGAGCAGTGGCGTAACAGGATGATGGGGATGACGCGCCTGCACTTGGGAAAAGTAGCGCCGTGCTTGCAGAAAGTCGCATCCGTACATCAGCGGAAGCCCTTTTTCCAACAGTTCCAGTGCTATTTTATCGGAAAGCAAAGGCGGAATAACGACTTTTTGTTGCGCCTGCGTATTTGCTGCACCCAATAGCAGCAACACAGATAATAGCAAGTTACGCAATCCTTTTTGCATCATTGAATCTGAACACTATGCCAACAGTGCGTCTATATCTTTGGCAGTCAGTTGTTTGATAAAACTTTCTTCGGTAATAATCAAACCTTCTGCTAGCTTGCGCTTTTTTTGTTGCAGCAGCAAAATTTTTTCTTCTACCGAATTTCGTGTGATGAATTTATAGACCATTACCTTGTTTTCTTGTCCGATGCGGTGAGCGCGGTCTATTGCTTGCGCCTCTACGGCAGGATTCCACCATGGGTCTAACAGGAAAACGTAATCAGCGGCGGTGAGGTTCAAACCTGTGCCGCCAGCTTTGATAGATAGCAGAAAAACAGGCACGTCGCGGCGTTGCATAAACTTTTCTACCTGTGCCTGACGGTCGCGCGTGCTGCCGTCCAAGTACGCATATTGGTAGCCATACTTTTCCAATTGTGCGCGCAAGAGTCCTAAATGTTTTACAAATTGGCTGAATATCAACACCTTATGACCCTCTGCTACGATGCTTTCCAAGCAGTGAAGCACGTCGCGCATTTTACCAGAATCGCCCTTGTAGTTCTCTTGTACCATCTGCGGATGACAAGCTAGCTGGCGCAGCTGCGTCAAGCCCTGCAAAATAAGTATTTGCGATTGGGCAAGCCCGTTTTTTTCTATGTGTGCCAAAATTTCATTACGATACTTAGATTTGATTTTCTCATATGCTTCCTGCTGACAGGTAGTCATCTTGCTGTAATGCACCAGTTCCATTTTTTCAGGTAAGTCTTTCGCTACCTGACTTTTATGTCTTCTTAGAATGAAGGGTTTGACAAGTGCTTGCAATTGATAGAGTCTGGCTGTGTCGTTTTTCTTTTCTATTGGAGCAACAAAATTTTGTTGAAAATAGCTCTGCGAACCTAACAGCCCCGGATTGACAAAGGCCATTTGCGACCACAAATCCAGCGCACTATTTTCTACAGGTGTTCCAGTAAGAGTTAGTCGATGTTTACCATTCAGTCGCCGAACGGCTTTGGCAATAGCCGCATCGGGGTTTTTGATAGCCTGCGCCTCATCGAGGATGATGTAATTAAAATAGTATTTTTCCAATAAATCGTCTATGTCTTGCCGTACGATGCCGTAGGAGGTAATGACCAAATCGTATCTATTGAAAACGGCAGTGTTTTTATAACGGAATACGCCTGTGTATTTGAGAATTCGCATTTTGGGGGTAAACTTTCGTGCTTCCATTTCCCAATTGTAAATTAAGGACGTAGGTAAAATTAGGAGAGAAGCGTGCGAAGGAACACCTTCTGCTGCAAAGCGCTCTTTTTCGGCTTGTAGCAAAGCGAGTGTTTGTACGGTTTTGCCCAATCCCATATCATCGGCAAGGCAGCCTCCGAAATTGTACTCTCGTAGGAAATTGAGCCAGTTATAGCCCGCTTTCTGATAAGGGCGCAGTTGCCCTTTAAATTGTTCAGGTAACGGGTAATCTTCAAGCTGTTCAAAATTGCGCAACTGCTCTAATCGGCGGCTCATATTCACAGTGACTGCCTTATGCCTTTCTAACGCGTGCAGTAACGCCACGTGGTGTTTTTTCAAAACCAGTTGTTCGGCTTTCTCTTCGGTAAAGTGCAAAAAATCAGCAAAGCGGGCAAACCACGCCTCCGGAATTAGAGCAAGCTCTCCATTGGGTAGTTTAAACTCACGCGTGCCTGTCAAAATATATTTGCGAATTTGCATAAATGGAATTTCATAGTCGCCAAATTTGATTTTTGCTTGGATATCGAACCAATCATTTACTTCTTTGACTTTCAGGTCAAAACAAGTTTCGCCAATAAAGTATTTTTTTTCATCTTGATTTGTCTGTAACAGGTGAATCCCTCGCTCTGCGGCTTGATGACGGTAACTTTGCAGCCATTGCAGCGCTTCTACACCTCCCATAACGGCTTTCCCCATGCCAATTTCCAGACCATTTGCCACCAGCCAGCTGAGTTGCTCTTTCTCTTGCCTAAGGTCGCGAATGACTTTGTGAAATATATAGTTACCTGCCTTGTTTTCTATCAAAACCATGCAAGCCTGCTCTTGTCCGGGTTTAAACTTGAACTCGCCGTAGTGAAACTGTAATTCAAACTGTATTTTAAAGTCTGGCACTTTATTCGGCTCTCCATTTTTTGCTTCCTGAAAAAGTCCGACCTGTACGGGCAGCGGTATTTCAGCAAAGCTAAGGGTAGTTGTCAAGGGGTGATGGTGCTCGCGAATATCCAAGCCTTCGGCAGTAACTTCAAAATTGGCTAAAAACTGTGGCAAAACCGTCTTGAAATATTGTTCCTCTGCCTGTTTAGGAATTTTTAACTCACTTTTTTTCAAAAACGGATACAATTTTTTACCATCCAGCGGTTGTGCAAAGCGATACAAGTTTTGCCCAATAAGCAGCCATGCTGGTTGTGTACAAATCACAATGCCGCTTTGTTCGGGAGTCATTGTTAGGCGGACGTTGCGATGAAACAGTTGCAGAAACAAACTTGTACCTTCGCTGTGGCGGCGGTAGTGTGGTCGTACCTCTATCGGCTCGAGTATAAAGGTCAGTTCCTTGTGGGCAGGATTCCCATCGGCAGCCATAATAAAAAACCGCTTGCCAATAAGTCTATCTAGATAACTTGCACGGCGTTTTTCCATTGCCTCATGGATGGTCTCCTGCAATTGCCGGTTGCCTTTTTCTTTGTTAAATGTTTTCAGAAAAAAATCTGATGTAGTCATTTTTTTTGCCGAAAACCGTCGGGCAACTGCTTCGGGGTGCATTTCTTCAGAAAGGCGAATCAGCACATAATCTTTTTCATCCATTTGTGAGGCAAACTCGGCAGCGTTCATGGATGAAAGTTTCTGATAGCACAGCGAGAGTCTGCCTTCTGCATCTAATTGCACGGCGTAAGGGTCTATGAGATATCCCAAGTACTCATGCCGAAAAAGTGAATAAACAATGACAAAAGGCTGTGTTATATCTATTTTCATACAGATACAAGAAAAGAAAGCAGCGCATCCAGCAGCGCGGCGGGTTGTTCAGCATGTACCCAATGCCCTGCATTGGCAATAGTTACTAAGCGGCTATTGGAAAAAATAGTAGAAATCTGTTGGGCATCGGCATCGGTAATGTATGGCGAACGACTGCCTCTAATAAATAAAGCAGGTACATCAATCGGATGATTACAAGTCAGCGCTTGCCCAACTTCGGCGATATGTTCGGTAATTATGGGCAGGTTAAATCGCCAGTCAAATCGGTTGTCATCTGTTCGGTAGAGGCTTTTAAGGAGAAATTGCCGCGTGCCTAAATCTATTCCATAGTTTGCTAAGATGTTGTCGGCTTCCTGACGGCTTTGTAAGGTTGCTAACGGCACGGCATTCAGTCCTGATAGTATGTGCTGATGATGCAAAGGATAGGCACGCGGCGCAATATCGACCGCCACCAAACGCTCTAATTTATCAGGAAAATCAGCGGCAAATTGCATAGCGGCTTTGCCCCCCATTGAATGTCCGATGACGGTTGTATGTAGTGGTTGTATCAGGTCGATGAGTTGCGCAATGTCGGCTGCCATGTCGCTATAGCACATACTCTTGGCACGGAAACTGCGCCCGTGATTGCGCATATCTGCCATCACCACATGATAGGTTTCCGCCAGCGTTTTGGCGACTGTTTGCCAATTGTCTAACAGCCCAAACAACCCGTGAAAGATAAACAGACTGCCGTTGGCGCAGTTATTTTTTCCCAATTCCTTAAAATGTAAAACTTGTGAATGCAAAGTTTCTCAGGTTTAATTTTACGATTGTCAATAAAATCCAATTTGCAAGATAGCAGTTTTTTAAAAATTGGTGCATTATTTTTTTAGAAAACGACCGATATAGCTATATTTGCCCTCCGTTTAGCATAAGCAAACATTTACACCTGACATAAGAGATGATTATTATCAACATCAAAGAAAACGAATCTATTGACAAAGCATTGAAACGCTTTAAGAAGAAGTTTGAAAAAACAGGCGTGATGAAGGAGTTACGTGCCCGCACTTATTACGAAAAGCCTTCTGTACGCAAGCGTAATATCCGCCTGCGTGCGGCCTACCGCCAGTCTATTATTGCGGAAAGCAACAAAGGATAATTAATAGTTGTTCCGGCTTTCAAGCGCATGCCTCCTAAGCTGTTTTAATTGCTGTTTAGGAGGTTTTTTGCTTATTTTTTCCAAAAGTTATTGGCTCTAATAGAGTTGTTGTTGTTCTTAGCAATCTTCAAATGGTTTACTGACCCAGAATACATCATCTTGTATGGTGGTTTGTCACTTATTTGTGCAATTATTTTTGCTGAAAACGGTGTTTTCTTTGCTTTGCTGCTGCCCGGTGAATCACTTGTTTTTCTGACAGGCGTGTTTTGCTACATGGGTCTGCTGCCACATTCCCTACCTGTAACAGTGCTGGCAATTTGCGCTTCTGCTTTCGGCGGTCATCAGTTTGGCTATTATTTCGGGCTTCGCAGTAGGCAGTGGCTCATGCGGTGGGAAGATGGTTATCTCATGAAACGCAAACATTTAGCACTTGTACGTGCATACTACCGCAAATATGGCATATGGACAATTCTTGTTGGGCGCTATATTCCTATTGTACGAACACTTGCCCCTATTTTGGCAGGCAGTTTTGGAATGAAACACAGTGTCTTTACATTGCATAATTTTATTAGCACAGCTCTTTGGGCGATTCCGTTTCTGCTACTTGGTTACTTTGCAGGTGCGGTTGTACCTAACCCGCAGCGTTATTTGTCACTAATTTTCATTGGCTTAGTAATAATTATTCTTGTACCGCTAGTTAAGCCACTGATACCTAAAAGATGGCTTGCCTTTTTCCATAAACGAACAGAAGGCAGCAATCGTTAAAACTACCCAACAACATATGTTGCAACAAAAAGAAGAAGTATTAATATTAGGTGGCGGGCTGGTAGGTTCGCTGTTGGCGCTTTTGCTGGCTCGGCGCGGCTATCGGGTAACAGTTTTTGAAGGACGCCCCGACCCGCGCGAAAAAGGTTACGAACGCGGACGTTCTATTAACCTTGCCCTTAGCGATAGAGGATGGAGGGCATTAGAAAGCGCCGGAGTAGCTAATGCAGTGAAAAACATAGCCATCCCTATGTATGGGCGCATGATGCATAGCCTTTCAGGTGAACTGACCTATCAGCCTTACGACAATACAGGCAAAGCCATCTATTCGGTTACACGTGGTGTGCTGAACTTGGCGCTATGCAACGAAGCCATCAAATACGGGGCAGTCTTCAAATTTGGCTACCGCAGCATCGATGTAAACTTGAAAACTAATCAAGTTACCCTTCGACACATACAAAGCGGTGAAATTACTACGGCGCAACCCGATATTTTATTAGGAGCAGATGGTGCTTTTTCAGCTGTGAGGCAAGCTATGCAGCGCACCGACCGCTTTAATTACTCGCAACATTACATCGAATATGGCTATAAAGAACTTAGTATTCCGCCTACGGCAACAGGTGGTTTTTACCTAGAAAAAAATGCGCTACACATTTGGCCGCGCGGCAACTACATGCTCATTGCGTTGCCCAATGGCGATGGGAGCTTCACCTGTACCTTATTTCTCCCATTTGAAGGAGAGGTATCTTTTGCCCAACTAACCTCTGATGAAAAAATTGAAGCCTTTTTTGGGCAAAATTTTCCCGATGCTAAACCGCTGATGCCTAACTTATTACAGGAATTTGCACAAAATCCTACTTCATCGCTGATTACTGTGCGCTGTAACCCTTGGACATTCGGTGGAAAAGTCGGTCTTGTTGGCGATGCTGCCCACGCAATTGTGCCTTTTTATGGGCAAGGAATGAATGCAGGCTTTGAGGATTGCCGCATCCTAACCGAACTGTTAGACCAACACGCGGGCAACTGGGCAGCTGCTTTTAAAGAATATGAAGCAGTGCGTATCATTAATGCCAATGCCATTGCTGACCTTGCGCTGATGAACTTTGTAGAAATGCGCGACTTTGTAGCCAATCCCTTGTTTTTACTCCGCAAAAAAATTGAGGCACATTTGCACCAGCTATTCCCCAACGAGTGGATACCGCTTTACACAATGGTTACTTTCTCAGATTTGCCTTACAGCGAAGCACTGCGTATTGGTCAAATTCAGGATAAGATTATGCAACGGGTCATGGCAATAGAGAATATTGAATCAACTTGGCAAAATCTTGATTTTCACGCTATAAAAAATGAGTTATTGCAAGAAATTTAGCGCATTTCCAGCCATTTCTCTGCTTCTTCCACATTATCAAAATAGCGGAGTCGGTCGCCTGCATGATTTATGCTCGCTTCAATCTCTTCTACTGTTTGCTCTACTGATACATGGGAGAAAAAGTTCTTGCTCATTACAATAGCAGAAACAGTATCTTTTGGCATTGTAGGGTCTGCGAATAATTCCTGAAACTTATCGCCAACCCATACCTGCAAATCAGGAGTTACAGTGAAGTAAAACTCACGCAAATCGTTCATGTAAATCAGGGGTTTGTATTGTTTGAGTAGGTTGAGATAGTTTTCTAACTCCTCTTGGTAGGTTGTATCGTCCATTCTTTGCGTAGAGGATTTCCATGTAATATAGATTGCTCTTTTAACCTTGTCGTAAGCGACAATCTGATAAGGACTGTTATAAATTTCCTCCATTCTTAGCATTTAGTTGTAAGTGATTCGGATATAATTTATATTTTTCTCTTCAAATTCGCTAACAGAAAATTTGTCTGCTTTTAGGGATGCCCCCTGTTAGCAGTCAGAGACTCTCGGAGGTGCAGCCTAACAGAGGTTTTAATTTTTTTCTACAAATATCTTGAAAATGGCCTACATATAGGCTTAACAAGATTTAACGCAAATTAGCACAACACCTTTTTTTCATTAGCGTAAATTTAAGTGCAATACATAACTTTGTGAAATATCAGTATTGTCCTTTTGCAGCTATTTTTATGAATTCATTCGTTAAAACTGTACTCGTAGGCACTCTGTCCGGTTTTCTGGGGGCTTATATATTTCAGTGGAGCGGGCTCGGCACAGCAGAGCGTGATGCGTCGCAACCACCCGATACCGTCCAGGCAGTACATTTCACCGACTACGGTCCGCAGTTTACTGTACAAGGTACAGAGGACGCGCTTAACTTTACCGAAGCAGCCAAAGCTAGTACCGAAAGCGTAGTTTATATCAAAACTGCTACCCTTAATCAGCGAAGCTACACTTTTTTTGATTTGTTTTTTGACGTACAACCACGTTATGACCGCGTGATGGGGTCAGGCTCAGGGGTGATTTTTTCTAAAGACGGTTATATTGTAACCAATAATCATGTGATTGCAGGGGCTACGGAAATTAACGTGGTACACAATAAGCGCACCTACAAAGCCAAAGTAATTGGCACAGACCCTTCTACAGATCTCGCCCTACTGAAAGTGGAAGCACAAAACCTACCTGCTATTCGCGTTGCTTCTTCGGAAACTGTACAAGTCGGCGACTGGGTGCTAGCCGTAGGTAATCCTTTTAACCTGAACTCTACTGTAACTGCCGGCATTGTTAGCGCAAAAGGAAGAAACATTAATATTCTTGAAAATGTGCAGTTCCCAATAGAGTCCTTTATTCAGACAGATGCAGCTATCAACCCGGGTAACAGCGGTGGCGCATTAGTTAATATACGCGGTGAACTGATAGGCATTAATACGGCTATTTTATCGCGTACAGGCTCGTATGCGGGTTATGGCTTTGCCGTTCCTTCTGATATTGTAGTGAAAGTGGTCGCCGACCTGAAAAACTACGGACAAGTTCAGAAAGCCTTCATGGGCGTAGATGTGATTGATGTTACTGAAGAAGTTTATAAGGACTTGAACTTAGACGAAATTTCAGGTGTTATAATTACGTATATAGAACCCAAAGGTGCTGCTGAAAAAGCAGGGCTGAAACGAGGCGATGTGATTGTCAGCATTAACGGCAAACCGATAGACTCAAAAGTTAGTTTTGATGAACAATTGAGCTATTACAAGCCGGGACAGAAAATTAATGTGCGCTTTAAACGCGAAGGAAAGATAAACGAGCGGCAGGTAGAATTGACCAATATAGATGGCTCAACCTCCATTTTTAAACGCGAGGTTTATAAAGCAGAGCGTATAGGTGCCGAGTTAGAACTCGTTCCTAAGGCAGAGCGCATGAGATTAGGCATTGAGAACGGCGTGCGAATCAGCAAAATTACAGGCGGACTGATGAGCCAAATGGGTATTGAAGAAGGATTTATCATTACATCTATCAATGAGCGCCCTATCCAGTCTCCTGAAGAATTAGCTGAAATTCTAGAACGCATTCGCGGCAGAGTTATCATTAAAGGGGTTAGCAAAAACGGCGCGAAAGGTTATTATTCGTATATGTTTTAAAGATATATCAATTGCAGTCTGAGGTGGGTATGCATCCGGACGGAGATTGTAAGTTTAGGTTTATTAATAGGTTTGGGTTCTCGCTGTTGCCTTTGGCGGCAGCGAGTCTTTTTTAGTCTAATTTTGCGCCATTATTCTAAAAACTATCAAATAACATGAAACGACTCATTGTATATGTATTGATTGCAGGTATGCTCTTGTTTGCATTACTGCCTAGTTGCTCTTATTATGATACCTCAGAAGAAAAAGCCGATAAAGCCCTATTAAGCAGCCACAAATGGACTTATGATACTATTGCAATGTCTGTCTTAATAGATTCGGTTTACCGCACCTATCTTTCTGGGCAAGTTCAAGATACGACTGGCATAGCTAAGCGCATCAAAAACCTGCAAGTATTCACGTTTCACATGAGACAATTTGCTATTGAATTTAAACCCGACGGTTCACTTTGGGTCAAAGGCGCAGGCGCTAAAGAAGG
>Ga0308419_1003109_pt1 | contig 10493 bp, 15 predicted proteins | sample HotsprSampleMS50_FD_203674 | JGI IMG/M metagenome (GOLD analysis project Ga0308419, IMG submission 203674) | Hot spring phototrophic mat microbial communities from Mushroom Spring, Yellowstone National Park, Wyoming, United States - 20090730_MS50 ... | reverse complement strand
GCGGTCCATGCATCCTTGTTGTTGCCCTGTTGCGCCTTCTGCCGAGCCAGAGCCAGTCGCTCTTCGCCTTGTCGGATCCGTGCCCAGCCCTGTTGAATGGCAGCTTGCGCCTTCTGCCGCAGGATGTCCAGGTTTTGTTCTGGCACACTAGGTTTGGCTTGGATTGTCCGGCCGATTGTATCCAAATAGCTGTGGAACTCTGGTGGTAACACGGCCTTCAATGCAGGGATGGCTGCGAGTGCGGTCTGGCGTTCAGCTGCTGTCAATGCAGGTTTAGTGGCGTACTGCATGAGCGAATTGTACATTCCCAAGCCCATCTGATTGCGCTGCAGTTCCTGCCGAAGCTCCCTGTCCGCCTGCTTCTGGGCTTCCTGTAGCCTGCGCTGCTCTTCTCGGTCAAACGCTCGCCATTGCTGCTCGTAAGCCCATTGCCCATACTGCTGTCTTGCCTGCCAGTTGCGCAGTGCCTGTTCGTTCTGCTGCTGGATGTTCTGCGCCTGAGTACCGTATACCGCCTGCTGGTACTGGTTCTGGATCTGTGCTAGCTGCTGTTGGTATTCGCGCTGAGCTTGGGCATCAGCCAGTTCCAGCTGCCGTTTGGCGTGCCATGCGTTCAGGGCGTTCGCTGCTGCGCGTTCGTAGCGGTCTCTAGCTTCAGCCACACGTTGCTGGTAAGCTTGTTCGAATGCCTGAGTTGCGTATGGCAAGATGTCGGGGTTGATTAGCCCGGCTACCACCTGAGCAACTACATCCTGCCATGCTCTCTCGGGCTTCTGGAACTCTGGCAGTTGCGGGTATGGGGTCAGCGTCTCGGCTAGTGGTTGTGGTGGCGGTGGCAATTGCGGTGCAGGTGGCAGTGGCAGCCCCTGGAGTTGCGGCGGCGGGGTGAACGCAGGCACTGTCGGTGGTTGGGGTGCGGTCGGTGCAGGCTGTCCTTGTGCTTGCGCTTGTGTCTGCTGCTGAGCCATTTGCTGCGCACCCCAGCCCAACGCGGCCGCCACGGCAGGAACCGGGGCTAACAATCGGTTGATCTCCTGTGCCACAACATCATCCTTGGTCGGATCTATGTATGGCAACGGCTGCCCTAGCGCGTCCAGTCCGATCTGCGGCTGCAGGGCCCAGGGTTCGAGCAATTGTACGTTCCCCAACGCACGACGTTGAGTGTTCGCCAATCTCTGCGCTATCCAATCCATCATGAATCTCACCTACCAAGCAGCCGCATCAAAATCTGTGCCATTGACGGTTGGCCGGGCATCTGTTGGTCTGGGCGCTGCCATGGACGGCGAAACATGGAGCGTGTGCCACCGACCAACAGCGATTGAAGGAACTGGTTCGGGTCTTGGGGTGCGAACCCCGGCATTGGCTGCTGCAGCTGCATTGGCTGACCCGGCTGCATCGGCTGACCCGGCTGCGCCAGTTGTTGTGGCTGCTCGGCTGGCTGCTGGAGTTGCTGCTGTGTCAGCTGTCCAGTTTGTTGTTGCGCCAGCTGTTGCCGTTGCTGATGCAGCCGCCGTGCAAACTGCAATAGTGGCGGTTCAAACGGGTTGACGCCACCACCCGACCCACGTGACATCCGCCAGATAGACGAGATTACTGATCCTAACATCCTAATCACTCCTTACAGAATTATCTACTGGCGCCTGAACAACTGAGCAATTTGTGGCATCAATTGCGCCCAGCCCGCGAGCTGCCCAGCCTGCTGCTGTCGAAACATCTGAGCCAGCTGTTGATAGGCTCCACCAGCCCCACCAGCCAAGCCAGCCGCACCGCTGATCAGCTGCGCCCGCTGAGCCAATGCTCGCAGTTGCGCATCATAATCAGCCAACTGTTGCTGCGCACCAGCCTGTTGCGCCAGTGCCATGCCCTTCGCCTGCGCCAGCTCCTTCAGCCCCGGCACCGTTATACCAGCAGGCAGTTGCGGTTGGGTACTGAGAGCCTGCGCCTGGAGTTTGGCGAACACGGTTGGGGCTAATGCCGGCGGAATCTGGATTTGGTTTGCCAGAGACAGCAGTTGTCGCGCCGCGTCCTGCTGCAGTGCAGCCTGTGCTTGGGCTGCCTGTTCAGCTGCACCTGCTTGTCCACCACCGCCGCCACGACGCGCGAACAGCATCGGGGCAACCGTCAGGGCTACTTGCCCCCAAGGTCCGCCCAAAAACCGACCCACTGCCTTCCCAAGTCCGCTCAGCAATTTACCGAACATGGTCTATCACACTCCATTCGTGGTATACTGTAACTGGTGATTGTCATGTGGAGAACACTCTACGCATTACGCTGGCACATTGCTTATCTGGTAGTGGTTGCCGCGATTTGCGTCACAGTATCCGTGCTGGTCGTGCTGGAGCAGCATCGTCGGATTGTAGACGCGCCACGCATCGGTATCCGCGACATTTACGGACAGGAGATTCCCGTTGCGGTGGCTCCTGGTACATCCAGAGAAACAGTCGCCGCAGTGTTCCGTCGCATAGACCAGACATCCCCGTTCGTCATCCAAATCGACCGGTGTGTGGGTAGATCCCATGCCCGTCCCTATCGCGGTCGTCGCGCCGTGCTGTACGTATTCTGTTACGTACAGTTACCGGACGGTAGTTGGCGGCAGCTGAGAATACCATTTACTTCTGATTGCGAGCGGGACGCTGCGGACGACGAGCTGCTGCGTTCGCTAGAGCTTGCTCTACCCTATTGATAATCCCCGGAGATTCGGCACCCCACATTGCAGTGTATAAGGAGTACCGCAACGGTTGCGTCTCCATCGCAACCACCGGCTGTCCTTGGAATCGCTCCATCGTTGGTTTCCACCTGGTCCACCCTTCGGCATCTCGAATGGCTTCTTCTGGTGTGGCATACACTCCATTCTGCGCCAGTTTGTTGGCAATCTGGGCGATTTGTCCGTTCAGCAGCAGATACTGTGGGGTTGGTTTTGGTCTGGACTGGGGCGCAGCCATCTCTATCCGTTCCTTACGATCCATCAGCTCCCGTAGCCTGGCTACAAGCAGCAGCAGTTCCAGCTTCTGTCGCTCCTTGGCTGCCCAATCCTGCAGTACCTGAGCAACTTCGGGACTGATACCGAAATCAGCAGCAGTCAGCTTGCCGGTCGGTAGACCAACTACGATCTGTTTGGTTGGCCTTGTGGGGAACGTCGGCATACTCATTGCACCCCCGTCTCATAGCTAATGTAACACTGATAAACCGCATCCGACTGCGCCACATTCAGCTCCAGCTGCCATTCGTGCGTCTGCTCTCCAGCCGGCACATTGGCTCTACCGGATACATTGACCAGGGTAACGTCCGGCTTGCCTGGACGAATCAATTTGACCGAATACGCCGCGCCAGCCAGATGGACGAACCGGATAGCCGACAGCATCGGCATGAACCGCTTACCGGTGCGCCATCGGCAGCTGGGCTTACGATGAACCGAGCCCGCAACTTGGTAGATGCCGTTGGTCGTTGCAACGAACACGTCGTCCCCATAACTGAACGCCCAGCTCACCGGATGCGGCATCTTCCAGCGTAACGCCCCGGCCCATTCTTGGGGGGACCAGATCAGACACCACCCCTGTGAACTGTCATTATAGATGACATAAACCCTACCTGCAGTACGAACTACCCAGCTGGAATCGGACAGTCCACTAGCCACCAACTGCCCATCCACGAACAGGCGTCCGTCGGAGATGAACGCCCCGACCGCTGCGGCACGGAAGTCCGACGCTGCTCTATCGTCAATCAACGCGGGCGGTCTCATGTGCAGCAGGTCGTTGTCGTACTGCGGGGACAGGGGCACGAGATACTGCCCCCGACGTGTGTGCGCGATTACTCCGCCTTCTGCCGGCGCGATGGCAGCTATGGCAGCTGGAAGTATAATCGTATAAGCGTCTTGATTATCGTCATTGATGGCTGTGGCGCCGAACCTTATAGGATTACCTGCCTGAGAAATCCACAATGTACGACCGGCTGCCACCACAGCCCTGTTGCCTACAACAGCTGCCGGACCGTATGGTAGCTTCCCGCTCGGCCTGTACGGGTTGGTTGAATGATCCCCCCAATCATAGAAATAGACATGCGATGTGGTTGCCGTGCTTTCAGCCACCAAGATATACTGCCCTTCAGTAGCCCTATACACCCGAACTATATCCCCTGCCTGTAGGCCTGACACACGCCCCCGCACCCCAGCGCTCGGCAGCTCGATTTGGGGCTTCCCCGGCGTAGCAGCAACCGACCTAGTCGCGCCAAGCACAGATTCCACCCCGTTGCGTTCGATTGTTGCCGCGTAAACATGTCTTCCCGCCTGCAGCTGCCCTTCCACATAAACGTTTCCCCAACCAATACTGACAGTGTGCGTATTTTGGAGTGAGTACCTGAAGCCGAATGACTGAAATGTTGTCAAATCAGCAGCCGAAGCATCCACCCATACCCACAAAAACGCACCATCTCGCCTATAAAAGGTGGGTACATCCCCCCCATTGATGGCCACCTGCAACGAATGCTCTGCACCGTCAGGGACTATTAACAGAAACCAAAACCATCGTGCGAACGGGAGTTGGGGCTGTGGAGCCGGGAAGGTGTATGTCCGCTCGACGGCTCCGCTGACGTTCGTCCACTCGGGGTAGCCTTGTTGTGGTGGGACGTTCCAATTAAACCTAGTATCCGACCAGAAATGATAGACCCAGGAGTTTGGCTCAAGCATCGTCAGGGTCGGCGCCGGCGGTTCTGCCAGTACCTGTTCCGAACCGTCCGGTTTGACCCATGTCCAGTTGCCATCAGCATTTATAAAATAAGCATCATCCCCATACGCGAAGCAGTAGCCCGACGAGTTCTTCCATCTCAGTGTTCCGCTGCCCACATCGACCATACAGGCTCGCTGTGCCGCTGAAGTCGTTACCCTGAAATCATCAAATCGGGGGACTATCAGCCCTGCCCGCAGCTCGCAATCTTCTGCCAGCGTGCAAGCGGCTTCGTACTCGTTCGTCCCCACAGGCTCGCCGACAAACGCCAGCTTCTCGGTTTGCCACTGCTGTTCTGCCACCTGCTCCACCCCTTACCGCGGGATGCCATCCCAAGCGTGCAACATATCCGAGAATTTGTTCCGATCCAGCTGCTGTTCCGCCAGAGCTGCTGCTTCCAATAATGCCTGAGCCTTCGGCGAACCAAATCGCAATGCCCACTCGGCGGCAGCTCTGTATCCAATCCCTGGATGGATCGCTGCAGGCGTCAGCGGCTCATGGCTATCAGCCGAGAGTAAGCTAGGTTGAATCTTGAACACGCCCACCACGACCAACGAACCCGCCGAAGCGGGAATGGGATAGATCCACAAGTTCTCCCCGTCTCTGCGGAAATAGCGGGGTGTACCGGTGTCGGGGCGGAATAGTCTGGGGCGCTGGTCGATGGGCAATGGTTCCAATTCAACCGGTTGCCCGGCAACCATCCAAGCCGCACCGTCCAACCTAATAATCCCAGTTAATGACACAGTTCGCTGGTTCGCTGCCACATTATAGGATCTCTCTTCAGGTTGGCGGGCTAGGTTGGCAGATTCGGTTTCAGCTTGCGCGAAGTAGGCACGGTTTATTAAATCGTTTAAGTCGGCGTCCGTAGCTCGAACCCCTTCCAAATCGTAGCTGATTAATCCGCGCACCATCGCCCGTAGCTGTGCCAGTGTCATGTTGTTACCCCCTTAATGTCATTGTCGTAGTCGTAGCTGCTTAACGAACGAACCGTGGACCGAAGCTCACTCAGTGTCATCTCCGCCACCCCTGACAGAATCTATCAAGTCATCATAAACATCCTGCTCTACGGCTTGTAGCAACCCGTACAGTAAGGCAAGATTCCCACTCCGCCATGAATGAAATCCAGCCCTATCGTCTGGAGACATTAACACAACCACAAACTGACATCCTGCCGTATGCAGGTCAGAGAGCAATGCATCCAATGACTCGATGAGTTCGGTAATGTGTTCGTTCATTTTGTGTCACCTACGATGATGGCGATTGTTGAAATCTGTGTCCCTGATGGAGCTGGGGAGATGTGGACATCTGCGCTCCCGTCCGGGTTATATGTGCAGTAGAACTCGTGTGTGCTGGTGCGTTCGATATCGCAGGCATATATCCAGCTGGTGGGGACGTTGTACCTGTCTAGTCTGACTGGGTTGGAAGTGCCACTGTAAGAAATCTTGCATGTCAGGACGTTATGCAACCACGCGGTGTCCCACCAGAGCACTTCCACAGCCCACTTGTCTGGTTGGGGCGGCGGGTTGCTTACCGAGACATTGAAACTCTCAGAGCCAAACGACAGCGTGTGATTACCTGATTGATTAAACACTAACCCATACCCATCTATAATAACTGCCCAGTCCGGCGCCCCGTCAGCACCAGATGGGTTCCACGCTCCCCGAATGGTACCGACTGGTAGCGGCCATCGGGGTGGTTCCGTCACTACCGAGATGGCAGGATTGGCAGAGAGCGTCCGCTGCACCGCACCCTGTCGGGTGCGCAGCAGTACGTAGCGCACTCCAGCCTGTGGGCTGGTTACCACCTGACCTGATTGCCAATCACGAAACTCAATCGTGCTGCTCACAGCCAACCATCCCCTACGTTGCGCTCTTCATTATTCATCTGCGTCCATTCGCTCTCTCCAGTGCGCTTCTGGTTGCCTGAGCCGAACACGGTTCTGAACGGACCCCTAATCGTACGATCCGACGGCACGGCAGAAATCTGCCAATAGCTCCTGAATCGACGCAGCAACAAGCTAAACATGGAAGGCTGACCGCCACCATCCCCAGGACCACCACCATCACCTGGATCACCACCACCATCCCCAGGACCACCACCATCTCCTGGATCATCACCCGGAGCATCGAAGGGAGTGATCTCAAGCCGCTCTAGCAGTGTGTTTAAGTTGGATGATTGGAGACGAACCTGCCAGTACCGAAATCTTCCATCAGGGCTGTTGTTCCAAGTGTCTGGGAGTGGGAGCTGGTCAGCTCCGCGCCACGCCAGCTGCACCCCTTCGGGGAGACCTTGGGCTTGAATGCGGCGCCGTCGACCTAGATCCAACACCGGCGATTGAACCCAAATGGAGCTCGGCGAAACGGAATTGGTAACCAGATATCGAACCCTGCCCTGGACGTTTCTGGTCGACCACCAGTTATACCCAGAACCAAGCCAAACCCGTAATCCGCGAATCCGGAACCATACCGGCCCCGAACCGATATTCCCAAGATTGATCGGGTTTGACCAGACTGGATCTTCGGACGACCAGAACCTGACCGACCAGCTGCTGCCGCCCCGGATAACCCGAGCGCGAAACAGGGATTCATACGGTTCCCACGGTCCGCCAACGTGTCCTTGTGCCAGCTGCCCATTAACCATTCGCTGCCAGCAAAAACCAGGTAGACCCCCCACCGTGAACCCAAACCCAACACACGCCCAGTTGTTGTCATCTATCCTTAACTCAACGACAATTCCGTCAAAAATTACTCCAAGCGCACTACCAGAGAGAACCGATAAATCCGAAATCTCAAACTCCAGTTCAAAATCCCCGGGGTAACAGGCGTATGAGATCTGGATCTGGTCGGTGTTTTGTTTAACCAACCATTTGTTGGAAGTGTTTGGGCTACCGACTACCTGCCACCGATTCGGCTCGGCTTCGTCGGCTTGTCCGCTGTCCAACGGTGAGTTGGGCCGGGGCAACGGCGGACAGTTGGTGTCAGGTATCCGAAACCGCACGTAGTCGTCGGTGTCGGTGCGTCCCAGTATGACGGCGCCATCGCTAGGCTGACAGCTTGCGCCAAACAACTCATCGCCTGACTCGAGAATACGTCCAAATCTCATTCCACTACTCCGCCCTGCTCATACAGCGCGTACTGGTACCCCAGCACGAAACCCAGTATGAACGCGCCGATGAACATCAGTATGAGCTTGATGGTTATGGCGTCCACATCAGCTCAACTCCTGCCTAAACCGGTTCATGTCTAAATGGAACGGATCGCGCTTGCGTGGGTTGATCTCCCTGTGTCCGACGATGTATCTGATGGAGAAATGCCTGCGAAGCTGCCCTATCAACCGTTTCAACAAATCCAGCTGTGCCTGCGTCGGCGTCTGGTCGGGTAACTGTTCCAACTCGATTCCGATGCTCCGACTGTTCGCGTTGGGGAAGTTTGGACATCGACCCGCGTGCCACGCAGCCCGAGACAGGGACACCAACTTGTAGACATCGCCAGAACGGGCGATGACATAATGCGCCGACACCTTACTGACGGGGTTGCACAGCCACGACAACGCGCCATCCAGTCCGCCTGCGGTGGAGTGGATGACTATCGTATCCACAGGCACACCATTCCGGTCGCTATGATTGGGACTGGGACGGGGGATGACTCTCATCGTCGTTCAGTTCCTTCCGCACCTTCTCCAGCGCCCGCTTCAGCTGCGCAGGAAGCGGTACGCCGACAGCGGCGAGATGCTCAATCACAGAGAGTGCTTCGTTGACACAGAGATAGCTCAGCACCAGCGTTCGGAACGCAGGTTGGGCTTGAAACAGGGCGCGGTCGACCAAAACGGCAAGCGCAATGGCTGCGAAATAGCCGGTTTTGCGAATGAGACCACGGCGCATGATCGAGCTATTGAGCTTGCGCTCGTAAAACGCTTGAGCCAGTCCGCCGGCCACGTCCAGTGCGATCAGCAGCACCAGCGCCTGTGCCAGCGCGTCACAGCCACCAATCGCCCAGCAGAACAGCGAAGCCAGCGCCGCTATAACCGATTTCAGCTGCCAGCCATTCAGCACCGCCTATCCCTTCCTACTCCTGCGCTTGCGTCCTGCTGCAGACCACTGCGCCATTTGCTTCGCACCGTACTTGCGCCTGCCCACAGAAGCAGCTACGGCTCGGGCTCGCTTCTCGCTCATACCACGCGCCCGAAGCTGATCAACCAGCCGAGCGAACCTGCCGCCACCGCCTGGCTTCAAACTCTTGCCCTTGTATGTGTTAGCCACGAAGTATCACTCCTTGAGAAGCGATTCAATGATTGCATTGCGAATGAGCTGCTCAATGGTAGCAATTACAAGCTCGTCAAGCCCGAACCGCTGAGCCAGCTCCTTGCGCTTCTGAGCCGGTAGAACCAGCCCGCGCTCGCGAAGGTAGGGGATCAAAATCTGACGAATTATCCAGCGCTTCATTGCTGCTGCGCCACCCCCTGATCCTGTACCGCCTGCTGCACCACCTGCCATTTGCGAAACGCTTCGGCGACTTCATCTAGCCGCGCCCCGCGATAGTCCCAGACTTCGCCTTCCTGTGGCACGACGCCGAACAGCTTCTGCAGCGAATTGGCGGACACCGTGAACTTCTCGCCGGTGTCAATGTCCACCAGCGTCACATTCGTACCGACCGAATTAACGTATGCTCTCATGCCGTTACCCCCTTACAGAATCGCAAACGAGATGCTCGCGCGGAAGTTACCAGCAGCACTACCACCGTTGCGCACCTTGACCCGATAGTAGCGACTGCCCATGCACTGCAGTATCGGCGAGACCGCATAGTAACGGGTCGCACCATCCGTCGTGGCATCCGCGCTGGAACCGTACCAAATCACGACCCAGTTGCTGGAATCCAGCTGCGCTTCCAGCCAGCACGTGAACGGCTGGTCACCGCTGAAGTACCCCTGCACGTGCGCTTGCTCGGTAACCGGGAAACGGTTGGAACCCGTTTGCACAGAACCGGCTGCTAACGCGCTGAACACGTCAGTGGTTATTTGAACAACGCTAAGCCAGTGGCTGCTCGGCGACGCTACGAACGGTGTGTTGGTCAACCGCACAGGGATAGCCATGCTGTCTACATGGTGCCCCAATGCTCCTACGGGCATTAAGTCCGCCAACTGGTACGCCTGCACCCTATGAACCTTAAGCTGGCTCGAACCGCCCGTCGCCAGACCCGCCAGACGAACACGGAACGGACCGTTAGGAATGCCGTGCTCCCGAACGCGATGCACTTCGTTGCGCACTATCTGCGAGTTGATGTTGCGGAACGACCACAACGTTTCGCCTACACCGACGTAAATGCTGGCTAAGCGATAGGAACCGTTGACTGCACCGACGTTGATGCCGTTTTGTTCGTCCAACACGCCACCCGCACGCATGACCGCGTCCATGTTGGAACCGGTGCTTCCAGCCGCTCGCCATTCCACCAGGTTGTTGTCGTCGGTGTAGAAGCCGATGCGGAAGTCGTCGCCGCCGGCACGGGCGGTCATGGTGGCAACGACTTCAATCAAGCACGGCGGCTGGAACCCCTGACGGCTCAACAGCGCCTGTCCTGCAGATAGCGTCAGCTCGCTACTGGCGACGGATGGAGTACCGGACACTTCCCAGCTGCTTGGGTCGATGTTCGAGCCGTTGAAGTCGTCGGACAGCCACTCTATTACCTGACCACCTGCAACAGGGTACGGACGTTCTAAGCTTGCCATGTGGGATCACCTTGTATAGGTAATTGGTAGTGGTTAGGGTGGGCCGGGGAGCAA
>Ga0308419_1003103_pt1 | contig 10501 bp, 10 predicted proteins | sample HotsprSampleMS50_FD_203674 | JGI IMG/M metagenome (GOLD analysis project Ga0308419, IMG submission 203674) | Hot spring phototrophic mat microbial communities from Mushroom Spring, Yellowstone National Park, Wyoming, United States - 20090730_MS50 ... | reverse complement strand
CCTCTCAGACGATAGGAGGTGACGCCATGTACGAGGAGCCCACCATCACGAAGTTGCTCCCGGTCTACGCTGCTCCGGACTTCACCGCCTCAGAAGTCGTGGAAGGCGGCGGCGGCAGCTGCGGCTGCCAGGGTAGCTACTAACCGCTACACCTAGGCCGACGGCCCCGGCTGGTCCCATCTGTTTTTCCCCTCCGGCGGCCGAAGCGCGCGGGGGGGGGGGGACTTGAAGAGAGGCCCTTCGGCCGACTTGACGGTGACCACTGAGCGGGCTCCTCGACCAGTATCCGCGAAAGGATTTCCGTTTTTCGGAGAACTCCCCCTACATGGCTTGACATGGGCGGGCCTCGGGAATAAACTGCAGGTGTGCCTGCCAATTGGGACCTAAGGAAGGGCTAAACATGGACATGATAGAATCCAACGCGCTGTCGCTGGGAGCAAGGGTTAGGCGTGCTCCGCACATTCGTTGGCGAAGAGAAGTAGACACGGTGGTCCTCTACGACACGAAAACACGGGAAATGAACTCCCTTAATCACGCGGGCGCTCTTGTTTGGGAACTTCTCGACGGGACTATGACCCTGGAGGAGATTGCCCAGGCAGTCGTCGAGGAGTTCAAGGCGGATAAGACCAGGGTCCAACCTGATGTCTTGAAATTCGTCGAGAAGTTGCAGCAACTGTCATATGTGGAGAGCGTCGGGTAGCCATCCCGCAAGCGTTCCGGATCCGGTTTTCGTCGAGTTGACGACCCGCTGTAACCTCCGTTGCTCCCACTGCTACGCAGCCAGGGATGTTGGTCGTGCTTCCGACCTCCCGTTGGCCCTTTTTCAGACACTCGCTAGCGACCTCGCTGCGGCGGGAGGTTTCGGTGTTGTGCTCAGCGGTGGCGAACCGTTTCTCTACCCCGGCCTGGACAAGGCAGTCTGGGCTGCGGCCGACGCCGGGTTACAGGTGGGGATTACGACTAACGGCACCATATTCTCTCGGACAAACCTGCGGTCTATCCGCGGCAGGGTGTCTAACCTTCAGGTGAGTCTGGATTCGATTAGGCCGGACGCCCACGATGCCCTGCGAGGGGTGAAGGGCAGTTACCATCGTGCCTCTACGTTTATCAAGGAAGCGTCTGAGATAGGGTTCAGTGTAACTGTCGCGATGGTGGTCCTGAACTGGAACATCGCCGAGGTACCCGACGCCGTTGAGACCGCGTACAGTATGGGTGCGACTGGATTCCGCGCCATGCGGGTCATTCCCGTGGGCCGTGGGCGCGACCTAGTGGGACAGATGATTACCCCTGAGGAAGTCAGCCAGCTAAAGGACCTGTTAAGACGGCTCCAGGAGGTTTGGAAGGGTCGTCTCAACGTTTCCTGGGACTCCGAGTTCGGAAACTCAGGCAAAGGCTACTGCACGGCCGGTGACAAGGTGTTGACCGTTCTGTCCGACGGAACGGTAGTTCCTTGTTCCTTTCTGGCTGAGGATTGTTTTGTGGTTGGTTCGCTGCATAGTGAGTCCATCATGGACGTATGGCGTTATTCCCCGCGCTTGGCCTCCTTCCGCGCATCTCCGGGGCGCCTCGATCCCCGCTGCCCCCAATGCCCCTATTATCAAAGCTGCCATGGCGGTTGCCGGGCTGTCCGGGAGTCAGGCATTTGGCCACCCGCAGCCTACTGCCCAGTCGGCCAGGAGGGTTGACTAGGTTGACTAACGTTAGTGCCCCCCTTGTCGTCTCCTGGGCCGTGACCGACCGCTGTAACCTGAGATGCAGACACTGCTATAACCTGAGACGCGGATTGCCCGATGAGCTTACTGTAGAACAATGTGCCCTGATTGTCAGACGCCTTGCCGAGGCAGGTGCCCTCTCCGTGACTTTGACCGGAGGTGAACCTCTGCTTCGTGATAGTATCTTTGAGATTATCGGATTGCTTGTTGCCGCGGGCCTTAGCGTAGAGGTCAACACTAACGGCCTCCTTCTGACCCGGGACATCGCCTCGCGCCTCGAGGACTCGGGAGTAAGCGGGATACGGATAAGCCTCGACGGAAGCACTCCCGAGGTGCACGACGAGATACGCGGATTCAGCGGCGCTTTCAGGGAAGCCGCGCGGGCCCTCGAGATTGCAGCCCGCACGGGGATGCGAACCAGCGTGGCTACAGTGCCGAACACTCTGAACCTATCCCAGCTCCGTGATACGGTTGCGCTGGCGCGTGACCTCGGAGCTCACGCGCACTACTTCTTTAGGTTCGTGCCGGTCAGAGGAAGCGCTCACGAGAGTCTCGCGCCGCCGGGTCGGGTCTACTTCGAGGCGATGGAGGAACTCCGCAACAGTTACCCGGATCGCATCCACTGGGAGGAGCCGCTCAAGGGCCGCCTGGGTGCTACCGGCTCCTTCGGCTGTGCGGCCGGGACGTCCTATATCGCCATCGGCTCCGATGGGACGGTGTTCCCTTGCCCATCTCTCCCTGTGCCCGTGGGGAACGCGCTTCGCAGCACTCTGGATCAGCTATGGCACGGTCCAGTACTCCGCAAGCTTCGTGACCGTAGCTATGGCATCTGTGCTCGCTGCACCAGGCGATACCAGTGTGGGGGCTGCCGAACTCACGCTTGGGCGTGGAGCGGGGACCCCTTCGGACATGACCCTTACTGCGAAGGAGCTGTGGCGGACTGAGTCGCGGACTGGATATCGGCGCCATCCCGTATGACGTCCTGGTACTGGGAGCGGGCCCGGCCGGGAGTGCAGCCGCCCGAACCGCAGCAACGGCAGGAGCCCGCACCCTTGTGGTCGAAGCCCGTCGCCAGTTCCTTCGCGGAAACTGCGCGGGGTATATCCACCTGGACCCACGATTGAGGGTGGCGCCACTACTCGTCAGTGAGCTTCCACAACGGATAATCCAGGGCCGGATAAGCCACATGGCAATACTCTGTCGCGATGGGCAGCATATCGTGCCCACTGAGGGAGTGGTCGTCGACCGCGCCCGGTTCGACGAGTTTCTCGTGAACAAGACCGTCCAAGCCGGCGCGACGGTGAGATTGGGAACCCGGGCGCTGGCGCTAGTGAACGACCGACATGGCCGCGTGACCGGGGCGGTCGTGTCAGACGGTGCCGTGGTCGAAACCGTCCTGGCCCGGAACGTGATTGTGAGTTGCGGACCTAGGCCGTCCTTGCTCGGCGATGCCTCGCCGTCCTATTATTTCGCGCCGAGAAACTACGCCGTCGGCTTACAGAGTGAGCTACCAGCCCGGGTGAAGGCGAACGTAATTGCCTTGGTGTTTGACTATGACATTCTGCCTAGAGGCTATTACGGGTGGGTTTTCCCAGGCCCGAGCGGGAAGGCGAAAGTGGGGGTAGCGGTCCCGCTCCCGCGAAGCTGCGAACTGAAGAGGCGCCTCCTGGGCTTCATCCAACGCCACGGGTACCGTTGGGGTATCAGTCCCGACGGCAGCCTAAGCAGTTGCGTGGGCGGGCTCATACCTGTACGTGCCCTGCCCGCCCCTGTACGGAAAGGCCTTTTCGTCGTGGGCGATGCGGCCGGTCAACTCCTGCTGGAGTACGGAGCGGGTATCCACATGGCGGCAGCCGCCGGGAGGGCTGCGGCGGAGAGGGCTCTGGGACTAGGCGTGTCGGTGCCGCTGGAAGAGATTGAAGCCATCGCCCGCGCCAGCGAGACTAGGCGTAACCGCCTGGAGGAGCTCCCCGACGATTTGTTCTCAGTAGCCTCGTGCCTCTTCCTTGACTGGGGCTGGTGGGGGTCGAACTAGATGGTGCGTGTTCTGGGGCTTGACATCGGGGGGGCGAACATCAAGTGGGCTACGCTGGCCGTCGAGCACGGGGTATTCTCATGGCGTACGGATGCCACCCCGGTTAGGGCCCCTTTGATAGCGAGCGACCCCGGGGCCGTTATCTCCATAGCCGTCCCCGAGGGCCCTTTTGACGCGGTTGTGCTGACTCAGACGGCGTGTCTGGCCTACCCGGACCTCATCGAAGGGACGTTGCGTCTGTTCAGGAGCGTTAGAGACACCTTCCGTGACACTCCAGTCCTTCTCGCTGTGGATGTTTGCGGAAATCTCCGAGACGTGGCGGAGGTTTTCGACCGCCCCACCGACTTCGTCTGTACGAATATCGCCGCGACCGCTACGGTCGTGGGCAAGCGACATCCGTGTTGCCTTCTCGCCGACATGGGCACCACCAGTACCGACCTCATCGCCATTTCCGACGGTCGGTTCCGCATTATTTTACCTGCTCACGCCCGACTGGCGGCGCGCCAAGTCGTCTATTCCGGTACACTCCGGACGCCCGTCCAGTCCGTGCTTCAAGCGCTGCCATTCAACGGCGGCCTAGTCCCGGTGGTGAACGAACAGGTGGCGTGTACCGGCGACGCCTATGTGGTCCTGGGGTGGTTACAGCTCGAGGACTACAGCATCGCCCCTTGGGACCTTGGGCCCAAGACAATCGAGGGGTGCACCCAACGCCTAGCGAAGTTGCTGGCGGCGAACTCCGGCAGCTTCACGAGCGCTCAGGCCAAGATAATCGCGCGCTATACGGCGGAGTGCCAAATCTCCGAAATCACCCGGGCCGCGCTCCAGATTGCCAGTGCGGCTCCGGAGGTTCTTTCGTTCGGGGTGTACGCCGGCCTGGGCCGTCGTCTCCTGGCCGAACTTTTCCGGCGCTTGGAGGTTCCATGTCAGGCCCTCGAAGCGGCGCTAGGTCTCCCGGAGGGCCTAGAATACACACCTGCCGTGGGACAGTGCCTCGCCTGGGCGGACGAGAACGGTCTGGAGACCGCGCAACCGAGGTGCGGGAGATGAACCGGGCCTTAGAAGCCGACAATGTCACGAAGCGCTACAATAAGGTCGTCGCTCTCCAGGGAGTGTCGTTCTCAGTACGGCGCGGAGAAGTCTTCGGCCTTCTCGGTCCTAACGGTGCGGGCAAGACCACGATGGCAAACATCCTGTCGACCCACCTTCTCCCGACCTCCGGAACGACCCGGGTAATGGGTCGTGACTGCGTCGCCGAGGCCCGGCAGGTCCGCACGCTGGTGGGCGTCGCTCCCTCCAACCCCCGGAGCCTGTACTGGAGGCTCACCGGGCGGGAGAACCTCATGCGGTTTGCGTTCCTTTACGGGCTCGACGCGAGGACGGCCGGACGCAGAGCGTCCGAGCTGCTCGAGCGCTTTGGCCTGCGAGAGGCCGGGAACCGGTTCGTCGGCGAGTACAGCACGGGTATGCGGGCTAAGCTTATCTTGGCACGGGCCATGATTCACGACCCGCCGGTGCTGATTCTCGACGAGCCGTGGGCAACTTTGGACCCTGAGGCCAGAATTGATCTCACGGGCCTGCTTCGTGAGGTTGCAGTGGGCGAGCAGAAGACCATCCTGGTTTGTTCGCACGACCTGCCCCTCGTGGAAAAGGTCTGTGACAGGGTGGCCGTCATCGACAAAGGTACCGTCATTTGCTCCGGCAAGACCTCTGAGCTCCTGGCAAGCCTCCCCTATCAGTACGTTATCCACCTTGGACCCTTCCCCGATATGGGTCGGACGAAGGCCGTGGCGGCCACCCTAGGGGCCAGGCTGGAGCACCCGCCGCAAGTGACGGGACGACGGGTGATACGGCTGAAGGTTACGGACCTGATTACCCTTTTCCGGGTCCTCGATGACATGCGCCTTGGGAGAGAGGTCGGCATATCCGTCCGGTCGGTCACGCTCGAGGACGTATACCTAAGCCGCAGGCGTCAGGCGGAGGGGACGCAATCTGGCGATGTTGATAAAGGTGAAGAAGGCCCTGTCATCCGTCAGACTATCGTTTAGGGTGATATGGTCCGTAGCGAGTTACAACCTGCGGATAACCTACCGCTATCCGGCTAACGTCATTTTCGCGGTGGCGATGCCGGTGCTCTTTATCCTGATGGCGGCCCTGTTCTCGAATGTGGTGGAGAACGCCCTGGTGACCATCATGACCGGTGGGGAGTCGAGCCTACCTCGTTACCTGGCGGCGGGATTGGGAGTATGGTTTATCTCCAACAGCATGAGCGGTATCGCAAACGCCGTTGAGACCGAAATAGGCTGGGGTACGCTGGCGTCTTCATTGTTCTCCCCTGCCACACCCGCGCAGATTATGGCCGGCCTCGCCTTGTCCAACCTCATTTATGGAGGCTCTATCGGCGCCCTCGTCCTAGTACCGCTCGCTTGCCTCTTCGGGCTGACGGCACCGCACCTGGGGTTGCTGCGTCTTCTCCTTGGACTCGTGGTGCTTTACGGGATGGGCATGCTTTTCGCCGCCCTGGCCATGCGGTGGCGCAGGGTCGGGGGACTGATTTCGGCCTTGGCCTTCGCCGAACAGTTCTTCTGTGGCGTGTTCATACCGGTGAGGTTGCTACCGGTGGGGCTGCGCTGCTTTTCTTACGCCTTCCCCCAAACATGGGTCATAGATGGCGTGAGATCGGCCTTTCTTGGCGTTGACCCGCTACTCCCCGCCCGAACCGAGACGATACTCCTGGCTGCGCTCGCCGCGCTGGTCAACGGCGTGGGGTTCGCGGCGTTACGCCTCGCCGAGAAGCGGGTGAGGCAGTACGGGCTTTCCGAGCAATACTAGGTCCCACGGCGGAGAAGGGTGGCTCACCCGTGTCCAGCCAGCGACTCCGCAGCCGTCGCAAGGTCGAACACCTAAGACTTGTGCTTAACCATGACCCGCCGCCAGGCCGTAACAGCCTTGACGACGTGGAACTCATTCACAACTGCTTACCCGAGACAGACGCCGCCGAAATCGACCTTAGTAGCGAGTTTTGTGGACTTAGGATTGACAGCCCCATCTTCATCAACGCCATAACGGGAGGCCACAGCCGCCTGACACGAGTAAACCGGGCCCTAGCGAGAGCGGCCGCGGAGAACAGAATCCCCATCGCAGTGGGTTCCGAGGTCGCCGCGCTTCGTGACCCGTCCGTCCGGTGCACGTACGAGGTCGTAAGGGAGGAGAATCCGTACGGCATTGTCATCGCCAACGTCGGGGCCGGAACGGGGGTACGTGACGCTCTCGCCGCGGTCGAGATGGTCCAAGCCCAGGCGCTTCAAGTTCACTTGAACGCGGCCCAGGAGCTTTTCATGCCGGAGGGCGATCGATCGTTCCGGGGCTGGTTGGCGAGCATAGCGGATATTGCTGACGCTTGTCCCGTTCCGGTCATTGCAAAAGAAACCGGCTCAGGGGTTTCCGCGGAGGCCGCACTGCGGATTGGGAGGACGGGAGCGCGCGCCATTGATGTCGGGGGGTCTGGGGGAACGAGTTTCGTCCATATCGAGCGGCACCGTGGGTCGGTCAGATATGGCGCCCCTTTGGACTCTTGGGGTATACCTACCGCGGCAAGCCTAGTCGAGTGTGTCCGGACTGTGGGCGACTCAATGGACGTTCTAGCCTCGGGCGGTATCAGGAATGGTCTTGACGTAGCCAAATGCCTGGCCCTCGGGGCCAAAGCCTGCGGTCTCGCCGGCTCCATCGTCCGCGTCCTCCTCAGTAAAGGACAGAGAGCGCTCAACGAACTCATTAGAGACATTGTGGAGGAGCTCAGAGTCGTGATGGCCTTGGTGGGCGCCTCGACTGTTGGGGAGTTAGCCCAAAAGCCCGTACTGATTTTGGGTCACACAGCGGAGTGGCTGGAACGTCGGGGTTTCGCGGTTAACAGGGGACATGTAAAGAGCGATTGACGGGGTCACGGGAGGAGGGAAGCTGGTCGACATGCAATGTAGAGCGGACCGAGCTGCCATGGATTCAATCGCGCCGCGGCTCCGGTCGGACCTTCGCCTGACCGACAGGACGGCGGAGCTAGGCCGGACAAAGGCGGTTATTAAAGACCCGCTCCTGAGAGGCCCTGCACACGGCGGGTTCTGGTTCGACCCGGGTGAATTCCTGGCAGCCCTTCTTCTGGACGGGAACCGGTCGCCTTGTCAGATTAGCCTTATGTCCCTGCTTAGGTTGCGGCCGATTGGTCCCAAAAAGGTCCGAGTCCTGATAGACCTGCTGGACCGGGCCGGGCTACTCGACACCCCCGCGACGCGGAGCGCTGTGGCTGAGAAGCGAAGGAGGCTGGCTTCTGAAGGATTCCACCGGCACGATTGGGTGTTTGACTTCCTAGGATCCGGGCCCTCGTCGGAAATCCGCCGGATATGGGATGGGGGCCCCCGCGAACCGGTCTTTCCGGAGCGGGCGACAGCGCTCATCGTTCCCCACATCTCAAGCCGCAGGTGTCTGATAGATACTGCTTCGGCCTACACGGCGGTGCGTTGGGACAGAGCTGAGCGGATAATTGTCCTGGCCCCTAACCACGTAGCCAGCTTAGAGCGTCAGGTTATTGTCACGCTACTACCGTTTCTCACCGTGCTCGGCAGTCTAGTCAATGTGGACGAGGAAGCGGTCAGGACCCTAGTCGCGCAGCACCCTGGTTTATTCAAGTGCGACGACCTCGTCCACAGTGCCGAACACAGTCTTGCGTACCACCTACCCTTCATCTCGCTAGCTGCCGGTCCTTCGGCCCGAGTCGTTCCACTCCTGGTCCCGCTGGCCGTCAACCTCAGCGCGCGGGCGCGGCTGGGTCTCTATGAGCGCATAGCGCAGACCTTAATCCGCTATTCCCAACTCGACAACACTGTTTGGGTGGTGAGCGGTGACATGTATCATCATGACGGCCGACCCCTTGGGAGATCTGCGACAAGCACTGGAGCCTATATCCGTCGGTCTGACCAGGAGATGTGCAGGCTGATTGAGCGGGGTGACTACCGAAGCTATCTGCGACAAAGCATGTCGCGGAACGACTGCCTGGCTGCTCCTTTGACCGTGTTCATGAGAGCGGCCGGCCCTAGGCGAGCGGTTCGGCTCACCTACTGGATTCCCGCGGAAACATTCCGCGCGGGGTCACCGGGTACGACCTACGCAACTTTCGCCGTACCGGCCTGCGGGCCGGCCAGGAACTAAGGCAGGAACAGGGGGAGGAAGATGGGGGCAAAAGGACGGACACCGCTGAGACCGAGTGCACCTGAGCTTGTCTCCTGGGACGTTACTTCACGGTGCAATCTGAGATGCGTACACTGCTACGCGACGGCGGGCACCGAACCGGCCGCGGATGACCTCGGTACGGCCGAAGCCAAACGCTTCATCTCCGAGCTCGCCGACATCGGCGTTTTTCAACTAGTCCTCCTCGGCGGCGAGCCTTTCCTCCGCGGCGACATACTGACACTGATTCAATATGCTCGAGCGTGTCAGCTTGACGTCGGGTTGAGCACAAACGGCACTCTGATTACGCCCGAAGTAGCCCGGCAGCTCGCCGACCTCGGACTCAACGGCGTACAGGTCAGCATAGACTCCAGCCGCGCCGAGGTTCACGACCAGTTCAGAGGGGTGCCGGGCTCGTGGCGGAAGGCTACTTACGCGGCGCGATTGCTGGCGGGCATGGGATGCAAGGTCATCGTCGCCACAGTGATTACCCGTCTAAACATAGACGACCTCCCCGAAATGGCCCGGCTGAGTGCCGAACTGGGGGCTTCAGAGTTCCGTACCGTCCGTTTTATCCCCGTAGGCAGGGGCGGAGCAGCGGCCAATCTCATGATTTCCCCGGAACAGGCGCGGGACGGCGCCCGAGTCCTTTCGGACCTTCAGGCAAGCTATGACGGCAAGCTCAAAGTACGACCGGATGAGTCGTTTCCCTTCCTGGTAAGCCCGGGAGCTTGGCGGATGTTCTGTACAGCCGGCGTCACCACGTGCGCCGTGCGGAGTAATGGGGATGTCACGCCGTGTTCGTATTTCGACGGGCCGGACTTCGTTGCTGGTAACATTAGGGGTCACAGGTTTGAAAGCATATGGCGAAACTCTCCAATCCTTTACGCGTTCCGCGAGGCCCCACTACTTGAGGGACGGTGCCGTGAGTGCGCGTTCATTGAGTCATGCCGAGGGGGTTGCCGCGCCGCCGCCTGGAACGCCCATCATGATTTTACGGCGCCAGACCCATATTGCTGGCTTGTAAGCCGTTCCGTCTGAAAATCGTTTATCGTGCGCTATGTACTACCAAAGCAGGGATTCGACTCCGCACGTTGAATCCTTAGACCGGACTGATGCAAGACTTCTAGCTCCAACAGAGCCCGGGCCTGATTTGGTAACTGCATACCATTTCGGGCAGTTAAGTCGTGCCCCCAGCTCCCAGGGGTGGATACGCTGCTCGGGTCTGTATGGGCATCGCTCTGGTCCTGACAGTCGCCATCCTCAGGAGTCCTGGCGAACGATTCGCTCCCCTTCGGGAGAACTTCGGGCTTGAAGCCGGGGCATGAGATAGGGTTAGCTTGCCCCGACGATGCCGACCTCGCCCTTGGGACCAGCCGTGGCCGTGGCCGATAAGACAGCACCTAGCGTTGGCGCCCGACGTGACCCGCCGCTTTCGGCATGCACCCCTCGAGCGCGGGCTGCGTTGGGCGACCTCTCAGACGATAGGAGGTGACGCCATGTACGAGGAGCCCACCATCACGAAGTTGCTCCCGGTCTA
>Ga0308419_1003102_pt1 | contig 10503 bp, 9 predicted proteins | sample HotsprSampleMS50_FD_203674 | JGI IMG/M metagenome (GOLD analysis project Ga0308419, IMG submission 203674) | Hot spring phototrophic mat microbial communities from Mushroom Spring, Yellowstone National Park, Wyoming, United States - 20090730_MS50 ... | reverse complement strand
CGTTTCCCACGCTTCCTTTACGCTTTGCTTGATGTCGGTCGCCACCCGATCGGCGCGCACCTTCTCGATCGCCTCGTTCACGCGCTTGTTCAGCCGTTCCAGGTTGGCGGTCACCTCTCGTTCGATGCTCTTGATCTCTTCCGACTGCCACATGGCGCGGAAGAGATTGCTCAAGTTCTCCGCGAGTTTGTTGAGCTCCTGCTCAATCGAGGATTGTTGGGTATTCTGCTCGGACATTTGAATTACCTCCTGGCCAGGATCATTGGCACAACCAGTACGATACCCGGCATTCATTTGATTTTTACAAGCGCGGCTCATCGTTCACTGGCCGTTTGGCGCGAGCGACGATTGACGACTCAGGATGCCATCCACTTCGCGCAGGATGATCACCAGGTAGCCGTTCGCGGTCTCGACGCGTTGGGGACGGTCGGAGTGCAGCTTACTGACGTGGATGGCCGGCGCGAAGCCATCAAGCGCCGATTGCGATCGGTTCACCATTCGGCGATGTTACCAGCCTGCGCGCCAGCCAGTCGGACATCAATTTCATCTCCCTGTCGAAGAGGATGACGCTGAGGTGAGTGGCCTGGGGAACGAGGAGCAGTTCGCGCTCTGGCTCTGCAGCCTGGTACATCAGCCTGGCGTTGATCGGCGGCACAGCCACATCGCATTTGCCGTGGATGAAGATCTTGGGGCGCGGGCCGATGGCGCGGACGGCGCTGAGCGTGTCGAAGTCGGCGATCATGTCATACAGGCTCTCGCCGAACCAGGCGCCGTTCATGCTGCGCCATTCCGCCCACATTTTGGGCAGCGACTGGTGGCGCAGCAGAGCCAGATTGCGCGGCAAGCACACCAGCCCCAGCGACTCGCGGGCAACCGTCAGGCGGGTGATCGGCGGCAGCTTCACCGGTGTGGAGATAGTGGTGAGCGCGGCGACCCGTTCGTCGCGCGCGGCCAGATCGGCCACCTGGTTGCCGCCGAAACTAATGCCAATGGCACCGACGCGCTGAACGCCGGGCTGAGTGCATAGCCAGTCCAGGGCGGCGCGCGCAGCGCGGCGGGCATTATCTACAGTACACGGGACAGCCATGAATTCGCCGTGTCCGGGCGGGTCTACCGTGAGCACGGCGATGCGCCGCTCCAGCAAGCAGCGGAACAGCAGCCATTTGAAAGCGTGGCGGTTATCGCCGGCGCCACAGAGGAGCAGCACGGCTGCCCCGCTCCATTCACGCGGCTGCAGCCACGTTCCCGGCTGGCGCGCTTCGGCCGCCTGGCGCTGCAACTGTTCGGCCCGCTGTGCGGGCAGATTAAAGCGATCAATCAACGTCTGCGGCACTTCCAGGCGCGCCAGCGGGATGGAGACAGTGCGAACCGAATAAGGCGCCTCCTCCGGCGGCGAGAGAAAGCGCTGCGTCAGCGTAACGACTGCCATAGACGAACGAGGGCGAGCTATGTGACCGGCACCGGCCATATCGGCTCGCCCCATTCATGGGCCCGGCTGGATTCGAACCAGCGACCAATCGGTTATGCACACCACCACGGCTTTCGCCGCCCCTTTCGGGTTCGTGGTCCGGACTATCTCTTCGCCCACTCCTGGCGTTGGGCGCCCACCGTATAGTCTCTACACCTTCCTCACCGCCGGAGCAGTGAGGCTTGGCTCGGGATTACCATGACGGCGACCCGTTTTAGGCTTCCCCGAATTTGGCGGGTGTCGTCCATCGCTTTCGCCATGGACAGCCCAGCCGCATCAGGTCATATCGGGGGCAGAACCGCTCGTCACGACGTGCCGATGACCGCAGCCGATTTGCATCCCGACTTAGACCTCACGCTTCGAGCCGACTGCTCTAACCGCTGAGCTACAGGCCCATCAAGCTTACGTGATGATACCAAAACCCGGGATGGGTGCGTTCACAGTGAGGGACAGGGCTGATCTCACGCGGAGACGCGGAGAACGCAGAAGAAAGCGCTGTGCCCGACGGTGATCGCCTGCAAGCAGCATTCCGAGGATCGCTGGTATCCCTGCCCGCAGGATAGGGCTGCCCCTATTGATGAACGCCCCCTTAGGATCGGACGGGCTCCTCATCCACCCAACCCATCCTTGATCGCCTCGGCCACGGCTCTTGGCACGACCCTGGACAACTCCTCAACGCTTGCTGCGCGAATTCCATCAAGCGAACCAAAGGTGGTGAGCAGCTTCCTGCGGCGCGCAGGCCCGACGCCCGCCAGCGCATCGAGCTGCGAAGCCAGGCCGATCCGCTCGCGCTGCTGACGGTGACCGGTGATGCCGAACCGGTGGGCCTCGTCGCGAATGCGCTGCACCAGGAAGAACGCCTGCGAGTGGCGCGGCAGCAGGATCGAATCGGCCCTGCCCGGCACGAAGATTTCTTCCTTCTGTTTGGCCAGCGACACGACCGGCACAATATGCCCCAGATCAAATTCCTTCAGCACCTCGACCGCAACGCCTAGCTGGCCTTTACCGCCGTCCACCAGCAGCAGATCGGGCAGCAACGCCCACGAAGGATCATCCTTTCTGGCAGGAGCCGGGCGTCTGCCCGATGGCCGATCATCGGTTTTCTCTTGCGCATCGCGCCACCGCTGGAAGCGACGTCGTAGCGCCTGGCGCATGCTTTCGAAGTCGTTTGGCCCGACCACATCTCTGATGTTGAAGCGACGGTAGTCGCTCTTCTTCGGCGTGCCGTGGACGAACACAACCATGCTGCCAACCATGGCCGTGCCCTGGATGTTGCTGACGTCATAGCACTCGATGCGAATCGGCAGGCGAGGCAAATCGAGCGCCTCCTGCAATTCCCTGAGCACGGATTCCTGGCGCACGCTATCTTCACGCCACTGAGCCTTTAGCATGGCCAGTTGCTCCTGAGCATTCTGCCGCGCCAGTTCGATCAGGCTGGCGTCGGATCCTTCGGACTGCGCAGTGCGGATCTTGACCGCCGTGCCGCGCTTCTGCCTCAACCAGTTCTCGATGATGTTGGCCTCTTCCACTTGTGAGGGCAGCAGCACTTCGGGGGGCACATAAGCTGCTTCGTCGTAGAAGCGCTTGAGAAAGGCATCGAGCACACTCTGGTCGTCTTCGCCCTCTGCGCCGTCCAGCACGAAATATTCCTGGCCCAACAGCTTGCCCCCACGAATGAATAAGACCTGCACACATGTCTCGCCTTCGTCGCGGGCAAAGGCGATCACGTCCTGGTCGGCGCCGGCTGAGCTGACGACGCGCTGCTTCTCGATGACGTGCTCCAGCGCCCTGAGCTGGTCGCGGTATTCGGCAGCGCGCTCGAATTGAAAGGCACTGGCGGCGCGCTCCATGCGGGCGCGCACGTCGGCGATCACCTGGTCGCTCTTGCCCTCCAGAAAGTCGCACAGGCGCTGGATGTTGGCGCGGTATTCAGCCCGGTTGATGGCCCCGATGCACGGGCCGCTGCACAGCTTGATGTCATAGTACATGCAAGCGCGCGTGTCGTGACCGGTGATCACGCGGTCGCAGTTCAGAAAAGGAAACATCTTGCGCAGCGCGTCGCGCGTAGCATACACGGCCTTGGCGCTGGAGTATGGCCCGTAGTAGCGCGCGCCGTCGCGCTCGATCCGCCGCGTCACCATCACGGTCGGGAAGTCATCCTGCCATGTCACCTTGAGGTAGGGATAGCGCTTGTCGTCCTTCAGGCGGATGTTGTAGCGCGGGCGATGCTTCTTGATCAGCTCGGCTTCCTGGATCAAGGCTTCCAGCTCGCTGCCACGCACCACGAACTCGATGCGCGCGATCTCCTTCACCAGCCGGGCGGTCTTGGAATAGGCCGCCCAGGTGTTGGCGTTGAAATAGGAGCGCACCCGGCTGCGCAGGTTGACCGCTTTACCGACGTAGATCACCTCGCCGCGCTTGTCATAAAACAAATAGCAGCCGGGCAGCGCAGGCAAATTTCGCACGGTCGCCTCAAGATGCTCTGGCACGGACATGCGTTCTATTTTAGCCAGCCAATCAATCCAGCATCACGCCATCTGGCAAGAGGACAGGTTCTTTTGTGCGCGAACGCACCTGCGCTTGCGTGCGATGACGGTATCCCGCTATAGTTACTGCCGATGACGATCGTCAAAATCTGCGGCATCACTAATCTGGACGACGCACTGTGCGCGGTCGAAGCCGGCGCGGACATGCTGGGCTTCATCTTCTACCCCAAAAGCCCGCGCTATGTCAGGTTAGAGGCGGCGGCTGAAATCGCGCGCGCCGTGCGCCAGACCACAGAACCCGGAGCGCGGCCCCGCGTCATCCTGGTCGGCGTGTTCGTGAACGAATCACCCGACCACGTGCTGCGCGTTCTGGACGATGCCGGGCTGGACGTCGCTCAGTTGAGCGGCAGGGAGTCGCCAGAGGAGCTGGCTGCCATGCGCGGCCGAGCCTACAAAGCCATCCGCGGGTGGGATGAGGCCAGCCCGGCGTTCGCGCAGGCTACCCACGCTACCGGATTGATCCCAGAGTTGCTGCTCGACGCCAGCCACGCCACGCTATACGGCGGCAGCGGCCAGCGCGCCGATGAATCGCTGGCCCTGCGCCTGGCCCGGCACTATCGGCTGATGCTCGCCGGTGGCCTGACGCCGGACAACGTGGCAGATGCCATCCGCGTCGTGCGGCCGTGGGGGGTGGATGTAGCAAGCGGCGTCGAGGCGGCGCCTGGGAAGAAGGACCACGCCAGATTGCGTTCGTTCGTCGCCCTGGCCAAGGCCGCAGGACAAGCCGACGGCGGCCTTTGATCCCACCGACCGGATCAGCCGCCAGCATCGGAGCAGCTCACGCGTGGGTCGTCGGCTGCCGTTGCGTTTAAGATAGCAGCCAAATGCGGCGCCATGTCATCGCAGGAGTCGTCATTATCCTGCTGACCATTGTCGAGAGTAGCCTGCTGCCGGCAGCCCTGGGCGACGCCCCGCGACCTAACCTGGTCTTGATTGTCTCCGCAACGTGGGCGGCCCTGCGAGGTGACGAAGGGTTGCTGTGGGCCATGGGCGGTGGGCTGTTGCTGGATTTGCAGTCGGGAGCGCCGTTCGGCTTGCACATGGTCGGGCTGATCACCGGCAACGCGCTGGCGGCGCTGCTCGACCGGGCGCCGATCCCAATCCCCATCGTGCGCTCGTTGAACTGGGTGTTGGTCACCACGGCGACTTACCACATCGTGGCCCTGATTGTGTTAGGATTGGTGAGGCGGACGTTCGAGTTCTCGACTGGCTTCACAAACGTGGTGCTGCCCAGCCTGGTCGCCAACCTCATCCTGGCCATTCCGGTACACGTTGTGCTGACCCGGCTCTGGATGCAGCTACGCCAGGGGGAACGGTTTCTTCCCGGGCGATGAACAACCGACTGCGCCCTCCGTCCAACTTACACTGGCCAGCGCACCCGGATGAGCCCAAGGAACGCTGGGAACTGATCTGACCGCTATGCTGCTCGACGATTTACCCATTCGCCGGCGCACCAGCCAGACGCCGCCTCCCGACCACCAAAACGGGCGGACGCGACTCATCCTGTTGTCCGTTGGCGTGGTTGCCACGTTTGCCCTGCTGGGGATACGGCTGTTCGACTTGCAGGTGAACCGGCAACAGGCCTTCAGCGAACAGGTCGGAGAACGGAGCGTGATCGAACGGGCGCTGCCAGCCACGCGCGGGCTGATTTACGATCGCAACGGCGAGGCGCTCGTCCGCAATGCGCCGGCTTATCAGGTGGCCATCATCCCGATCCAGCAGGTGCGTTATCCGGATGATCCCATCCGCCAGCGCATCGAGCGCATGGCGATGTACAACAGGCTGGCCGCGATGATCAACCAGCCCGGCGTGACAGCGGGTGAGATTTACACCAGGGTGATGAGCAGAGATGCGCGCTTTGCGCCGTATCAGCCGACGGTGGTTGCCGATAACGTCCCTCGCGAAACAGCGCTGGCGATCCAGGAACAATCGCTCATCATGCGTGGCGTGGTCGTGCAGACGGTCGGGTCGCGCGAGTATCCGCACAAAGAGCTTCTGGGAAACATACTGGGCTACACCGGCAAGATTTTCAGGGAGATGATCGAGCGCGAGCCGGAAAAGTTCTCGCGCGAGGTCTACGACTACGACAACGACCGAGTCGGCATTACCGGCGTCGAACGCGCGGTGGAAGAGGATGTGCGCGGCCAGAAAGGCAAACGCACTGTGCTGGTGGATGCGTCGTTTGAAGAACTTCAGGTGCTGAGCGAGACCCTACCCGTCAACGGCAACAGCGTGCGCCTGACGCTCGACCTGCGGCTGCAGAAGATCATCAGCGACGTGCTGATCTCGGCGATGAAGGAGCGCAGCGCGCCGCGTGGCGCGGCAGTCGCGCTGAACCCCAACACCGGCGAGATCCTCGCCATGGTGTCGGTGCCCGGCTACGACAACAACCTGTTCGCCAGGGGCATCTCAAGGCAGGAGTTCGAAGCACTGGCGAACGATCCACACAAGCCCCTGCTCAACCACGCGACGCAGGACCGCGTGCCCCCCGGCTCGACGTTCAAGATCATCACCGTCGCGGCGCTGTTGCAGGAAGGAGCAGTGACCGAGCGCACAGTGGTCTACGATCCGGGCATCTTCACCTTGCCCGACCAGTATGACCCCACCGACCCTAAAAAGGGTCAGAAGTTCTATTGCTGGAAGCGCACCGGCCACGGTCCGCAGACCATCCGCGATGCGCTGCGCAATTCGTGCGACACATATTTCTACAAGACCGTGGGCGGATTTGCAGAAGGCAACGAGAACTTCGCCGGCATGGGGCCCGACAAGCTCGCTCAATGGGCGCAGGAGTTCGGCATCGGCGAGAGGACCGGGCTCAACATTGACTACAGCGTGGGCATCGCTCCCACCCGGAACTGGAAGCTGCGCAACATCGGCGAGGTGTGGTCCACCGGCGACAGCTATAACGCATCCATCGGCCAGGGCTACGTGTTGGCGACGCCGCTGGAGATGGCGAACGCGACAGCCGCCATCGCCAACGGCGGCACGTTGTACCAGCCGCAGATCGTCCGGGATGTCATTAACGATCAGGGCGAGGTCGTAAAGCCTTTCACGCCCAGGGTCATCCGCCAGCTCCGGCTCGATCCTTACTATGTGCAACTGATCCAGGACACGCTGTGGCGCGTGGTCAACGAACAAGGGGGCACTGCATGGACATCGCGGCTGGAGGGGTTTGAATACGCAGGGAAGACAGGCACGGCTGAGTTCTGCGACGACGTGGCATTTAAGATCGGCGTCTGCTACACCGGCATCGAGATCCTGCCCACCCATGCGTGGTTCGTCTCGTATGCGCCGGCGCAGAATCCGCAGATTGCCATGGCCGTCTACGTGTGGAACGGGGGCCAGGGCTCCGGCGTCGCTGCGCCGATTACGCAGCGCATTTACAACCAGTACTTCAACGTGGGCGTGCCAGAGGAGAAACTGGCGCCCATTGCCAGGAGCGATTCGGAGTAATGATTGGCCGCCTGCGCCGGCCTCGCCCGCCCAGGCCGGCAGTCGGGCTGGTCAGCCAGAGCAGGCGACCATGATCGCTATCAAAGGTTACCGGCAGGGATTGCTAATCGTGCTCAGCGGCCCACCCGAAGAGCCGTGGCTGACGCGGCTGCGAGAACTGGAAAGCAAGCTGAACGCCAATCCCGGCTTCTTCAGGGGGGGAAGCGTCGCCTTCGACGCAGGGGCGATGTCGCTGAGCGAGGACGACCTGCGCCGCTCGATGGCATTGCTGGCAGCGCACGAGATCACGCTGTGGGCCGTGCTCTCTCGGGACGAAGCCACCCGCGCCCACGTTCGTTCGCTGGGGCTGGCCGACCGACTGGAGCCGGCAAGCACTGCGCCGGCGAGCGGCAGCTCCCCGGACAATAGCGCGCCGTCCGCGGTTGCGTCGTCACCCCACGCTGCGCCCGCCGAAGAAGGCCACGCCGATGCCACGGATGGCCTGTTGGTGCGACGCCGCGTGCGCTCCGGCCAGGTGCTGCGCCATCCGGGACACATCGTCGTAATCGGCGACGTCAACCCAGGCGCGCAGTTGATCGCAGGGGGTGATATTATTGTATGGGGCAGATTGCAGGGCGTCGCGCACGCAGGCGCCCTGGGAGATGATCAGGCGGTGGTTTGTGCGCTGGATATGTCTCCCACGCTCATACGAATTGCCGACGCGGCATACGTCCCGCGGCCAGACGAGATACGCAGCCGCCACAGAGCAGGAAGCGCCGAGACCGCGCGGATCGAGGATCAACAAATCAGGTTCATAGCCTGGGATAAACAGCTGCGCGCTTTTGAATGAAACGAAGCAGCGGGCCAGGCAAGCCCAGGCTGCGCGCGCAGAGGCATAGACAGAGGCATCCATGGAAGAGAAAGTGATCACTGTGACGTCCGGCAAAGGAGGCGTGGGCAAAACGACGACGACGGCCAACGTCGGCGCAGCCCTGGCGCTGCTCGGCAGGAAAGTTGTGGTGCTAGACGGCGACATCGGGCTGCGCAACCTCGATATCGTGATGGGGCTGGAGAACCGCATCGTGTACGACGTGGTTGACTACGTCGAGGGCCGCTGCCGGCTGCGCCAGGCACTCATCCGCGACAAACGCGCGTCGGAGCTGTACTTATTGCCCACCGCCCAGACCCGCGATAAGACTGCCATCGCCCCGGAGCAGATGGTGCAAGTGTGCGACGAGCTGCGCAAAGAATTCGACTACATCATCATTGATTCGCCGGCCGGCATCGAACGAGGCTTTCAAAACGCGGTCGCGCCCGCCGATCGGGTTCTGGTGGTCACTAACCCGGAGGTCTCTTCGGTGCGCGACGCGGATCGCGTGATTGGACTGGTGGAGTCGTATGGGAAAGGGCCAGTGCAGTTGATCATCAACCGCCTGGTCGCGGCGCGCGTCAGAAGGCAAGAGATGCTCTCGACTCAGGATATCATAGATGTGCTGTCTACCGAGATCATCGGGATCGTGCCGGAAGATGAGGCCATCCTGGCTTCATCCAACCGTGGCACGCCGGTTGTATTCAACGGCAAAAGCCCGGCTGCCATAGCCTATCGCGATATCGCACGTCGGCTGATCGGCGAGAATGTGCCGCTGGCTCAGCCGCAGACAACGTCGTGGTGGCAGCGGTTGCTCGGCAGGACGGAGTGAATGCAGGACGACGGATGCGACCGCGCGTTGCAAAAGGTAAAACGGAAGCTATCGAACCTGAGGATAGGCAGCGCCTGAGACAACATGAACTTCGTAGAACGACTCCTCGGCAAGCGCAGCAGCGCAGAGACCGCCAAGCAGCGACTACAACTGGTGCTGGTGCACGACCGGGCCGAAATCCCTCCCGGCGTGTTGGCGCTCATCAAGGACGACATCGTCGCCGTAATCTCGCAGCGCGTAAACATAGATCGCGAGCAGGTGGTCGTGAGCGTCACGCACGAGGATCAGGCCAGCAGGCTGGTGGTGGATATCCCGCTGCTGTCGGGCAGCGACGGTCGAGCACCCGGCCGCTCGCTCAACAACGCACCGCGTTCCTCCCGGCGCACTCCTTCGGCATCATCCTGACCATTTGCAAACCATCACCCTTGAGGAAGATATGCTGGATGCCAGACTGTGGCGACGCTACGATTGGTGGTTGCTCGCCGCCGTAATCACCCTGACCGCGTTCGGGGTCGCCATGATCTTCAGCGCAACGCGCAACGAGGGTAACCCCGCCGTCGAACGGGCCTGGCTGGATCAGGCGATTACCGCCATTGTAGGCCTGTCCATCTTGCTGCTCGTCAGCATCTTCGATTACACCCTGCTCAAGAACCTGGCTGCGCCGCTGTACGTTGGCATCTTCGCCGCGCTGGTGTTGGTGTTGGTGGTCGGTGTGGAGCGGCAGGGCGCGCGACGCTGGTTCGACCTGGGCGGGTTCGATCTGCAACCAGGAGAGCTGGCCAAGCTCACGCTCACCATCGTCATGGCGAAATTGATAGCCGACCGACAGGGGCGCTCGTCCTATCTGAGGACAATGCTGGTCTCGGCGTTGCTGGTCTTCCCCTGCATCTTCCTCATCCTGCTGCAACCTAACCTGAGCACAGCTCTGACCATTGCCTTTCTGTGGCTGGTGCTGATATTTGTCGGCGGTGTGGAGCGGCAGCACGTGCTGATCATGGCCGTTGCCGGGATTGCCATTGTGGCCCTGGTGACGCAGTTCCCCTCCTTCCAGCAGTATCAGCTCAGGCGGATCGAGCTGCTGTTGGGGTTGGTTGAGGAACCGGGGGCCAACTACCAAAGCGAACAGGCGTTGATCGCGCTGGGCAACGGCGGGTTGCTGGGTCAGGGTTACCTGCAAGGCCCACAAACACAACTGCGCTTCTTCCCCGTTCGCCACACCGACTTCATCTTCTCGGTGATCGGCGAGGAGTTGGGGTTCGTCGGCTGTGCAGTCTTCATGGCGCTGCTGGCGTTCGTGATCCTGCGCGCCCTGCGCACGGCGATGATCGCCCGCGACACGTTCGGGCGACTGCTCTGT
>Ga0308419_1003101_pt1 | contig 10503 bp, 7 predicted proteins | sample HotsprSampleMS50_FD_203674 | JGI IMG/M metagenome (GOLD analysis project Ga0308419, IMG submission 203674) | Hot spring phototrophic mat microbial communities from Mushroom Spring, Yellowstone National Park, Wyoming, United States - 20090730_MS50 ... | reverse complement strand
TTGTCTCCATTTTTTAATCCAAGTTTATCTGCATCTAATGGATTAATTTTTGTAACGTCAGCCATCTTTTCGTCACCAGGATCAACCATTTTAAATTCATAGTACCACGATAAATTTTGGCTACGTCCTTCTCTATTTAGTCTAGATTTTGCATCAATAAAAATCAATGGATATTCATTATTATCACCTTTTCTAACTGGTGGTTCATAATGTGGTACGAATACAGTTTCGCCTTTTGCTGTATAATTACATATTTCTACAACTTCATCTATAGTTTTATTATATTTTTTAGCGTGGTCGTCCCATGCTTTTTTAATTGTTTCGCTATAAAATTCAAATTTCTTTGTTATTGTTTCGAAATTATCCCATTTTGCACGGAATTTGTAAGGACCGAAATTAACTACACCATCTTCTAAAAATTTATCCCAACCTCCAATTGTATCGTAAGCTGGTTTAGCATATTTCATTGTCGCATACAGTGCAAATTCTTCTGCATTATTTGGTTCTTGATTAGTTTCTGGATTTTTAAATTCGTTTCTGAAATAGTCGTATAAGTTTGAGTATCCTTTTTCTTTAAGTTTTTCAGCCAATAACCATACAACTTCAGTTTCATAATCTTTTACATCGAATAATTTACGAGCAAGAGGTTGTTGAATTGATAGATTAGAATGTAAATTTCCTTTGCTATTTACTACAGCCCATTGTTCAGTTGCATGGAAAGTAGAAGGCAATACTATATCAGCAAACATAGTCATTTCAGAAGCATTTGTAACGCAATGAACAAAGAATGGAAGTTTTTTCATTGCTTCGTCCCATCTTTGAGGTGCATTAACTGAAAAATTAAAGTTGCACCAATAACCTATTGCCATTTTTATATCGTATGGCTTATTTTTAAGTAAATTATTAGCAATATTTGCAGTAACCACACCAGAGCCAATTTTACCACTTGCCATCGAAGGCATATCTATATCACCACGACCATCAATTTTTTTCTGTGAATTACCTGCTTTTGCAATATCATCAAGATAATTATCGATTGCTGGAGTAGAGCCAACTTTGACCGAAGGACCACGTAAAGTGCCACCTTCATTATCTGCAGATCCTAACAATCCATTTAGAGCATGTATAGCCATAGCGGAATAGCTCCCACGAGGCGACATAACTGGACCTGGACCAAGCCAATGAATTACTTTTGGCGCTGCATTGCCCATTTCTCGAGCTATTTGAATTATTTTTTCTTTTTTTATTCCAGTTAATGGTTCAGCCCAATCAGGTGTTTTGTCTTTCAGTTCGATATTCCACCATTTTACTAAGCCATTTGTATATTTTTCGTTAAAATCATCTTCTGCAACTACTTGATTTGGTTTAAATTTATTTACTCCATCTTTAAAATCACCTACAAATTCTTTATTCCACAAGCCTTCTGTCAAAATTATGTGAGCAAATGCTACGGCTAAAGCACCATCCTGACCAGGTATTATAGGTAACCATTCGTGACCTTTTGTTGCAGCTGATGTTAAAATTGGATCAATGGTTACAACTTTAGTTTTTTCTAATACTGTACCCCATTTATTTAACATACCAGGCACAATTCTATTAGAGCGAACTGGATCTACACCCCATAGAACTAAATACTTTGTATTCAAAACATCATAATCGCGATATCCCCAATAACCTTCTGTAAAAAATGATCCTGCCTTTTCAGCTTCTGCACAAATTGAACTGTGAGAAAAAGAGTTTGGTGTACCTAAAATTTTAGGCATCGAACTATAAGGAATATTTGTTAAATATGGTGTATAACGACCACGTAAAAACATAAGTTTGTGTATTTCGCCTGCTGCCCTTAGTTCTAATATTTTTTCAGCAATAGTATTCAAAGCTTCGTCCCAAGTTATAGGAACAAATTTCGGATCTACACCACGTCCTTTTTCGGGATTAGTGCGTTTCATTGGAACTTTAATTCTATCGGGGTCGTAAGCTTGGCGTGGAATAAAATGTCCACGTGGACAAACATATCCCGGATTTACTTTTGATTTTTGATTACCACGAACTTTTACAGCACGCCCATTAATTACATATACTTCTATAGGACACCAAGTGGTGCAGCCCTGACAGGTAGAAGGCATCCATTTTCCAGCATCTTGAAGTATTACTTCATTTTTTTCGTTTTTAGCAAAAACTTTAACTACTGGATTTAGTAATGTCATTGTTCCAATGCCTGCTACTCCGATGATTTTTAAAAAATTTCGTCTTTGTATTTTCATTCTTATTCCGCAATGAATTTTTTATTATTTACTCAAATTCAATGCCATTAAATGCTATTTTAGTTAAGCAATTGATTTACAATAAGATAAGGTAAGACTAATATTTAAAATTTGATTATACAATTAAAAAAATACGAAAAATCGTATATCAAATTACGATATTTCGTTAATATTTATTCTACTATTCCGTATTTTTCTAACTTACTTCTTAAAGTATTTAATGGGATTTTTAAAAGTTCTGCAGCGCGTGTTTTGTTATTCTCGCATTTTTGTAGGGCTTCTTTTAATAATTGAATTTCAATTTCTGCAAGATATTCATTAAGAGATTTTGTTCCATATTCAAATTTCGAGAACTCAGAGTTCTGTATAATTTCAATAGGCAAGTTATTTAATTCTATAGTATTATAATTTGATAAAATAACAGTTCTTTCTGCTATATTTTTGATTTCTCTTATATTTCCACGCCAATTATACCTTTTAAGGATATCAAAAACATTTTGATGAATTTTAATTTTAGTTTTTGCAAAAATATTAACAAAGTGTTGAAACAAAATTGGAACATCCTCTAATCGTTCTCGTATTGGTTTTAAATTAATAGGTAAAACATTTAATCTATAATATAGATCTTCTCTAAAAAGCCCTTTTTCTGATAATTCTAATAAATTTTTTTTTGTTGCAGCAATTACTTTTATGTCTAATTTTATAGTTTTATTACTTCCAATTCGTTGAATTTCACCTTCTTGCAAAAATCTTAGAAGTTTGACTTGTAGTTCCAAAGGAATATCATCAATATCATCCAAAAATAATGTACCTCCGTTAGCTTCTTCTATTTTACCAATTCTATCTTTTATTGCTCCTGTAAATGAACCTTTGATGTGTCCAAATAGCTCGCTTTCGAACATATCACGGGGTAAAATTGCACAACTTACTTTTACAAAAGGTTTTTCTTTACGAGGACTATTATAGTGTATTATATTTGCAACTAGTTCTTTTCCTGTGCCAGTTTCACCAGTTATAAGAACTGAAGAATTTGAATTAGCAGCATAAGTCAAAATTTTTCTCAATTCGACAACAAAAGATGACTGACCTATGTAACTATCGTAAGAGTATTTACTTTGATTTGTTAGATTTATAGTATTAAAACGTAGCCGCAAATTCTTGAATTCTATTAACTTTTCGATATTAACTAATAATTCATCAGTAGAAAAAGGCTTCATTAAGTAATTAAAAGCTCCTATTTTCATTGCTTCAATAGCAGTATCAACAGACCCATATGCCGTCATTACAAGCATTTCGATATGTGGTAAATTTTCTTTTAATATTTTAAGTAATTCTAAACCATTAATATCAGGTAATTTTAAATCAGTAATAATTATATCAAATGAATTACTTTTAACATATTTTAAACAATCTTTTGCATTCGAAAACGAAACTACATCGAATCCTTCTTCTATTAATTCGTCGTTTAGTGTAATTCTAATTATATCCTCGTCTTCTACTATAACAATACTAATTTTGTTCATAATTTAAATTCTTTTTAAAAGTTAATTTTATATTAGTCCAATTTTCGTATTCGGAAGTTATTTCAATTTTTGATTTATGTAAATCAATTATATTTTTTACTATAGACAAACCTAATCCTGTACCTTCGTTTTTCTTAGTCGTATAAAATGTTTGAAAAATATACTGAATTTTTTCTTCTTCTATTCCAATACCATTATCTTTAATTTCAACTATTATTAAATCTTCTATTTCATTTATAAATATTTCAATTTTTTTATTATTGTAATCTGAAAAAATGTTTGATTTTTCATTTATTGCATCTATACTATTTATGAATAAATTTATAAAAATTTGCTCTAAATGATGCTTGCTTCCAAATAACAAATATTCATTTTTATTATAATTTTTTAAAACATTAATATTGTTTTCATTCAATCTATGAGAAACTAATAATAAAGCTTTTTCAATAACATCAATTAAGTTTAGTTGAATGAATTCAATTTCTTGCTTACGTGTAAAATTCATTAAATTGCTAATAACTACTTGTATTTTTTTTGCGGATTCTTCCATCAAATCTAAATAACGAATAACTTGTTCGGTATTAGCAGGATTTTTTTTAATACGATGTATTGAATTCAACACTCCTGCAATGGGATTATTTATATCGTGTGCCAGCCCAGCAGCAAGCACACCAATAGTAGATAATTTCTCGGTATGAAATAATTGTGATTGTAAATTTTGCAATTCGTAATGAGTTTGTTTTAGACGTAAAAGCATTTCTTTAAAAGTATCTATTAAGTTATCTATTTCATCACGAAATACAATGGTTTTTAAATATAAATTTGTTTTCCTAATATTATCAAAAAGTTCTAAATTTTTTTGAGTTAAGTTATTTATGTTAAGATTTTTAGAAAATGTTTCGAGCGATTTGATTGGTATTGTAATCAAATAAGAAAATACAAATGCTCCAATAATTCCAATAATAAAGAATGTAAAAATCATCAATATAAATATTTTCATATTATCATTTACTTCATTTGAGATATTTTTATTATCAATACCTATATAAAGATATCCTAATTTACCATTTAAAATAGGTCTATTGGTTTGAATTACATTTAATTTATGATTATGGCAAATGGCGGGAATATCAGTTTCGTATCTACAGCTATCTACACATTGATAATTAGAACTTATTTCATCGGATAATTTATCTTTGAATGAATGGGCAGTTATATGCCCTTTATTATCGACAAGCAAAATAAATTTTATAGTTTTATCATTATCAATGGCTGTATTTATTATACTTTGAATTGATAAATGGTCATTTACTAAAATTCTATTTTTTAATTGTTCAGCCAACGTATTTACAACAAAAATCAATCTATGTTTTAATTCATTTTCTAATGTAAGAGTAATATTATTTTTAATCAATGAATAGTTAATTGACCCAAAGATAATTATAACAACTGTTATTGCTATCGAAAATTTCCAAAATAAAGGTAAAAATAGTTTTTTTGTTAAAAACTTAAACATTTTAATAATCTTATAATTTATTTAATATTTTAAATATTATCAATAAAAACGTATACATTCAATAATTTCAAACAAAATTACAAAAATATTTTCTTTTTCATTTATTAATTCTTAATATTAATTTACTTTTATATTCTAAATTGTTTTATAGAATTCCATTTGTGATTATAGTATTCATTGTAAATAATATTAAATCCTTTTATTACTATTGAATGTTTGTTATTTATTAATTCAATATTAAATTAATAATATTTTTTTTTGATTTCTTAATTTATTTTTAATAATTTTTTTAAAAAAATTTTAAATTATATTTACTTAATTTATATTATATAATAAATGAAACTTTTGGTTGAATTTTTAATTATTTCTTAATTAAAATGGTAAAAACTATGACTAATAATTATATAGATGATCCAATATTTTTGTCAAAAAAATATAAAAACATTTTAGATAATATTGTTAAAATTTCAAACACATTTATCTTTATCTTTTTTCTTTTTCACTTTTTCAATTATACTTTAGCAGCCCAAATCCAAAGTGAACACGAAAAAAAAATTAATCTTGACAGTATTGAAAAAGTAAACAATAATTATACAAAAGATAATTTAAATAAACTTAATATGCTATTACTATTAGTAATTAACTATTATTATAAAAAAATGATGATAAAGGTACTTTAATAGCTGATAAAGCCTATGAGTTAGCTATAAAATTAAATAAACCAATGCATCAGGCTGCTGCATTACATTATAAAGCTTTATATATCTTTAATACAAAAAACTACCATAAAGCTATTACCTACTATAATAATGCTTTGTCCATCAATGAAGTACAAAAAAATAGTTTCGGAATTGTTTTAAACTTGCAAAATTTAGGAAAATGTTTTTTTGAACTTTCAGATTATTTAAAAGCTAAAAGTTATTTCAAAAAATCTCTTGAAATAAGCGAAAAATATGGATTTCAAAGATATCAAGCATTTAATCTTTTATATTTAGGTTATATTTATAGAAATTTAACTGAATATAATATTGCTTTAGAATATTATCAAAAATCGCTAGTTATATACGTGCAATTAGATGTTAAAACCTATATAGGTAATATTTTAGAAAATATTGGTATTATTTATCAAAAAATTAATAATTACCAAAGTGCATTGGAATATTTTAATAAAGCTTTATCTATCAATGAGCAAAAAAATAACAAAAAAGGAATTGCATCAAATCTCTCTAATATTGGAAATTTATATATATACAACTTATATGATAGATTAAAGGGTTTAGAATTTTTGCTAAAATCCCTAACTTTTTCAGAAGAATTAGGAGATAAAGAATTTATTGCTGCAACTTACGGAAATATTGGTAATGTTTATATAATATTATCTAATTATACTATGGCTTTGGAATATTATCATAAAGCACTTGCTATCAATGAGAAATTGGGGGAAAAAAATATTTATCCAATACCTTGATTAAAATCGGATCAATGTATGCAAATTTATCTTTTAATACTAAAGCTTTGGATTACTATCATAAAGCAATTGCTTTAAGCCAGGAATTGAATGATAAAAAAAGTACTTCTATAATTTATGGTAATATTGGTAATATTTATTCAAATTTAGCTGAATATAAAAAAGCATTAGAATACATAGAAAAAGCTATTGATATTAACAAGGAATTGGGTGAAATAAATAAATTATCTTATAATTATGGAAATTTAGGATATTTATATTTCAAAATATTCGACTATAAAAAATCTTTTGAATTTATTCAAAAATCCCTTTCAATCCAAGAGCAATTAGGTGAAAAAAAAATCATATCTTCAAATTTATTAAATCTTGGAAATTTATTAATTGATGCACCCGATTCAGTCTTGCTCAATTTAAAATTTTTAAGTACACAAAGATTTATAAAAGCAGAAGAATATATTAACCAAAGTTTAACCATTGCTAAAGAAATATCTTCTCCTGGCATTCAAATAAAATGTTGGGAATTTTTATCTAAATTATTTGAGAAGCAAGGTGATTATTTAAAAGCATATGATGCTTATAAAAACTATATTATCTTACGTGACAGTGTAAAAGGTGATGAAGTAAAAAGCAAAATTGAACAAAAAGAAATGCAATATTCTTTTGAGAAAAAGGAGTTAGAATACCAATATCAACAGCAATTAGCAGAAGAAAGCTTACTAAAAAAAGAATTGCTTTTAAAGCAAAGAGAACAAGAACTTCTTATTAGTAATAAAGAAAAAGACCTTCAACGATTAGCTTACTTAAAAGAAAAAGCCGAAAAACAAGACAAAAATAAGCAATTAACTCTAATTCAAAAAGAAAAACAATTACAAGATATTCAATTAAAATCAATTGAAAATGAAAAGCAATTACAAGAAATGGAACTTGTCAACAAGCAAAATGAATTAACTGCCAAAAATACTCAACGTAATTTATTTATGGCAGGTACGATATTGATGTTGCTTTTAGCAGGGTCTATTTTTTTGGGTTTATATCACACAACAAAAGAAAAAAAGAAATCAGAAAATTTATTGCATAATATATTACCTGAAGTAGTAGCAAATGAGTTAAAAATATTTGGATATAGCAAAGCAAGAAAATTTAATAATACAACAGTAATTTTTACTGATTTTGTTAATTTTACTAAAATAAGTCAAAATATGCAACCAGAAGAACTTGTCTCTGAAATAGATTATTGCTTCAAAGCTTTTGATGAAATAATAGTGCGTTCAGGTTTAGAAAAAATAAAAACGATGGGTGATGCTTATATGGCTGTATCTGGTCTTCCAATTGAAGATACAAATCATGCTGAGAAGGCTATCCTTGCAGCATTTAAAATAATCGAGTGGGTAAATCAACATAATAAAAATGTTGGTAAATACGAGATTAGAATAGGTTTGAATAGTGGTCCTGTTATAGCAGGAATAGTAGGAAATAAAAAGTTTGCTTATGACATATGGGGCGATACAGTAAATACTGCAAGTAGAATGGAAAGTAGTGGAGCGGCTGGGAAGATAAACATTAGTCAAAGTACCTATGAAATAATTAAAGATAATGATAATTTTGATTTTGAATATAGAGGAAAAATTAATGTAAAAGGTAAAGGCGAAGTTGATATGTATTTTGTTTATTTAAAAAATAAAGAAATATAAATACTTTAATTATTTAATTATTCACTCTATAATAATAAAAATATTTACTTTTAGAACAAAGATATTACTAAATATATTTTAAAATATACTTGAATTTAAATTTAGGTTATAAAATTAAATATTAAATTATTTATATTTTTTTTAATAAAATTATATTTTATAAAGTTTCTAATTACTAAATTAATTTTTCACTTTAAATAAATTATTTCTTTTTTTTAAAAAATTAAAATTTTTTATTTCATTTTTTTTCTTAATTTTATAATATTATTTTGATAATGTTTGATAATAAGTTTTTTATTCATTTAATTTAAAGGATAATATGAAAAAAATTATTGTATTTCTTACGTTAATATTGTTAGCAGGTGAAGTCAATTCTCAATCTGATAAAGAAGGTTGTAAAGAAGTTTTAAACTTGCAAAAATACTATCAAAGCACAATTCTCAATCTGATAAAGAAGGTTGTAAAGAGCATACACTCATACCATCGAGAATACAAGGATATTATATTGGAGAATGCGAGTATAATGATTTTTCAGTACATACTGTACAAACTAAAACAGGTGAAAAAACTTTAGAAGGGAAAAAAACAGTATTACAATACTTTCTTAAGCCAGGTTCCAAAGGTGTGAGTGAAACCTTTGTAAAAAGAAATTACATCGAAGCATTGAAAAAACAGAATGGAAAAGTAATATTTGAATCGTCGGGAAGAGGAGTTATAATGCTAAAACGAACCGATGGTTCAGAAGTTTGGGTTGATGTTACTGGACATGTTGGAGATGGAACCCCTGAGGAAACGGGTCAATATTATTTGTATGTAATTGAAATTGCCACAATGGAGCAAGTTATATCTGCTATTGATTTATCGAAAGAAATTAATAATACAGGAAAAGTTGAAACCGGAAAATCAGAAATTAAATCTGAATCAATTCCTATTATTGAAGAAATGGCAAAAATGTTAAAAAGTAACAAGCAACTAAAGGTATTTATAGTTGGACATACTGATAATGTTGGAACACTTGAATCGAATTTGAAATTATCTGAAGACAGAGCCAATGCAGTAGTTTCTATGTTAACAACAAAATTTAATGTATCGTCCTCTCAAATCATCGCAAAAGGTGTGGGACCATTGTCCCCCATTGCTAACAATAATAGTGAAGACGGAAAGAAATTAAATCGAAGAGTAGAGATGATAAAACAATAAACATCTTATTTAAGATAAAAAAACAACCCAAAACAGCGGTTTGTCGTAATGGCGAGTGGAGTGCTTCGTATGACAGTTTTGTGGTAGGTTCAAGTGCCGTTCTTCTATTGAACTTTTGTGCTAAAAATCCGCCACTACGCCAAGCCCGAAAACGTTGTGTGCAATTATAGAAACTCAAAAACAGACAACAAATGGATTATATTAGAAAAGAGATTGACCAACGAATAGACTTTTTGCAAACAATGGGAGACAAAATGCCCTAAAAAAACACTTTCAAGCTAAGAGCGTTAGTGTAAGATTTTATGGTTCGATAAGAATATCTTTTAATAGTCAGTAGTTTATTATAGTCATCAAGATAGTTCATTTTCGAGTTTGCTACATATATAGACAATAATATATTTTTTTAGATAGTTTGACGCAGTTATTAAAATAATATTTTATGAGTGCGTATATTTACGTATATTTAAGTCCCGTTATGGGTAAGTTTTTTCATAAATAAAATAACTTTAAAGTAGGTTTCTATGAAAACCAAATTTTTCTTCTTTCTGGCTTTATTAGCCGGATTTGTTCTGCTCAGTAGCCTGTCCTTTTCACAAGAGAAGTCAAAGGAACCTAACACAATACCAGTTCCAGATGCAAAACTTACAATTGAATTCAAAGGAAAAACTGCATATTGCACAACAAATGAAAAAGGTGAATTTGCTATTTATTTACCTGATACTTCTAAAACTTTTATCGAAGCTAAAGCATATAAAGCAATTATGACAGTTGACTTACCAAATAATTTCAAAGAAACCGCTAATAATAAAACACTAAACTATATGTTGAAACAATCCGATGC
>Ga0308419_1003100_pt1 | contig 10504 bp, 7 predicted proteins | sample HotsprSampleMS50_FD_203674 | JGI IMG/M metagenome (GOLD analysis project Ga0308419, IMG submission 203674) | Hot spring phototrophic mat microbial communities from Mushroom Spring, Yellowstone National Park, Wyoming, United States - 20090730_MS50 ... | reverse complement strand
AAGAATAAAAAACTTATTAAAAACCATAAACTATTTATTTCCTTTAAGATTATAAAGTATATTAAAATAAAAAATAAACTTAGTCCAATAATTATTCCAAAAAAATACAATAACCATCCTGAGGTTTCTAAGGGAAAAAACGCACTAATTATAAAATGTACTAAACTCAATCTAACTAAGAAGTTTATAAATTTTTTATTCTTTTCTTGAATAGAATCAAAAATAATTTCTTGGAACATAAGTAAAAAAAATACTATACTTAAACTACCTAAGGTTTTTTTTAAGAAAACAAATAATGAATTTGTAAAATATAATTTATTTATATTATCTAAAAAAACTAAACAAATTAAAAAAACTATATAATATAAAATTCCATAATGTCTAATAGCATAGAAACTTGTAAGAGAATATAGAATTGCTAAGAATAAAATCCCATAAAAAAATCCATTAAATAAAAATTTTTTTTCTTTTATTTTATAAAAATTGACTTCATCTAAAACCCAAACTTGGAAATAGATTGGCAGTTGATACTTTAGTTCAACATATAAAAAAATTTTACCTTCTGTATTTAGTTCTGGCATCACAAAAACTAAATCAGGAAAAAAAAACTTTTCAAAAGAGCTTTCTTGACTAAGAAAAGTTTTATATATAATTTTATTAGAAGATGTTTCTACAAAGTATAAGTTAATTTTTTCAAATTGCGCATATTTAAAATATACATAATTTTTCTCTAAATCTTTTTTTAGACTTATAGGAATTTGAAGCCAAACTACTTTAGATTGAAAACCTAAATTTACTATCTCACTTTTATTTTTTTGAAATAAAGCTTGAAAATTTTCATCGAGTATTTCTTGGATGTTAAAATTTTCATCTGTAACTAACCAAGATAATTCTTTTGTTAAATTTCTAGAACCTATATCTTTATGGACTTGTATTTCTTCTGATCTGAGAGAGAAGACAAAAAAACAAATTAACAAAAAGAACTTCATAAACACTTATCAAAAAATTTTTTAATAAGTATAATACTTTCTTTTGCTATGATTATAAAGCAATAAAAAATTTCATTTTGTTAAAAGCCAGAGAATTAAAGATAAAATTAGACTAATTAAAATAGAAGAAACAATAGGAAAATGGAAAGAAAAGTTTTCTCTCTTTATGGAAATGTCCCCTGGAAGATTTCCTAAGGGAAAAAAACCTAGAAACTGCCCTAATAAACCTAGGGCTAAAAACACAATTCCAAGGACAATAAAAAGTTTACTAATTTCCAACTCAATCTCCTATGTCATAGGGTTGAAAGAGAGGTTGGCTTAAATTTAAGGACTTATCTAGCATATCTTGTAAATCTTTTCTTAGACGTGTTAACAAACTTTGAATAGTTTCTTTTTTAGCTTTTTTGTAAGATGAATAAAATTCAGAAAGTTTGTATGGAGCTGCAAAAGAAACATAAGCTTTTCGAGGTAAGTGAGAAGGAGCCCCACCTAAAGCCCGAGGTGTCTCTCCAAATACATAGGATTCATATCGAGCAAGCCACTCATAAAACCTCTCTGGAGTAGGTCTTGAAAGTAAATAATCTCTTTTTATAACTATGAAGTCAAAAGCTTTAACAGCTTCTCTTTTACACCATTCTAGTTCCTCTTTTGTAAGTTTAGGCAATTTAGGATCGGGGTAGTTTATAGCAATCATCTCAATATAAGCAAACAAGAGACGTAGTTTATGAATAGCATCAGCCCCATAGTCGTAATTAGTAGGCTTGAGCTTGTCTGCTAGTCGATCTAAAATTTCATGTCGAACTCTTCCTATTCTGTAATCAAAATCATGAGACTCTGCATCTTTAATTTTATACTCTTCTTCTGCCTCTAAGAGCATATACTTTCCTACAGTCATGAATCTACGCAAAATATTCTTATTTCCTGGATTGATAGAATATTTTTTTTCTAGTCTTTTTAAAGATTTATCTAAGTCGAAGAGGATTTCATCACGGCTAGCATCTACAATGTATTTAATGAAAGCAGGTAAAATAGTTATATCAGCATCAGGGTCTACCTTTTTTGCATCTTCTAACGCCCAGAAACTCAAGGCAGCAATCCCCTCTTGAAAAGGCATGAGGCTGTCATTTTCTCCACTAGTAGGCTCTCCTTCTGGAAACAATACTAGCTTTCCCCCTGGTTCAGCTAAAGTAGAACGGGCGGTTTTTAGTGACTCTCGATCGTTGATGCCTGCAATTACAGAAAAAGCACCTATATTAGAGATAGCTTTTCCTATTAAACCAAATCCCCAATCAAAAACTTGGCGGGAAGCCATGTATCGAAATCGAGTTCCCATTACATTTCCTATGTGAAAAGCAATAGGTGGCTCAGCTGTAGTGGGATGATTACTAAAAAACAAAAGTCGATCGTTTCGAAGCTTACGAATCATTTCTTTATCGCTTTTAGAAATAACGATTTCGTTGATATTATGCATGGCCCGCAACAACACAGGAAACAAAAGATCAGCTGTCCAGTTTAAAGCTAAATTAAACTTAGGTGGGATAAATGCTTGCATATTATAAAAAATCGTAATATATAAAAAATAAAGTCAAGAGTTTTTTTTTATGATTGACAACTAATTTAAAAAAAATACCAATTGTAAAATTGGAACTCGACTAAGCTTATATCAATAGGAAAAAATTTATTACTAAATTCCCTTAATATATCTAAGTTAAGTTCCAAAATTTTACTAAGAAAGAAAAGATTGCCATGAGAAGAAATTTAATAACTTTAATTTTATTTATTTTCATTTTCAACCTTTCGCTTTTTGCCCAAGAAACTAAGACAGCTGAGGGACTTCCCTTTGAAATTGACCCTAAAAAGCGAATTTCGAAGGAAGAGTTAGAAAAGAAAAAAGAGGGTTGGTTTGTAACAGGTTTAGGTGGTCCGTTCAGTGATCAAAATACAGGAGCAGGTTTTGGAGGTAGAGTCTTCTTATTTAATAATGGGACTCGTCAAGATCCTTTCTTTGCTTATACTCCTTACAGACACCGCTTCTTTTTAAATCTTTCTAATACTACTAAAAAGGCACAGTATCACTGGCTAGACTGGGATGCTCCTTACTTTTTAGATACACAGTGGAGAGTGCGAGCTAACCTCATTTATGACAGAAACCCAAATAACCTCTACTTTGGTTTTGGTGAACAAAGTTTAAAAGCTCTATCTTATAAAGATAGAAATGAATTTGGTCAGCCTTTGCGTACTAATGCTACTTTTCCTGAACAACAAGAAGCACTAGGCTTTAGAAGAGATCCAAAAAGCCCTAATGAAATTCAATACTTTGATGATCCTTATGTAAATGCTTTTGCTAATCAAAACTATCCTTTTCTACAAAACCAAAAAGTTACTGACAGAATGTACAACCGCTATGAATTAGAAGTTCCACAAGCAAACTTATCTGCTGAAAAGTCTTATTTAAATGGACTTGTAAGAACTGTTTTGGGTGTCAAAATTTCTAATAATATAGTCCGTACTTTTGATGGAACTTTACAAAAAGCTAGAGATCCATACTTTGGAAATACAGACTTTCCTATACTCAATGTAGATATACCTACTGTCCAAGGAAAAACAAAAGTTACAGAAGATGCAGAAGCAGGAAAGATCATTGGCATAAAAGGCGGATATGTAAATCTTTTACGTGCGGGGATTGTATATGACTCCAGAGACTTTGAGCCAGATCCTACTAGAGGTCTATTTGCAGAACTCACACATGAAAGAGCTGATAAAGCTTGGGGCTCGGGTTATACTTTTAATCGAACTTTTGGTTCTGTAAGATTTTTTTATAGTCCTTTTCCAGGTTTTTTTAAAAAATTTGTCATAGCTACAAGATTAGCTTTAGTGAACAACGAAGGTAGTGTCCCATTTTTTGAATATAGAAACATGTGGGGGACAGAAGGAGGAGTTTCTGGATTAGGTGGTAGGACTACACTGAGAGGTTATATTCAAGATCGATTTGTAGGTCCTGTAATGGGTTTTGGAAACTTAGAACTACGCTTTCGTATGTATGAGCTTCCTGGATTTACTTTTGATATAGCTCCTCTTTTTGATTTTGGTAGACCATGGGATCGTTTAAAAGATATCAACTTAAAAGATTATAAATATTCTCATGGACTTGGATTTAGGATTATTTGGAATCAGTCTACAGTTATTTATTTAGAATGGGCTAGATCTAGAGAATCAGCTATTGCAAATTACAGCAAGGGACCTTTTGCGGGGTCAAATTTTTATTTAAATTTCGGGCATATATTCTAGGAGAAATGTCATGAAAAAAATTGTAAAGTTTTTTATTATATTGTTTTTTACTATATGGTTTATAGATTGTGAAGCAAAACCAAAGCGCTATAAGTTTTTCTTTCCAGAAGAAGAGCAATCTACACTTCTTTTAGGTTTACTCTCTCGTCAAAATCTAGAAATTACCAATTATGGGACAGTTAAAGATAAAGCAAATAATTTAGAGTGGAAACGTTGTTCGCAAGGACAGGGTTTTCGCTTAGCTGAAAATGATTGTCGTGGAGTAGTTAGTGGTACTTTGTATACACCAATTGACTCTGGAACTTTTGGGGCTATTCGCTTAACGTATTGTAATGCTCCTACTATGGATTGTAACCAAAAAGCTCTACCTTTTGCTTTAACTGCTCCAGAACCAAATGCAAATTACATAAGTGAAGCTTATGCTTCCTGTGCAAATGATAGGACAGGTGGATTTACAGATTGGAGAGTTCCTACTTTGCCTGAACTAAAGGTTTTTACTTTAGGTGGAAAAAATGCTCTCTATGATATATTTTCTAGCACAGTCCAAGACTATTACTGGACATCTTGGTCTAATGAAAAAGATCCATGGGGAAAAACTGCTTATATAGTTTCTTTTGCCCAAGACAAATGGGGAGAAGAAAACGTTGCAAGTAAAGACACGCGTTATTATGTTAGGTGTGTAAGAAATTTACCATAGTAAATAAAAATTTTCTTACAAAGCTCTTATGAAAACCTCACGATTGTTTTATAAGAGCTGTATTTATACCTGTACTTTTTTAGTGCTTATTGTGTATAATTATAAAAAAGCTAGCATGATGCTAGCTTAAGCAATTAATTTTTGAGTGCTTCCTCTAATAGACCTTTAGCAATGACACGTAACGCCATTACTTCTTCAGCTCCTTCAAATATTGAAAACACCCTAGAGTCTACAAAGTAACGTGAAACAGCATACTCTTCTGCATATCCCATTCCACCGTGAATTTGCATGGCTTCTCTACAGACCCATTCAGAAATTTTAGAAGCATAGAATTTAATAAGTGTAGCTTCCATTTGTCCTTTGTGTTCGTCTAACAAACGTCCTACGACATTTGTATATTGACGGGAGGCTTGGATAATCATAGCCATACGAGCTAATTTGTATTTTGTAAGATTATACTCAAAAATAGGTTTTTTAAACACTTGACGTTCATTCGCATAACGTAAAGCAGCTTCAAAAGCAGCTTGCATTACTCCATTTGCCCTTGCTGCAGTTTGAATCCTTCCACCTGCAAAGCCTTCCATTTGTAAGTAAAAACCTTTTCCTCTTCCAGCTTCACCACCAATTAAGTTTTCATCTGGTACAAAGTAATCTTGAAAAGAAACTTCATAAGAGTGCATTCCTCTGTAACCAATAGTATCAATAGCCTTTCCTTCAATTCTACCACCTTCGGGCTGAGTATATTCAAAGCTGTGTTCTCTTGTGCTTGGTTTTTCAGCTAGTAAAATAGAAAGTCCCTTATGTTTAAGATTAGGATCAGGTTCTGTGCGACAAAGCACAAGCAAGACATTTGCGTAACCAGCAAAAGTACACCAAGTTTTTACTCCATTGATTTTCCAACCACCTGGAACTTTAGTTGCAGTAACAGAAATCCCAGCTACATCTGAACCATAGTTTGGCTCTGTGACAGCTACAGCAACCATCACTTCACCAGAGGCAATTTTATTTAACCATTTTTGTTTTTGTTCTTCAGTGCCACCTTTAAGTATAGCTTTAGAAACTATTTCAGGACGAGTAATTAAACTTCCAGCTATTCCAAGTCCACCTCGTGAGAGTTCTTCTGTCACGACTAACATACTTACGTTATCGGGCTTGTCTGCTGGTTGAATTCCTCCATAAGTCTCAGGAATGCAAAGTCCAAAACAACCCATATCTTTAAGACCTTGAATGATTTCTTCTGGGATCGTTTCATCATTCCTATGAACATGTTCAGCATGAGGCATAACTACATCTTCGGCAAATCTTTTAAATGTCTCACGAAAAGCCTCATGATCTTCTGAAAGTCCATAAGGTCCTATATGTCCATTTTGAGAGATTAAATCAGTGATTTCACCATAACGTTCGATTTTTGTATTTTGAGATATGAAAGAATTTATTTCAGGATTAAAAAGCATTTCATTTAACGTCTCTGTTTTTGTTGTATACTCTTCAGGTCTTTGAATAAGTTCACTACGGATTTGTTGTAAGGCTTCAGCTGCAAAAGTAAGTGCCATAGCTTTTTCCATAGTTCCCGTGCCTAAGCTTTCATTCCAAGCATATTGTATATAGTTTTCAGCTACTCTTTGAAGGGAAGTCATCCAAGCAAGTTGATAAAATACAAGTTGGTTAGAGTCCATTTTTTCAACAGATACTCCACCTTTCCCATCTGTACACTGCTTAGCTAAGCCTTTAGTAATATCTTTTAATACAGAAGCAGAAGAGACTAAAAATTTTTCAGCTAGAGTTTTATCAAATTTTTCTATAGTTGTTTGCACTTTTTTACCTCCAGATAGGAAAGTTCCTAGAATTCTTTGTTACCATTTTCTAATAAAAAGTTTTTTTGTCATTCTAAATCTTGAAATAAAAATTTTTCCTTTTGATTGTAACGATTAGTTTCAAAAGAAATTGGATATTTTGCACTAAAACAAGCTGTGCAGTACTTTGTATTCTGTTCAGTTTCTTGAACAGTTTCTAGCATAGTTTTAATATCTAGATAAGCTAAACTATCGACACGTAAGTATTTTTTTATTTCTTCTATGGTATGAGTTGCTGCAATAAGTTCTTGGTGAGTAGGTATATCGATTCCATAGTAACAAGGTGAAATAGTAGGGGGAGAAGAAATACGCATATGAATTTCTTTTGCACCTGAATTTCTAATCATTTTTACTATTTTTCGACTTGTAGTTCCACGCATAATAGAATCATCTACTATAATAACTTTTTTGTTGTTTACGACATCTTTTACAACGTTATACTTAATCTTAGCTCCAAAATCTCTTATCTTTTGATCAGGCTCGATAAAGGTTCTACCTATATAATGAGAACGAATAAGTCCCATCGCAAACGGCAAATTAGCTCCTTCAGCATAACCTAATGCTGCAATATTTGCTGAGTCTGGAACAGAAATGACTACATCAGCTTCTACAGGTGCAATCTTAGCTAAAGCTAGACCTAGTGCTTTTCTAACTTTATAAACAGATTCTCCAAAAATATGTGAGTCAGGACGAGAAAAGTAAATGTATTCAAATATACACAAACTGTGTTTTCTACTTTGAAAAGGATAAAAAGACTTAATTCCAAATCTATCAACTACAATCATTTCACCTGGTTCTACATCTCGAATATACTTGGTATCAGTAATATCAAAAGCACAGGTTTCTGAAGCAAAGACAATAGCTCCATCAGTTCTTTCCCCCATTACTAAAGGGCGAAACCCATTAGGATCTCTTACAGCTATAAGGTAGCGATTTGTAAGAGCCAAAAGTGAATAAGCACCTTCTACTTGACGTAGTGCCTCAGATAAAGACTGTATTACATCTTTGGCTTTAGATTTTGCCATCAAATGTACAATAACTTCTGTATCAATAGTAGTTTGAAAAATACTTCCTTCTTTTTCTAGTTTCAGACGAATTTCTTCTGCATTTACTAAATTTCCATTGTGAGCTAAGGCAATAGCTCCAAAATGTGACTCTACTCTCAAAGGTTGAGCGTTTCTTAAAAAACTAGCTCCAGTAGTAGAATAGCGATTATGTCCAATAGCTGAAGAACCTTGAAGTTCTTTAATTTTTTTCTGATCAAAAACATTGGCTACAAGTCCCATTCCTGCAAATCTATAGAGATGAACCCCATCACTAGAGACAATTCCAGTAGATTCTTGTCCTCTATGTTGCATAGAATAAAGCCCTAAGTAAGTAAAATTAGAAGCTTCAGGGGAGTTATAAATTCCAAAAACAGCACACTCATCTTTGGGTTTATCTTCTGGGACAATTGTGAAATGATGAAATTTAAAGGGAGATTTTAAGAAAACTTGCTTGTCTTCCATATAACTACAATATTTTATTTGAATAAAAAACATGCAAATTAATTCTAATTATATTCTCATTAGTGAAAAAAAAGCCTTAGAACTAGCGGTTGTAAATATGTCCAATGCTAGTTTAATAGCTATTGACACTGAGTCTTCTGGTTTTTTTACTTATTACTCTAGAGTTTGTTTAATTCAAATTAGTTGCAAAGGAAAAAATTATATCATCGATCCCCTTTCTCATTTGGATATTAAGAGTCTAGCTACCGTATTTCAAAATCCCAAAGTCACAAAATTATTTCATTCAGCTGTAGACGATATAAAAGTTTTAAAAAGGGATTTTGGTTTTGAGTTTGTAAATGTGGCAGATACTATGTATTCTTCAAAATTATTAGGAATGGAGCATAATTCTTTAAATTACCTAGTTGAATACTATCACGGTATCAAGTTATCTAAAACAGAGCAAAAGTCAAATTGGGAAAAAAGACCTCTAGACAAAGAGCAACTACAGTATGCTGCTTTAGATACTGCTTATTTAGAATCTATTTGGGAAAAAATGAAAGTAGAATTAGAAGAACTTGGCTTGTATGAAGAAGCTTTTTCTGAGTTTGAAAAAATGACTGAAGAAGTCTACAGAGGAAGAGAACATATAAATGAAATCAACTGGCACAAGTATCCAAATATTTTGAAGTTTACTCCAGAACAAAGAAGAAAAATTTATGACATTTTACATTTTAGAGAAGAAAAAGCTAAAAGAGTAAATAAGGCTCCATTTAGGATTTTAAATAATGAAGCAATCAATAAATTAGTGACTGAAGAACCTTCTGAAGAATTAATTAGTAAATTCTTACATAATAAAAAAGATATTAAAGAATTATATGAAATTTTATTAAATCCAAGTGGTCCACCTCTAGAAAAATCTGACTTTCCTAGATTAGATGAGCATATTAGTCCAGAAGAAGAAGCTAAACTTAAAGCTTTACAAAGATGGAGAGATAAAATTATCAAGCAAAGAAATATAGATCATAGTATGCTTCTTTCTAATAAACAATTTCTTTACTTAATTCGGAATCCTCCTAAAGATTTATCTGAACTACAAAAAACTAAATTAATGTCAAACTGGAAGGTAAATAATTATGGACCTAGTTTACTTAAAGCTTTAAATGGTGAGCCTTATGAGGATTTAATAAAAAATTTACGACCCATAGGTCAAAAGAAAAAACTTGAAGATTCAAAGAAATAAAATTCTTCCCTTTAAGGAATTTCCTCAAATAGATCCAAATCCAGAAATTCCAACAAAAAAGGCAGGAGTAATTGTTGCCTTTTACAACCAAGCTGGAAAAGAAGGAATCATTTTAACTAAAAGGACTTCTCATTTACGTAGCCATCCCGGACAAATTTCTTTTCCAGGTGGGGTATACCAATTAGAAGATTCTAGTTTACTTCAAACTGCACTTAGGGAATGGGAAGAAGAAGTTGGAGCAAGTAAAAATGATTTAGAATTTTTAGCCCCTTATAAGCTTTTTCATACTTTTACTGGTTACTTAATTTATCCATTTTTGACAGAATACAAAGGTAATTTTCAATTCCGAATAAATCCAAATGAAGTAGAAAAAATTATTTTATTAGAATTAAATAAATTTTTGACTTTACCTTTTTATGTAGCTGAAAATCCGAGAAGAAAAGGACATCAAATTTATTATTTTGACTTAGGAGAGGAATTACTTTGGGGAGTAACTTGTGGAATTATAGTTTCTCTTCTTTATGAGTTTACTGATTTTCAAAAAAAACCGAAACTAGTTCAATTAAATCTTTCTAGTCCACCTTTTTTTAATCCTAAAGTTTTGTAGGATCTACAAGTTAAAATTTTGTTTCATGTATAATTCAAATTACTCAAATTCAATCGCTAGTAAACTTTTATACCAAATGTCAAAAAAAAATTTCCAATCAATTTTGATTGACCTTACAAAATAAACTTCATGGGAACTTCTAAAAACTGCTTTTTTTCAATTAAAAAACTAGATTCTTCCTAAGATATTTTATCCTTTAGTGTTAATTTTGGAAGTTATTAGAGCTTACCTCATGATTTATAAAAAGGGAAAATACTTTTGGCAATTGGTATATAATTTTGTCAAAATCATAGGAATATGGTAAATTAAGGGCTTTTGTAGTCGTGCGAGCGGGTTGTGG
>Ga0308419_1003095_pt1 | contig 10511 bp, 8 predicted proteins | sample HotsprSampleMS50_FD_203674 | JGI IMG/M metagenome (GOLD analysis project Ga0308419, IMG submission 203674) | Hot spring phototrophic mat microbial communities from Mushroom Spring, Yellowstone National Park, Wyoming, United States - 20090730_MS50 ... | reverse complement strand
CGCCGCCGTCGGTGCCGTAGTGGGCCCAGGTGAGAGTGGGGGGCAGGGTGAGGAGATAGATGATAAGCAGGACTGGAAAGACCAGTGGGGCAAATTGAGGAAACACATGCTCCTCTACCATGGGCCCTCGCATTTCCTCGCTCGTATAACGCCATACCAGGCCCAAGCATGCAAAGCAGGAATCCTTTGGAACAACCATCTATCCAATCGGGAAAGACCAGCGTGTAGTTTTTGGAACATCTGCTCTCCCCGAGGGAGAAGCCGCAATATATAGGCCAGTGGTGCCAGCAAAAACCAAAATTCTATCTCGCACTTCTCAAAAAGGGCAGCCACACGATAAAAATCGTCCAGCCGAAATGGCCGCTCATCCGCACTTCGCATATGAGGAGTTAGATGACGACCCAGCCTAAAAAGCGGATGAGATGCCATTGGTTCGGCGAAAGAGATGTACCCTTTATGCCGGAGGACACGTATAATTTCCTTGAGCACAACTTCCAGACAGCATATATTGTGATGGAGAACAGCTTTGCCAAAAACTAAGTGGAAAGTTTCTGGGGGAAAGGGCAAGGCAGCTGCATCTGCCTGAACAAGTATAGCCGTCTTAGAAGAGCGTTCCTCACCCATTCGCTCTTTTGCCAAGCGCAGTTGAGCCCAAGAAAGGTCTACTCCAACAACCCTCATTCCCCTATAAGTCAGGCTCATCAAGTCTCTGCCTTCTCCACAACCGAGGTCTAAGGCCCATGCGTCAGGAACAGCCTCCAAGTGGGCAAGCATTGAATTTCTCAATCCTTCAAACGCAGGGGCATCGTAAAGCAGCGAATTAAGCCACCAACGTTTAATCACTTGTCGCTTTTGCCACTGGGCCTCGCGCTGCAAATGCTGACCATCCATTGTTAACGCACCTTCTTCCAGGTCACGTTCTGCTGACCTGTTATGTAACGCCAAAGCCCATTAAGAGCTGTTGCGTTAGCAAAGCAGAAATAGAAGACCAGCCACAATGGACGCCACCGCCAGCCCTGCATGGACAAAAGTCCGCCCACGAGAGCCAGGAGGTAAAAGGCGGTTTGGCCCCAAAAGAACCATCTATAGAGGTCAAAGGAGTATAAAACCAGGGTAGTAAACCAAGCGGAGATCATGAAGAATGGAGCATACCACCTCAAAAGCTTGTGAGAGAAGAACTGGAAAGCAATAAAGGTATGCTTTAGCGAGAACAAGTGTTTCAGACGGCCGATACTTTGGAACCCTCCAGCGCTCATCCTTGTTCGCCTCTCCCATTCAGCGCTTAAGGATGGTGAAGCCTCCTCCCAGGCCACGGCCTCCGGTTCATAGACTACCCGCCACCCATCCATCACTAATTGCATAGATAAGACAAAATCCTCAATAATACTGTCTTCACGCAGCGAACGATAGAGTTCCCGTCGGATGGCAAAGAATTCACCAACTGCGCCAATGGTCGTATTGACCAGAGATTCAGCCCGTTTAATGGCGCTCTCATAGCGCCAGTAAGCGGATTCTCCCTGTGCCTGCACGCACTGGCCAGTACGAACCCGCTTCTCACCACTAACGCAACCTACGCGAGCATCAGCAAAATTGCGCACCAGCACCTTCAAACTCTTAGGTTCCATCATCGCATTGGCGTCGGAAAAGACCAGGATCTCCCCTCTTGCGTAAGGAACGGCTCTGTTCATTGCTGCGATCTTTCCCCGACGCTCTGGCTGAAAAAGCAAATGCACTCCACGATCTGCAAATCTCTGCACGACTTCCGCTGTTTGATCCGTGGACCCATCAGCGACCACAATGATCTCCATCCGCTCCTGGGGGTAATCTAAGGCCAGCGCGTTTTCCAGTTTCTCCCCAATTACATCTTCTTCGTTATAAGCCGGGATGATCAGGGAAACCGCAGGCAAAATGTTACCCTTTTGATGAGGACGCGGTCGCCAGTGTGCCATCAATGTGATAAAAAGCGGGTATCCCACATAGGTCCAGGTCACAGCAAAGGCCGAGAGCCAGAAAAGAGCGATCAGGACTTCTTGCATCTATCATCCTCCGGATCAGCAACTCCCAGCCCCAAGGCATAACGCGTCGGGCCTTGGCCCGGAAGAGCCAGCCAGCGCAGCAGACGCATACCCGCAAATCCGCCCCCTAACGCAACCAGAGGGGCAACCAAAACCCCATTAAGAATCACACCGATGGCGAAAGCCTCCGAAGGGAAAACTCCAAAGGGCACCAAAACCCCCTCAGTCACCGCTGTCACCACACCGATAAGGGCGGGGGGAGTGGGAGCCAGGTTGCTGAAAATCAGCGCAACCGAGAGCACTGGCGCTGCTCGCCAGAGATCCCCTCTACCAAAACCCAGCAGGACGATATAGATCACGCTAACAGAGAGCAACCAAATCAAGACTGTCAACCCTGTGACTGGTAGGAACTTCCTTCCCACCACTCCCCCAATCCCCTCCAGAAGACTAACAGACAAGCGTAGAGAGACTCTCCAGAGATAGGCCAGAAGTCGCCATCGGGGTTCAGGTAAACCCGATAGTACGCGCAGGATCGTTATGCGGAATTGGGCCAGAAGACCCAGTCCCCCCAGTAAAGCGATACCCGCGATCAGGGCGCTCTTGCCCGCGTTTGCCCCCAGCCACGCCGGAAAAACAGCCACTGGCAAACTGACGAGCAGGAGCAATCCCGTTGCTACCAGGTCTAAAGCTTTCTCCATCGCTATGGTACCCAATGTCATTCCGACAGGCCGATGCTCTTGTGCCATCAGCCCCAAACGGGCTATCTCACCTAAACGCACGGGAACAACCAAATTCAGCATCTGCCCGATCAACAGCGTGGAAAAGTGAATACTCCAAGGAAGAGGCACGGCATTTCCTGGATACAGCCATTGCCAACGAAGTGCTTTGCCAGCCGAAACCAATATGACGCCCAAAACAGCAATTCCAACCCAGGGCCAGGCAACCAACCGGATGGCTGCAGTTACTCCTGCCAAGTCCACGCTTCTCAAAGAAAGCCATAGACATCCAGCCCCGATCAAAATCGGCAGTACAACTTGTTGAACTATCTTTCCACTTGCGGACGACTTACTTATCATAATCATAAAGGAACTTATGGTCTCCCATTGAGTTTACTGGACATAAGGGCTGTCACCAGGAAAACGACCGCCAGCACTCCCCACAAAGCCCGCTCCCATCCGGTCCGGGCGGTCGCGGCCAGCCCGGCGCAGAAGAGCATCAGCCCGATGTCCAGCGCCCGCGCGACCCCTGGACGATTCAGCGCGGCCCGGAAGCGAACGTTCTCCCGGGCAGCAACCCAGTAGACCCAACTGAGCGCGGCCAGGATGAGGGCCAGGCCCAGAATCCAGAGGCTTCCACCGAGGAGAGTGCGGAGGTCAATCATTCTCTACCCCCCACCACCAGCGCAGGGTCCCCCAGCAGGACGTAACCGAGGGCCACATCCGGGGAATCCCCGGCCCGCAGCGCGGCAAGCCAGGCATCGCCGAGACGCTCCCCGTCCAGCACAGACCGGTAAAAGGCAAGGGCAAAGGGCCGCTGCTCCGCCAGAGTCGTTTCTCCCACCGGGCCCAGAAACGCGACCGCGCCCCCAGGGGAACGAAGCCAGACTTCGGCCATAGACTCCTGATCGGGATGGATAAAGTAGGCTGCCAGGCATGACCAGGTGACCACCAGAGCGGGCTTGCGCCATTCCCTGCCGTCCTGCAAACGGAGTATACCCTCATCTCCCAATCTGGTCAAACTGCCATGGCCGAAATAGTTCAACCAGGCCCGCTCGCCTTTCAGGGTATCCGGAGATGGGGCGCTGGTCCCGGTCAGTTGAGCCGTCAGGCCGGAGGATTCAAACAGGTGGGCCGCCTCTGTCGCCGCGTCGGCAAACTCCGGATCGTCATCGTGGACCACCAGGATGGCCGGTTCCTCCCCTCCCCTCTCCCAATCCAGCGTTTTCTGCACGATGGTGGAGACCTCTTCGGGGGAGGACACCGGGAAGCGCCCCACCGCGACGGTCGCCTCCCCCCGGTCGTTCGTCCCCAGAAGGACGTCGGCGGGGGTTTCGCCCAGCACTGCCGTCCGGGTCAGCGGAGTGACAACCCGCAGGGCACCGACCTCGCCCTCATATCCCCCCTGTTCGGATGAGGCGTCCCCTACCAGAAGCAGATAGCGCAGGTCCGGGAGACTCCCCACAAGCCTCCGGATTGCCTCCGGGTCCGGCCTGCCGCCACCGAACGTGTCGTAAACCGCCTGGGGGTCCACCACCCCCACCGCAAGCCCCTGACCCTGACGGTGCTCCAGAAGAGGCCGGAGGGCCTCGTGGAACTCCGGCGGCGCTACGACGAGATAGTTGACCCCGGAGAGTTGTTCCACATCCAGGTTCCGCTTCGGCCGGACATTTACGGGAGAATGGGCGGCCTCCGGGCTCCCCACCCAGTACCGATGACCGGGAGCCGTCTGCACCTGGCCCTGCAGGGGAAGAAGACACCGGGGATGGAATGGGTCCGTCACATCCAGCACGCGGGTCTCAGGCCCGGTGTCGGGGATCCGCAACTCTGTGCTTTCCGCTTCCCATACCCGGCCCTCGGGTCGGACCGTTCGCCTGTACGTGATGTCCAGGCCGTCCACCCAGACCAGGGAGGCCTCCGCTCCGGGCGGCAGCAGGGCCTCCAGGGCCAGTCGGTGCTTCTCCGACGGGCTCTCTTCGTCCCACTGCGCCGAAAGGTGCTGGACTCCTGTCCCATCCCATTCCCATTCACCCACCGGACGCCCGTCCCACCACAGGCGCAGGTGGTGGTCGGGAGCGGGGGGGAAGTCGGTATGGCTCCAGAGGTGGAGGGTCACCGAGATGGGCCCGGGGAGACTGTCCGTCAGGCCAACGGTCCAGGTCAGCGTGCCCGGGGCGTAGAGGGGCGCCCACAGCCAGGGGATTTCGGTTCTGGCCTGGGGAAGGTAACGGTGGTCCTCCTCCAGGTGGATGAGGAACCGACCGTCGGAGGCCGGAGTTTGCGGAGTGGAATTGTCCGGGCCCGAAGTCGCCGGGCCACTCCCGGGCCCCGATTCGTCACACCGCATCCGGACCCCCTCCCCGCCCTTCTCCAGCCGGAGGACTGTACGGGCAGCGTGGCGGGCGGGCTGGTACGGGGCAAAGAAGAGAACGCCCCAGCCGTCGGGTGTCTCCAGCGGCAGGAAGGGGATTTCCCGACCGTCTGCGGAGAGGGAGAAGGCCGGTGGGGAGTCGGCACGGGGCTCCAGGCCCATCCGGGAGAGCACAGCAGGACCCAGCCAGTATCCGCCCTCCCGTTCCACCTCCAGGAACCAGACCGACGATTCCGGCACAGGAGCGACGGGCCTGCAGGCGGATAGCCCCACCAGCAGCGCCAGAACGACTGCCCAGTGCCTCAACCCGGCCTCCGGGACCGTATCAATATGAACAAACTGAAGAGAACCAGACCGCTGCCGATGGCTCCTCCCGTCACCAGCAGCGCCCGGACCAGGCCGACGGGGAGGGAATCCGACGGGGAAGTCTCCGCAGGCCCGGGCGTCCTTCCCGGCGGAGGCGAAATCCCCCCGGATGCCAGGGCGAAGGTAGGAGAAGCAGGGCCCGGCGGGACCGGCGAGGGCGTCGGGGTCGGAGGTGAGGCTGGAGCGGCAGCCCTATAGAGCCCCGGCGTCGGTGTGGGCGACGGCGAAGGCGCGGGCAGGGCGGCAGGGGTGGGCGTGGGAGATGTTCCCGGCGTTGGGGATGGGTTCGGTGTGGGCGAAGGGGTCCGGGTCGGGACCGGCGGGGTAGTCGGCGCGGGAGTGGGGCTGGGCGCAGGGGCCCCCGTCGGCACTGAGGTAGGGGACGGGGTGACCGTCGGAGTCCACGTGGGCGTCGGGGTGGGAGATGGAGGGACCGTCGGAGTCCACGTGGGCGTCGGGGTGGAAGTGACCGCAGGCGTCCGCGTTGGCGTTGGAGTGGGGGTCGCGGTGTTCGGCAGAGGGACCGTCACCGAGACCGGCCCGTGAAACTCGCTGGTCCTGTTCACCTCTACGGCCTCCAGCCAGTAGAAGTAGGTCCGACCCATCTCCACGCTGGTATCGGTGAACTGGTAGGATGCGCCGACGATGTCGCCTTCGGCGGGGATGAGGTCAGAGATGGGAACCGAACTCCCCCCTTCCGACCCGGCGCGCCGGACAGTGAAGCCCAGCATGTTCACTTCGCTGGCCGTCTCCCACTGCAGGAGCACGGCCTGACCCTGAGGGGTAGCGGTGAAGGAGACCAGGGTGACGGCGGCCCGGGCCAGGGGGGCCAGCACCAGCAATAACAGCAGGAGGGCCAGCAGGCGCAGGAGGGCCTGGAAGAACGCCATCCCCCGGGCAAGTCCCCGGCGGACGGCCCGGTAGAGGGGCCGGTTCGGAATGGGGACAACCCGCCCCTGCTGCTCCACTCCGACCGCTTTCCCGATCAGTGCCTCCGGGGGCCAGGGCGGGTCGGGGGAGGCCATGGCGTCCCCCCGGGTGCGCATCAGCCCCTCCGGGGCGCGGCCCAGGAAGCGATGGAGGAGGGCCCCGTGGCCGTTCTGGAAGAGCACCACGTCGCCGGGGCGGAGTTCATCCGGGCCCGCCCGCTCCACCCGCACCACGTCGCCGGGGCGGAGGGTGGGATGCATGCTCACTCCCCGCACTCGGACCCGCAGTGGGCCCGACCAGCCGTCGCCGATGGCGTCTATCCAGTGGATGTCGGATGAAGGCATTTCTAATGCAAAAAGGGTTCTTTATCGTAATTACCTACCCGCTGTCATTGCGAGGCGGCCGTAGCCGCCGAAGCAATCACCCTCCTGGCCTGGAGATTGCTTCGCCGCCTTTAGCGGCTCGCAATGACACAGGTGGGTAGGTATTTACTCTTTATCGCAGAGACCGCAAAATACGCGGAGCATTATTAAAGAAAATCTCAGCGCCCTCCGCGTTCTCTGCGATGAGTTTTTGCAGTGAACTCATCTATTCTTTTTGACCTGCCGGCCCGCCGGAGGTGGTTTCCCGGCAGGCCTGGCAGTCTCCGTTGCAGGCCTGGCGGCCTGCGCTACGTTTCTCAGCCACCGCGCAGGGCCAGCGGGAGATAGACCCGGCGCCATGTGGGGGGGAGAGAAACAGAAATCACAGCCCCGGCGGAGAGGGGGCCCAGGTGGGCCGTTACCGGGATGTGGGCGGCGACATGCGGCGCGGTATAGACCCCCCAGCCGTCCAGAGTGCCCACGCCCACCGTCCAGGTGGGCGTCACCACAAAGACCTGGCCGAAACGGGTGGTGGCGGTGACGGTGAAGAGGGCGGGAAGGGAAACCGTGCTGCCCGCCGTCGCTGTGACCAACGGCGGGGCGATGGACATCTCCGCCCACCAGGGAAGCCACAGGGCCGGGTCGCCCAGAAGGGTGTAGGTGCGGGCCAGATGGGTCCCGGATGCCCGCCGGCCCACCTGCGTGAGCGGGCCCAACTGGAAATTCCCCTCCCGGAACATCGCCCGGTACATTGTTCCGGCGATGGCCGATTCGTCATCAGTGTCGCCCAGACCGGCCGGCCCGAAAGCGGCAATCGCCCCCCGGTCCGTCAGCACCGTGGTGGCCCACTCGCCGATGGAGCGGGTGTCCGGAAAACCGGGGTATTGGGGCGGGAACATCCAGTAGCCGTCCCAGCAGTCCAGGGAGATGAGGAACGGAAGCCCCACGGTGCCCGTCAAACCGGCCAGCTCCGTATTGCGCACAAGGGGCTCGTGGGCCCAGCGGTTCACCGCCGCATGGCCTACGTAGGTGAGCAGCGACGCCCCTTCGCTCCAGGTGGTGGTCAAAGCGAGGGTCGCCGATAGGCAGGATGTAGGCGGGCTGACCGGCGGGCCGCAGTAATCGTTGAGGTAAACGGTACGGGTGAGCATACCGGCGGGCAGTTCTCCGGCCAGTGCCTGGGCGATGCCCAGAAAGTCTCCGGCAGAATCGGGGACGTTATCAGCAGAGAGGATGGCGCGCTGCTGCCATTCGGCCGGGAGAAGGCTCTGGCTTTCGTAGGCCAGGATTTTCGCCACCGCCCCCTCCACGCCCTCCACCGAACCGGCAGGAATCCGCCCCACCGCCAGTTCCGGGAAGCCATCGCCGTCCACATCCCCGTAGAGGCTATCCACCGGGACTTCCCCCTGCCAGGGGTCGGCAAACTGGAGATACGGAGGAATCCAGACAGGCGTGGGGGACCCATAGGTGCCTGGACTGTAGCCTTTGAAGTTGAAGTGGCCGTCCCCCACCAGGAGCAGGAGGGAGGGGGGCGGGCCGGGCCAGTGTTCGTCAGCATAGGCCACGAAGGAGCGGATGGCCTCAGGGTGAAAGATGCCGTCGTTGAAGAGGTTGTAGAGGTCCTCCACCGGCACCAGTTCCACCCGCAGTCCCTGGGCCCGGCGGTGCTCCGCCAGAGGACGGACGGCGGTGATGAAGGCGGAAGGCGCGATGATGATTTCGTCGGCCCCGGGGGAAGAGAGCAACCCATCCGGCGGACAGTAGCGGGTAAGGGCGGGCGTCGTCCTTACCGCACTTTCGCCCACCACCAGGTAGGCCGTGCCTGCGGGGGCTTCGTCCCGGAAGGCCACCGCCCAGGAGTCGGCGGGCAGAACGGATGCGTCAGTGAGGCGGACAGGGTTGAGGGGGTCCGTGACGTCGTACAGCCGCACGGCGGAGGTGGTGAAATGGGTGGCGGTGATCAAAACGGGGCCGGAGATGGGCAGGGTCATGGAAAGAAGGTCGCCGCTGGCCTCCGGCCGGCGCCGGTAAGTTACTTCCACCCAGTTGAGGTAAACCTGTTGGGCTCCACCATCAGTGAAGACCCCCATGGCCAGGAGGTTCTGCCCCTCCCGGAGCAGAAGGGGTGGGAACGGAAGGGTCGTTGTCCAGCCAACCTTGCCCCATTCGGTGGTCTCGCCGATAGAAGTGCCGTTGAGAGCGAAGCCGATGCGATGGAAGTTCTCGGTGCGGCCGGCCAGTTCCACCCCGAGGTTCGCCTCGTACTCCCCGATGACGACAGCGGTCAGGGTGAGGGGATAGGTGCGGGTGAGGGAGGAACCAGCGGTGACGTACTCCCAGAACCAGGTGTCTTCGGTGCGGGGGTTCGTGGACCAGCGGGCCCAGTAGATGAGGTTTGGCTCAAAGCGGGTGGTGGCCGTGTACCAGTCCAGAGGCGGGGCCGGAGCGCCCGGTGAAACTGAGCGAGTTTCCATCCGGGAACCCGATATCGTGTCATCCACCACCAGCCAGTAGACGTTCTCGTCGGTGTACTTTTCGTCCTGGACGGAGCCGTGGAATTTCTGGCCATAGAAGAGGAGGGCATCGCCGGGGCCCAGAGCGCCATCCCCGCCGTCTTCCACTTCCATTGCCACCTCCTGCCCCCGCCAGAGGAGGTGCAGGGCGGAAAGGGTATCGGTGGGCACTCCGGCATCGGCCAGGGCCTGGTACGGGATGCGGTAGAGGCCATCGGCCGTTACGGTGATGCGCCAGGCAGGACATGGCAGCGGGCGAGGGGAGTGGGGTTCCCCCAGGCCGAGGGAGCGAACGGAGGCATAGGCCACCGACGGCAGGGGGCCAGGCTCCGCAGGGACAAAAAATGGGTCGGCAGGAGGAGGGGACGGCGATGCCCCAACCCCCCAGGCCAGAAGGAGCACCGCCGCGCCCGCCACGGCCATGCTCACCAGCAGAACCCGCCAGCGCCTCAGGCCAGCGTACATTCCACCCTCTCCGTGAAATCCTGACTGATGCCACAGAGGCACAGTGAGCGCAGAGAGGAAAAGTTTCTCCGCGCTCCCATGCGCCTCTGCGTGTGTTTTCCCAACTCTGAACGGCGATCTATCGGGCCCAGCAGTGCCCGCTAAGAATCCCACGGGAAGGGAAATTTGATCCCGCGAGGACTTCCGGCCCGGACTTCCAGTTCGCCCTCGTAGATGATGTCGGGGGATTCGTAACACATGGTGGACCTCCTTTGCTGGTTCAGGAGATTTTCCGGCCTGAGTGGAAGGCGAAACCTATGCCCAAGGCCAGGATGACTATAGCGGTCACGGCTAACACAGGCCTCTGGCCCGCTGAAGCCTCAAGCCCCTTCAAAGTAACCCGCGTTGGCCCCCCTGTCCCGCTGTTGATGAGCTCATTACAGGTGCCACTGGAGGAAATATGGGTAAACCAGGCTCTTACAGGGCTCCCGGGCTCAGTGCGAGCTTCAGCCGACCAACTGGTACCATTGGCCCCATTGGACAAGAGCATTTCAAAGTAGCCGTTTCCGTCCACAGGTGCCGTAGTGAAAGAATTGCCAGTGTTATCGTAAAGCTCCACGTAATCAGCACCCGAGGCTGGATCGCCTGATTCAGGATCGGTATCATTCTAGTACTCTGTCAAGGCTGATTTTTCAGTTTGGCCGGATTTGAGAAATACCCTGCTGGCTGGATATGTGGGCCTATAATGACCTCATTTGCCCATATTTGGGGGTATTCAACCCCATCGCAAATAT
>Ga0308419_1003091_pt1 | contig 10521 bp, 8 predicted proteins | sample HotsprSampleMS50_FD_203674 | JGI IMG/M metagenome (GOLD analysis project Ga0308419, IMG submission 203674) | Hot spring phototrophic mat microbial communities from Mushroom Spring, Yellowstone National Park, Wyoming, United States - 20090730_MS50 ... | reverse complement strand
ACTTCTGCACCGCCCCTTCGACCATCTTTTCGATGATATTGACCGGCTTACCCGACTGCTGGGCCTTTTCCGAGGCAACCCGGCGCTCCGATTCGATCAGTTCGGCCGGCACCCCAGCAGCATCGAGCGCCTTGGGTTTGAATGCCGCCACGTGCATCGCCAGGTCTTTGCCCAGCTCATCGTCGCCGCCAACAAGGTCGAGCAACACCCCAATCTTACCGCCGGCATGGATGTAGGGGAAGACCTTTCCTTGCGCTTCGATGCGTACGAAACGGCGAATGGTGATGTTCTCACCGATCTTGCCGATCAGCTCGCGACGCACCTCATCGACAGACTTGCCATCAAGCGGCAGCTGAGCAAGTGCCTCAAGGTCAGCGGGGTTGTGCTGGGCAACCAGCTCGGCCACCTTTTGAGCAAAGCGTTGAAAGTCTTCGTTCTTTGCAACAAAATCGGTCTCACAGTTGAGTTCGACCATCGCCGCCACGCGGCCATCGGGGGAGATGGAGTTGGCCACAACCCCTTCGGCAGTGACCCGCACCGAAGCCTTAGCTACCTTGTTCCCCAGGCGAACCCGCAGGATCTCTTCGGCTTTGGCCATATCGCCGCCTGCTTCAGTAAGCGCCTTCTTGCACTCCATCATCGGGGCATCGGTGCGCTCGCGCAGCTCTTTAACCATTTGCGCGGTGATTTCCGCCATAATCGCTCCTTGTTCCTTTGCTATCGGGTTGCTGTCTCTGCAGCAGAATCACGCCTCTTCTTGATCCGCCGTATCGACAACCGCCTCCTCTTCGACCACCTCGACGAACTCGTCGGAGACCGCCGCCACGACCTCTTCAAGCGCCATCGCCCGACCTTCGAGCACCGCATCGGCGATGGCCCGCGCGTAGAGGCGGACTGCGCGCGCCGAATCATCGTTGCCCGGAATCACGTAGTCGACGCCATCGGGGGAGTGGTTGGTATCGACAACACCAACTACCGGAATGCCCAGTTTGTTGGCCTCAGAGACAGCGATCTTGTGGTGGCCAACATCGATGACGAAGATGGCATCGGGCAACCGTTCCATCTGGCGAATCCCGCCCAGACTCTTTTCAAGTTTGGCAATCTCGCGCTCCAAGCCGAGCTGTTCACGCTTAGAAAGCTGCTGGACCGTCCCATCCTCGAACATCTGCTCAAGCTCTTCCAGCCGCTTGATCGACTGGCGCACCGTCTTAAAGTTGGTGAGCATTCCACCCAGCCAGCGCTCATTGACGTAGGGCATCCCACAACGTTCGGCCTCTTCGGCAATGATCTCCTTGGCCTGGCGCTTGGTGGCCACAAAAAGGATGGTACCGCGCTGCTGCGTGAGTTGACGCACAAACTGGGTGGCGCGCCGCAGCCGCTCCAGCGTATGTTCCAGGTTGATGATATGGATCTTGTTGCGTTCGCCGAAGATGAACGGCGCCATCTTCGGATTCCAGAAACGGGTTTGGTGCCCAAAATGGACACCAGCCTCAAGCAGTTGCCGCATCGAAACGTTCATGAATGACTCCTGGTCAAGGGTTAAACCGCCGTCCGCCTAAGCTGCCCGGTGGTTACCGGGACCCTTGCACCGCGCGGACGTGTGAATTGGCCAGCCAAAACCGGCTGGCGCCATTATACCATGAAAGGGCGCCCCGGGCGGCACGCCCTTTTCAAGCATCGTGGCAAGCGGGAGAGTGATTCACCGCTTCCCTTACTCTTGCGGCTGATCGAGTCCAAACGCCTTGTGCAACGCGCGCACGGCCAGTTCCAGGTACTTCTCGTCGATGAGCACCGAGATCTTAATCTCCGAGGTCGAGATCATCTGGATGTTGATCCCCTCCTCAGCCAGCGTCCGGAACATCTTGGCCGCGACGCCGGGATGCGAGCGCATGCCGACCCCTACGATCGAGACCTTACAGACCCCTTTGTCACCGAGTACTTCGCGGGCACCAAATTCTGCTTTGAGACCCTCAAGGATCGCCATCGCTCTCTTAAAGTCGTTTTTGGCCACCGTAAAGCTAAAGTCGGTGGTGCCGTCGTGGCCGATGTTTTGCACAATCATATCGACATCGATATTCGCCTCAGCCACAGGTCCCAGGATACGATAGGCGACACCTGGGCGGTCGGGAACGCCGACAAGGGTCAGCTTGGCTTCGTCGCGGTTAAACGCGATACCGGAGATGATCGGTTGTTCCATCGATGGCTCTTCCTCAACAGTGATCAAAGTCCCTTCGCCTTCCTCATCAAAGCTGGAAAGCACCCGCAATTTCACCTTGTATTTGCCAGCAAACTCGACCGAGCGGATCTGAAGCACCTTTGACCCCATGCTGGCCATCTCCAGCATCTCTTCGAAGGTGATCTGGTTGAGTTTGCGCGCTTCGGGAACGATACGCGGGTCGGTGGTATAGACCCCATCCACGTCGGTGTAGATTTGGCACTCATCGGCAGCAAGCGCCGCAGCCACTGCCACTGCCGTCGTATCAGAACCGCCCCGGCCTAAGGTCGTGACGTTGCCCTCCGGGTCTATCCCCTGGAAGCCAGCCACTACCGCAACCTTTCCGGCATCGAGCACCCGATCGAGTGCCGCGCGCTCGATCGATAAGATGCGCGCTTTGGTAAACGCGCTGTCGGTACGGATCGGCACTTGCCAACCGGTAAAGCTCACTGCCGGCACGCCCAGTTCCTGCAAGGCGATCGCCAAAAGGCCAATTGTCACCTGTTCGCCCGTGCTGATCACTTGGTCAACTTCGCGCGGGTTCGGGTCGCTCGCAAGCGCTTGGGTCAGCGCCACCAGCCGGTTCGTCTCTCCGCTCATCGCCGAAACCACAACCACCAGCCGGTGTCCCTCGCGGTAGTAGCGTGCAACCCGGCGCGCCACATTCTGGATCCGCTCTGGCGAACCAACTGATGTGCCGCCATATTTTTGTACGATTAACGCCATGCGCCTTTGCCCCCGTCAATCATCAAAATTTGCTGAGTATAACAGATCGGTGCGGCGGGCAAAACGGGCCGGGTCGACGGCGGTGGCCATCTGGCGGCTCACCGGGAGTGGCTCGTGGCAAAGGTAGCTCGCGAGAAGCTCGGCGGCCAGCATCGCCATCGCGATACCCCGGCTCCCCAAGCCGTTGATCACCCATAGCTGCGTGCGCCAGCGTTTGGGGTCGTCCCAGCGGCCATTCAGCGCCAGCGCTCCGACAACGGGCAGATGGTCATGGGTGGCCGACCGCCAGCTGACCCGTCCCGACCAGGGGGCGGCAGGCAACTCTACGGCCTGCGGTACCATTGCTGCAAGCCGCACGCGGTTGGCCAGATGGTCGCTGCTGCGAAGGCTTGCCGACCAATCGCCAGCATGGGAGGAAGCGCCAAAGAGGAGCCCCCCTGTGGCTGTGACTGGAATAGCATAGCCGCTGCCCGTCACGACCCGCGAAAGCGCGAGCAGGGACGTTGCCGGCTGCCACGACACTTGGCCGCGCACTGGGGTAAGTGGCAAGCGCGGCCCGGGACGAACCGGTTCGCTCCCCCATGAAAGCGTCGAATCGGCCCACAGCGGAGTGGCGCCAGCCCCAGTAGCCAACACCACCGCGTCAAAGGTGCGGTGCTGCTCGTAGCCAGTGGGATCGCGCCACATAAGCTGCCAGCCGCCATCTTTTTCCGCTATCTTTGTAACGACCGCAGTCAGGGTTTCAGCAACCAGCGGCCGAGCAGCCGCAAGCCAGCTGGCCACCAGGCTTTGCGGCGCAACCCACCCCCCATCGGGGAACCACCACCCGCCGCGCGCCACCGGCACGCCAATCCGTTCGCTTGCTGCGGTGCAATCAAGGTAGTCGAGGTGGGGTTTGAGCCACGGCAAACGGGTTACCGTCTCAGCCATTCGTGCAGCATCGCTGTTGCTTCTTGCCACCTGCACCGCCCCAGACCACTCCCCCCGCGCGCCAAGCTCGGCCCAGCGTGGCCAGCGGCGGCGCAGGTGAAGGAGCCCGCTTCTTGTCCATTGCGAAAGCAAATTGTCGTCGCGGCTCGGCAACCAGCGCGCAGCCCCAGCCGGGTTCCCCGAAGCACCGTTGGCTGGCTGGCGTTGTGCCTCGAAGAGGGTCACCGCGATGCCCCGTTCGCTTAGCGCCAGCGCGGCTGCACCACCTGCGAGCCCTGCCCCGACCACCGCTACGGTGCGCGGTACCTCAGCAGGTGCTGGTCCGTAGGGGCCGCGGAACGCTTCGAGTCGTTCACGCTTGCTGCCAAACCCGGGCTGCCGCACCACAGTGAGCCCTGCGCTAGCCAGCGCCCGGCGTACCGAACCAGCCGTCGACCAGGTAGCTACCCGCCCCTGCGGCGCCAGGCGGCGGACAAGCGCAGCGATAAGCGGTTCAGACCACATCTCCGGATTCTTCGCTGGCGCAAACCCATCCAGGTAGAGGGCGTCGAAAATACCGACGATCTGCTGGGCAGCGCGGTCAGCCGGCAGCCAGACCAGGGTCAGCCGCACGCGACCTTCGCAAAGCCAGAGACGATGAAACCCTGGGATTGGGTGCGGGTATTGGGCAAGCACCTCCTGGACCAACCCTTTGAGAAAGTCTGGCGCAACCGCCCCCCAAAACGTTTCCATCGCTGCCGCGCTGCGGGGAAAGGCATCAATCGCCACATAGTCCAGCGTTGCACTGCGCTGGGGATCAGCCAGCCAGGCCGCAACGGTCACCAAGGCATTGACGCCAAAGCCAAAGCCATTTTCGAGAATGGCAAAGGAGCGGCGCCCTTGCCACCGCTCGGGAAGCCCGACGCCGCGTAAGAAAACCGCTTCGGCCTGGGCAAGCGCTCCCGCGCGGGTATGGAAAATATCCCCGAAGCGGCGCGAATAGGCCGCGCCATCAACCCATGCCCAATCCTCAAGAGAATCGGCGCCAGGGTCTGGCCCAGAGTGGCGCATCGCCATCCCGTGTTGCTCACAAGACCTTTTCTAGGCGGCGCATCACCTCCGCTTTGCCAAGCAGCGCCACGATCTGGTCGACTGCTGGCGATTGGGTTGTCCCCAGCAACACCACCCGTAACGGAATCCCCAGTTTGGCCATCTTGATTCCGCAAAGGGCTAGCGTCTCTTTCATCGCTGCGGCCACCCTTGCCACCGACCATTCGAGATCGGAAATCGCTGCAAGCCGCTCAGCGAAAGTTCTGAGGGCAGCGCGCGCCGCTTCGTCCAGATGCTCAGCTATCAGTTCAGGCGCAGGATGGACCGGCTGACAGACTGGTATCAGGGCATCCGCAAGCTCCTCTAGCGTCGTCACCCGGTCGCGGTAACAGGCAATGGCCGCTTCAAGCGGAGACTTTTCAGGGTCGACGCCGCGGCGGGCCAGTCGCCCGGCCAAGTCAGCGGCAAGTCGCTGTGGTTCGGCCGTTTTGAGGTAGTGGGCATTCACCCAGCGCAGTTTATCGAAATCAAAGCGCGCCGCCGACGGGGTGATATGGTCAAGGTCGAACCAGGCAACGAGCTCTTCGCGGGTAAAGAGCTCGTCATCGCCGTGGCTCCAGCCAAGCCGGGCCAGGTAATTGACCATCGCTTCGGGAAGATACCCCGCCTCATGGTACTGCATGACCGAAACCGCCCCGTGGCGCTTGGAGAGTTTCTGGCCATCGGGCCCAAGAATCATCGACAGGTGGGCAAAATGAGGCAACGGCGCCCCAAGCGCATGGTAGAGGTGGATCTGGCGCGGGGTGTTGTTGACATGGTCGTCGCCACGGATGACGTGGGTAATGGCCATGTCCCAGTCGTCGACAACCACGGCAAAGTTATAGGTGGGCATCCCGTCGGCGCGGGCAATCACGAAGTCGTCCAGCTCACTGTTGTCGAATTCGATCCATCCCTTGACCAGGTCATGCCACCCCACCCGGCCAGTGGTGGGGGAGCGAAGGCGCACCACCGGCGGCACACCCGGAGGCGGAAGGGGCAGAATCTTGCCCGGCTCGGGGCGCCACCGGCCATCGTACTTAGGTTTGAGGCCAGCTGCCCGCTGCGCTTCGCGCAGCGCCTCGAGCTCCTCGGGGGTGGCATAGCAGTAGTAGGCTTTCCCTTCGCGCAACAGTTGCTCGATCACCTCGCGGTAGCGATCCATCCGTGCCGTCTGAAAGATTGGCCCTTCGTCGTAATCGAGCCCCAGCCAGTGGATCCCATCGAGGATCGCCTGCACCGCTTCTGGCGTCGACCGCTCTCGGTCAGTATCTTCGATACGCAGAATAAACTGCCCACCGTGGTGGCGAGCATAGGCCCAGTTAAAGAGCGCCGTTCGCGCTCCGCCCAAGTGAAGGTAACCAGTAGGACTTGGTGCAAAACGAGTTCGGACGGTCATGAAACGCTTCCTATCAACGCCAATTCGCGATGAGCTGCCCGGCTCAACCGGTCGCGCACTGCCGCCAAAAGCGCCCCTTCTCCTTCGGGGAGCGCCACCCACAGTTCCGCTGCTCCGCTGGCATCCAGCGCGCGCAGCACCGCGTAGAGCTGTTGGGCAAGAATCCTCGGTTCAGTTGGCTGGTCGATGCGCACCGTTTCGTTGGAAGCAGCAGGCCAGTGGCGCGGAAACCAGACAGCGTGGGTGGGCACGGCATCGGCCGTTCGCCCGGCCTCATCCAACCAGCGCCGGTAGTCGGGTTCTTGCCACAGAAGCAGCGGCGTCACCGGGGCATAGTGGGCAGCAAGCGCCCCAGGCACGCGGGGGGTTGCGGCAGAAGCGACTCCTGGAGCGCCCACCACCGGGTATGCCGCTCCGCCAGCAGCCAGTGCCGCAGCGATCTCGGCAGCACCGATTGCGCCAGGGCGAAGGATGACCAGACCCGCCGAATCGAGGCGGCTAAGATCGACAATTGTCGATTCAACGCCAACGGGAGTCGTGCCGCCGTCGACGACCCACAGCGTTTCGTTGGGGAACTCATCCACCACATGAGCCGCCGTTGTTGGCGAGATTCGCCCAAAGCGGTTGGCCGATGGTGCAACGATCCCGCGGCCGAGCGCCTTGATCACCGCACGAGTAAAGGGGTGGTCGGGGACGCGAAGCGCTACGGTCGATTGCCCTCCGGTCACCTCGGGGAGCACAGCCGGGCTTGCCGGAAGGACCATCGTAAGTGGTCCGGGCCAGAAGCGGGCAGCAAGAAGTTGCGCCGGCAGCGGCCAGCTTTGCACATAGCGGGTCGCCTGGGTAGCATCGGCCAGATGGACGATCAGCGGATGGTCAGCTGGCCGCCCCTTAGCAGCAAAGACGGCGCGCACCGCGCTTGGGTTTTCGGCGTCGGCAGCCAACCCATAGACCGTTTCGGTGGGCAAGGCAACAAGATACCCACTAGATAACCGATCGGCAACTGCGGGCAGCAACCCCTGCTCGGCCGGGATAAGGGAAGGCGGCAAGCGGCGACTCCTTAAGGGGACGATAAGTGGAGCGTTTCCCTGACCACCGGCGGCAACCCAAGGCAAGCGCGCGCCCGGTTGGCGATGGCAACCACTTCCTCATGCTGCGCACCGGTAACAGTAAAGTGCCCCATCTTGCGGCCAGGGCGCGGCTCAGCTTTGCCGTAAAGGTGAAGCGCAAGCTGCGGCAGGGCGAGGAGCGCTGGCCAATCGGGCTCGCGCCGTTTGCCGTGGTCATCGAACCAGAGATCCCCCAAGAGGTTTACCATCATCGCCAGCGAATGGCTACGGACCGGTGCGAGCGGCAAGCCACACAGTGCGCGCACCTGCTGTTCGAATTGCGAAACCGAGCAGGCATCCAGCGTATGGTGGCCGCTGTTGTGCGGGCGCGGAGCCATCTCATTCACAAAAAGCTCCCCCCCCTTTGTCCAAAAGAACTCCACCCCCAGAACCCCGACATAGTCGAGCGCCTCAGCCACCTCTTCTGCTGCCTGGCTAGCCGCCCGAACCACCGGCTCCGGCAACGGAGCTGGCGCAAAAGTGGTATCGAGAATACCACCGCGATGGACATTTGCTCCTGGCGGAAAAGCAACCACTCTTCCTGCCGGATCGCGGGCAACGACCACCGAAAGCTCGGCAGCAAGGTCAAGCCGACGCTCGAGAACCGCTGGAACCGACCCAAGAGCGTGCCAGGCTGGTAGGAGCGCTTCGGGTTGATCCACCAGCACCTGCCCTTTGCCATCGTACCCGAGTCGCGCCGTCTTGAGAATGGCAGGAAAGAGGGCTGGATCGACGCTGCAACAATCGGCAACCGATTCGATTACCCGATAGGGGCCGCAAGGAAGGTTATGGCGGGTCAAAAAGGCCTTCTCACTGCGCCGATCCTGACATACGGCAACCGCCTGAGCACTGGGGCGAACGGGAATATGGGCTGCCAGTTGCTCAAGGGCAGCAGCGGGGACATTCTCAAACTCGGTGGTAGCCGCCGCTGCATGGGCAGCGATCAACGCCAGCGCCTGCCGATCGTGATAAGGAGCAACCAGGTGGCGTTCGGCGATTTGGCCTGCCGGCGCCTGCGGATCGGGATCGAGCACCCAGACCCGGTAGCCCAGTTCCTGGGCCGCGCGGACAAAAAAGCGGCCGAGCTGTCCACCGCCCAGGACAGCCAACGTAGCTGGCGGCGCAATCACCGCAGCGCTCTCTCTCATCCCGTTGCCCCTCAACTTGCTTCGGCAAGCGACATCGCATCGACTGCCGCTACCTGTTCTTGGCGAAAAGCGGCAAGCGCCTCGCCCAGCAAACGATTGCTGCCAGCGAGCATCGCCACAGCAAAGAGGGCTGCGTTGGCCGCTCCAGCTTCGCCGATCGCAAAAGTAGCAACAGGCACCCCTTTGGGCATCTGGACGATTGAATAGAGCGAATCAAGGCCAGAGAGGGCGCGGCTGGGCACCGGCACCCCTAGGACCGGGAGCGTCGTCTTCGCGGCGATCATCCCCGGCAGATGGGCAGCCCCCCCTGCCCCAGCAATGATCGCCTGCAGGCCGCGCGGTTTGGCCCATTCGGCGTAGGCAAACATCAGGTCGGGGGTACGGTGGGCCGAGACAACAAGCGCCTCATAGGGGACGGCAAACTGCTCGAGGATCTGAGCTGCCGCCGACATCGTCGGCCAGTCGGAGCTCGATCCCATGACAATCCCCACCAACGGCTGCGCGCCCAATCGCCGCACCCGCTCATCGCGCAGCGCCTGAACAAGCAGCGGCGGAAGTGGTGCCGTCATTGTTAGCCCCCTTACGCCAAACCGGCCGCGCGCCGGGCAGCGGTGACGGTGTTGGCCAGAAGCATCGCGATCGTCATCGGCCCCACCCCCCCCGGAACAGGAGTAATGGCGCGCGCCACCCCTTGAGCGGAAGCAAAATCGACGTCACCCACCAGTCGGCCATCGGCAAGACGGTTGATGCCGACATCAACAACCACAGCCCCCGGTTTGATCATCGCGCCGGTCACCAACCCCGGCTTGCCAACGGCAACCACCAGCACATCGGCGCGCCGCGTTACCTCAGCCAGGTTACTGGTACGCGAATGGGCGATGGTCACCGTGGCCCCGGCAGCCAACAGCAGTGCGGCCATCGGTTTACCGACGATGTTCGAGCGGCCCACCACCACTGCCTCTGCCCCTACCAGCGGCACTTGGGCATGGGACAACAGCCGCATCACCCCGGCAGGTGTGCAGGGCACGAACCCACTGCGCCCCTGCCAGAGGCGGCCAAGGTTTTCAGCATGAAACCCGTCGACATCCTTGGTTACGGCAATCCGCTCGACTACCTCGCTCTCGTCAAATTGCGGCGGCAGGGGTAACTGCACCAGGATGCCGTGAATAGCCGGATCATTGTTGAGCCGATCGATCGCGGCAAAGAGCTCGCTTGGCGCACAATCGCTCGGAAAACGGAACGACCGGGAAAGGATGCCGACCTCAGCACAGGCAGCGATTTTGTTTCGCACATAGACCTGCGAAGCTGGTTCATCCCCAACAAGGAGCACGGCCAGAGTAGGAGTCAGCCCTTGGGCAGCCAGTGCTGCCACCTCTTCCTTGAGTTGCCTGCGCACCTCAGCCGCAAGCGCTTTGCCATCAAGGATCATCGCCATCCCTAAAAAAAGAGGCCGGATCGACCGGCCTTGGTGTTGAGGTGGGGCGACATATCGGACTCGAACCGATGACCCCTGGAGCCACAATCCAGTGCTCTACCAACTGAGCTAATGCCGCCACAAAGAAAACCTTGGCCTGCCCGACAGGGATCGAACCTGTAACCCCCGGCTTAGAAGGCCGGTGCTCTATCCAGTTGAGCTACGGGCAGATTGCATTGCGCCCGCCCCGTCGGATCTCGGCAGCCTGGTCGGGGTGGAGGGATTTGAACCCCCGACATCTTGCTCCCAAAGCAAGCGCGCTACCAGACTGCGCTACACCCCGGAAGTCGAAGATTATATCGGATCGCTACTGCCGATGTCAATCGTTTGTATGGGTCCAGTACCTTTGGCACTCGGGTTGATGTTCCAGGAGGAATGATAACGGAGATTGCTGACTGAGGGAATGGTGGGGGCGCTCGGCGTTGTAAAAGACGAGCCAGTTGGCCAGTTTGCGG
>Ga0308419_1003090_pt1 | contig 10522 bp, 9 predicted proteins | sample HotsprSampleMS50_FD_203674 | JGI IMG/M metagenome (GOLD analysis project Ga0308419, IMG submission 203674) | Hot spring phototrophic mat microbial communities from Mushroom Spring, Yellowstone National Park, Wyoming, United States - 20090730_MS50 ... | reverse complement strand
AACCCTAAGGGCCTCTCCGAAAAACGTAACCGACGCATTCCTATGCGTGAGTATAAGCGGCATAGGGATGCCGCTCGTACGGTTTTTCGGATAGGCTCTAAAAACTACATGTGGGTAATCACCAGATAACGCGTTCTTGACACTCTGCCGAAAGTGTGATATGCTCTGTGCAAAGCGTGGGGCTTCTCCTGAACCGGCCGGTCCGGTGCCGTGACCGTCGCTGGTTGTACCTGGCAGCGTCGGTCATAGATGTGACCCTCGTATATACCACTGTTCAGACCTGGAAAGCCTGTTTACGCCACGTTTGATGGAATACCGTAGCTTTTGCTCACCCGTCTTTGCACAGGGCTTGCTGGAAGGCCGGATTCTCCATATGGCCTGTGAGGCCTGGTTTTATAGCGGTTCGCTGTCACCGCTTCGGAGTTCGGTATCCTCCTGGCTATCCCCTGCATTGCCTGGAGGGTTGGCCAGCGTTTGAGGGAGGATGATATGGAAGTAGGGTTTGCCTGTGCCCTGGGAGGCAGGCAAACAATGTTTTTGTCATACCCGATGCCTGAGATCACAATGCAGACCCCGGGTGGATGGTGCTGCTTTTGGCTGCCGGAACATTACCGGGCTGACTGACCGTGATCTGCTGGCTTTAGCGTTTGTTACCTGCTCCCCCGGTAGCCGGAGATGGCGCAATCGTCTGCATACAACCACCGTCCTGGACTTACTGGGGCAACTTATAAAACAAGGAGACTAATGGATACTAAACTGTACGTAGGGAATCTCTCGTATGCCACTACTGAGGAACAGTTGCGTGAACTGTTCTCCCAGGCCGGGACGGTGGTCTCGGTGGCATTGATCAGTGATCGGGATACCGGCCGCTCGAGGGGGTTCGCATTTGTGGAAATGCAGACCCAGGCGGAAGCGCAGAAAGCGATCAACCTCTTCAATAACTATCAGCTCGACAATCGCACTTTGACCGTGAACGTAGCACGCCCGCGTAAAGAAACCGGCTATAGCGCCGGCGACCGGGGCGGCGGATACGAGCGGGGCCGGAGCCCAAGAGACCGACGCGGCGGATCGCGACGATACTAAGCCTCTCCCAGCCGCCGGGGTGTGGCTGGCCTTGCCGGACGCCCCCGGCGGTATGGTTTGTATCTGGCACACCCTGCCCATCCCTTGAACCGTTTCCGAAGAGAGCAACCCACATTCCTTGAGAAAGGAGAGCTATGGCGAGGCCGATTACCCTTTTCACCGGCCAATGGGCCGACCTTCCTCTTGAGACACTTGCTCAGAAGGCCAGTCAGTGGGGTTTTGACGGCCTGGAACTGGCCTGTTGGGGCGATCACTTTGAAGTGGACAAAGCGCTTGAGGACGACGCTTATGTGAGAGCAAAACGTGAGCTGTTAGAGAAGTACGGCCTGAAATGCTTTGCCATCAGCGCTCACCTGGTCGGTCAGTGTGTGGCCGACGATCCGATTGACGAACGTCACCGGCGTATCCTGCCGCCGCGCCTGTGGGGTGACGGGACGCCTGAAGGAGTGCGTCGCCGCTGTGCTGAGGAAATGAAGAATACCGCCAGGGCGGCCAGATTATTTGGTGTGGATATCGTCAACGGCTTCACTGGCAGCAGCGTATGGTCCAAATTATACTTCTTTCCGCCCACCAGCCAGGCTGACATAGACAGGGGGTACCAGGATTTCGCCGAACGCTGGCTGCCTATCCTGGAGGTCTTCAGGGCAGAGGGTGTGCGCTTCGCGCTGGAGGTGCACCCGACCGAGATTGCCTACGACATTATCACGGCGCGTCGTGCACTGGATGCAGTGGATAACCATCCGTGCTTCGGGTTCAACCTTGATCCCAGCCATCTGGTCCATCAGTTCATCAACCCCGTGTTCTTTGTCGAGGAGTTCCCTGACCGTATCTTCCACGTGCATGTCAAGGATGCGCGAGTTCAGCTCAACGGCCGCAACAGCATCCTCTCATCCCATCTCGATTTCGGCGATCCGCGTCGGGGCTGGGACTTTGTCTCCCCCGGGCGTGGTGATGTGAAATGGGACCCCCTGATCCGCGCTCTCAACCGGATCGGCTACCGGGGGCCGCTCTCTATTGAGTGGGAAGACAGCGGTATGGACCGCGAGTGGGGCGCCCGGGAGGCGTTGAAGATGATGCGCGCTCAGGATTTCACGCCTTCTGCGGTGGCGTTCGATGCCGCATTTGCCAGCGCATAGCCGGTGATAGGAGGAGGATCAAATGAGTGAACAAACCTTTACCTCGATGGCCGGGGCCAGAGCAACAGGTGACATGCCGGAGATTGGGGTGGGCATGCTCGGGTACGCTTTTATGGGCAAGGCTCACACTAACGCGTACAAGAAAATCCCTTACATCGTGTACCCTCCGCCGGCAATCCCGCGCCTGGTCGCTATCTGCGGGCGTAACGAGGAAGCTGTGGCCGCAGCAGCCCGTCGCTATGGCTACGAAGCTTACTACACCGACTGGCGTGCGATGTTGGAGGATGAGCGCATCCAGCTCTTTGATAATGGTGGCCCGAACGACGCCCATGCCGGGCCCTGCATCATGGCAGCCCAGGCTGGCAAGCATATCCTGTGTGAGAAACCCCTTGCCCGTACCGCCGAGGAAGCCCGCCAGATGCTCGATGCTGTCACCAGGGCGGGTGTTAAACATATGGTAGCATTCAATTACCGCTTCGTGCCCGCCGTACGCCAGGCCCGCGCTCTGATCGAGAGCGGCGCGTTAGGGCGCATTTATCACTTCCGTGCTGTTTATCCCCAGGAATGGATCATGCCCCACTATAATACCCCTCTTATCTGGCGTCTCCAAAAGAAGTTTGCCGGCAGTGGTGCACTGGGAGACCTGGGTGCTCACATCATAGATATAGCCCGTTTCCTGGTCGGTGAGATCAGGAGTGTGAGTGCTATGACGCGCACTTTCATTACCTCTCGCCCGTTGCCGGACGGCAGCGGTATGGGTACCGTGGACGTGGATGACGCTTTCGCCGCAGTGGTCGAGTTCGAGAACGGCGCGCTTGGCACGTTGGAAGCAACCCGTTTTGCCGCTGGCTCTAAAAACCGCCAGAGCTGGGAAGTGAACGGTGAGAACGGCTCCATTCGCTTTAATCTGGAACGCATGAACGAGCTGGAAGTGTTCTGGGTGGGTGAGCAGCCCAGGGAGACACAGGGTTTCCATAATGTGTTGGTCACTGAAGGCTATCACCCCTGGTGGGAGCACTGGTGGCCACATGGCCATATCATTGGCTGGGAGCATACCTTCGTCCACGAGATCGCGCATCTGCTTGACTGTATCGTTAACAACCGTGATGTGGCTCCCTACGGTGCCACCTTTGAAGATGGATACCGGGTTGCGGCCGTGTGCGATGCCATCCTCGAGTCCGCTGCTACCAGGAGACAGGTGGACGTCCGGTATTGAGGCCGACCGGCAAAGGTAAATGGCTTCCCACACCCGGCTGTATGCAATAGCGCTCTTGCCATTGTTCATAGTAGCCTGTGTGCCGGGCCCATCGCCCGGCACCTCTCATACCATCACACTGATCGCCGACGGTGAAGAGCGTGTACTTGTCACACAGGCGCTCACCGTGCGCGATCTGCTGGCCGAGGCAGGCATTACGCTGGATGAGGATGACCGCGTAGCGCCTGTTGAGCCTGTGCTCCTGGAAGATGGTATGACGGTGCGCGTGACACGCGTCGAGGTCCGTGTCCAGAGCGAGCAACGGGAGGTGCCTTTCGAGCGAAAGATTATGCGCGATGCATCTGTCCCCGCTGGCGAAACCCGTCTGCTGGAGCCTGGAATATCTGGCATCGAAGAGCTGGTCTATCGCATCACTCTGGAGGACGGGGTAGAGGTCGAGCGACGCCTGGTGCGCCGGGTGATGCTCAAGGAGCCGCGGGCAGAGGTGGTCCTGATGGGAGTGCGCACGGCGCAGGAGCCAATGCCTGTCACCGGCACGATCGCTTATGTGGCCAACCGGAATGGCTGGGTAATTCAGACCGTCAGCCCCAACCGGCGGCGTCTGACATACAGTGGCGACCTGGACCTCAGAGTTTTTGCCCTCTCGCCTGATGGCTCATACCTGCTCTTCACCCGTGCCCTGACCGAGACCGGTGCGGGTGCTCAACTGAACGCGCTGTGGTTGATTCCCACCGCAATCGCCGATGCGCAACCTGTTCCGCTTAAGCTCACAAACATCCTGTGGGCCGATTGGGACCCTGCCTGCCGGCCGGCTTCCTCTGACGGAAGCTGTCGTATCGCTTATTCCACCGGCGTTGTGGTCGAGGGGAGCCCCGGATGGCGGGCAGAGAATGACCTCTGGATAGCGCGGCTGCGTCTGCGCGATGGTCGTATCTCTGAGCAGAGGCGCATCGTCGGGCCAGGGGCAGGTGGCTCGTATGGCTGGTGGGGCACGACTTATGCATGGGCACCTGATGGCCGGACGCTGGCTTATGCCCGCGCCGATGAAATTGGTCTGGTGCGGGTCTCCGACGGCCGACAGACCACGCTGGCAAGTTTCCCGCCTTTTCGCACCTATGCCCCGTGGGTGTGGGTGCCCTCGATAGCCTGGTCGCCGGAGGGGGCGTTTATTGTGACCACGCTCCACGGCCCGGCCCCGACCGGCGGCGCGCCGGAGGATAGCCCGGTATTTGACGTATGGGCGCTCGCTGCCGATGGCACCTTCACCGCCGAACTTGTCAGCGAAGCAGGGATGTGGGCTGCCCCGACTTTCGCACCGGAGGGAGAGCTTATCGCCTTCGGGTATGCACGCAGCCCCTACGCCAGCCAGACCAGCAGCTATGATCTATGTCTGGTGGACCGTGACGGCTCCGACCGCCGATTGCTCTTCCCGCCCGAGGGCGAGCTTGGGCTAAGCTATCCCGAGTTTGTCTGGGGGCCTGGAGGCGACCGTTTGCTCCTCGTCTACCAGGGTAACCTTTACCTGGTGACCGCAGATGGCAGCTCATACCGCCTGACCGATGAGGAAAATGTGATGGCGATACGCTGGAGGTGGTGACTTGTGGAACTCTCGTGCCCGGGTTACCCGTCCGCGGATCGCGGCAGTCTGTCTGGCGGGCCTGCTGAGCAGTCTGCTCCTGACCGGCCTGGCGATCGTCCTTGAGAGAAACCGCCCTTCCCGCACGCTCCTGAATTGTACCCCTCTTTCCTGCCCGGCCGATTGGACAGGCGATTGGGAGCTTTCTGAGCTGGGCGCCGATCCGGGTGAGAACGGCAGCCTGCGTGGCACGGATCGCGTGACGATCCCTTTCGTTGTCACGGAGCGCGGGCCGGCAGGTGCTGATTTCGCGCTCCTGGTACGCCGTGGCCCCTACCGTGCTCATTTGTTCGTCACTGTGGACGGCCGGCCGGCCGATCGGTTGCCCCAGGATGAACGTGGCGCTTACATTGTACTTACCTCACCCGATCATGAACCCCAGGTTGTCACTATGACTGTCACCGGAGGGCTGGAACAGGGACCGCATGTGGCGCTCATCATCGCCGACCGCGGATGGGACCAGTGGCCTCTGGCAGGGTGGAGCGTGAGCGTCCCGTCAGACGCCACCCCATATCGTTGGGTGCTGGCTGCCTGTGGGATTCTGGGGACCCTCTGTCTGTCCGGCCTGATCTGTGTGGGTGAGGAGGGGTTGCAAGCCTGCCTGCGGTCTGGCGAGGCCGTGCTGCATCGCACGAGCGGCCTGTTCAGACGCATGGTCTGGGGGGGTGGTAAGTACGCTCCCGATGCCGGCTTTGTGAACCTGCCGGTTGTGGGTCTGTTTATCCTGCTTGCTGCAGGTGGATTCTATTTCTCACCCTGGCCGCTGCTGACACTCTTATGCGGCCTGATACTTGCTGTGTTCATCATCCTGCGGCTGGATTGGGGGCTGGCGCTCGTTGCGGCGACGGCCCCATTTTACCTGCACCCCCGTCCCCTGTTCGGCAAAGCATTCTCTATCGCGGAGCTTCTCACGCTACTGTGCCTGCTCTCCTGGGCTCTGAGAGGTAAAAAACGCCTTTCGGCTCTCTCCGGCGTCTCTATGGATGCAGCCGTCGTGTTTTTCGTGCTGGTTTCCCTCATCTCGGTCCTCACTGCGGAATACAGACATATCGCCTTGCGCGAGTTACGTGTTGTGGTGTTGGAACCGGCGCTTTTTTACCTGATGCTGCGCACAGCCAGACTGGAAGACAGGGAAGTGTGGCGTGTGGTGGACTTTTTCGTGTGGGGAGGTGTCGCGGTTGCTCTGATCGGCCTGGTGCAGTACATCGCGGGTGTCAATCTGATCACGGCCGAGGATGGGCTGCGCCGCCTGCGCTCAGTCTACGGATCACCTAACAATGCTGCTCTCTACCTGGGACGGGTGTTGCCGATAGCGGTGGCTGTCACTCTCTTCGGCAGGGCGCGGGGCCGTCGCGTAATGTATGGGCTGGCTGCACTGCCGGTGGGCCTGGCGGTGCTGCTCACCTTCTCGAAGGGGGCCCTCATCCTTGGCCTGCCACTCTCGCTGCTGGCATTGCTGGTACTTGCAGGGAAAAGATGGCGCAGGCTATCTGCAGGAGTGGTGGTGCTTGTAGTTGTTGTCCTTGCCCTGTTTCTGCTGCTGCGGATGCCGCGCTTCCTTTCCCTGTTTGACATCCGTGGTGGCACTACCTTCTTCCGTCTCAGTCTGTGGCGCTCATCCTGGGCCATGTTGCGCGATTACCCGTGGCTTGGCGTAGGGCCGGATAACTTTCTCTATCACTACCGCAGCCGTTACATCCTTCCCGCTGCCTGGCAGGAACCGGACCTCTCCCATCCGCATAATTTTCTGCTCGATTACGGCTGTCGGTTGGGCCTGTGGGGGATGGTGGCAGCACTTTGTCTCCAGGCCGCGTTTTGGCGTCTGGCGTTACCGTTACGCCGCCTGGTATGCCAGGAGCAGCGCGCTCTGGCCATCGGAACAATGGGGTTGATGGTGAACTTTCTGGCTCATGGCCTGGTGGACGTTTCGTACTTCGTGATTGACCTGGCCTTTGCTTTTTTCCTGGCGCTTGCTGTGGTACAATGGCTGGCAGGAGGTAAGAGAGGTGAATCAGAAGAGTAGCTTAAGTGTGCTGAATACAATACTTCTGGCCCTGATACTTGTAACACTGGGTGCACTGCTTATCGGTGGCGTAACCGCCGCCAGCAGTTTCAGGCAACTGGTGGAGTCCCTGAAAGGGCCGGGTGAAACGATTCGGGAAATTAAGGAAATAGTCAATCCCACCCCGACGATTTTCGCCGAACCGATCACGATTGTGCGCCAGGTGAACGCTCTGAGCCGGCTGGAGACAGCTTCCTACACAGTCGAGAAGATCATTACCGCCGAATCGGGGCAGGGGGCGTTCGGCTTTCTCTTTGGAGACAGGCTGATCCTGGTGGCCCATGGCCAGGTAATCGCCGGCGTGGACCTGAGCAAAATGCGAGAGGAGGACATCATCGTCAGTCAGGATGGGACAGTCACCGTGAAACTGCCGCCTGCCGAGGTACTCGTGGTCGCACTCGATAATCAGAAGTCCTACATTTACGATCGGGACACCGGCATCATTGGTATGAACCCGGCCCTGGAGACGGAAGCGCGCCGGGCGGCCGAGCAGGAGATTCTGAACGCTGCCCTGGAAGATGGCATCCTGGAAATGGCGCAACGGAATGCTGAGGTCTACCTGCGGCAACTGATACTGGCGTTGGGATTCAAACAGGTGGTCTTCAGCCGATGAACCGCGGCCGCGGTGCATAACACGCAATATTTCAGGAGAGAACCTTGCGACGTCGAGGAGGGTGCCTTATCTGGCTGGTGATCGCTTTTTCCGTTGTCGCCCTGTTTCTGGCGTGGCAGTATGCTGAGTTCAGACTGGCACATCGTACCCTGCCGGCCGGGATGACGATGGCCGGCCTTGCGGTAGGGGGGATGAGCAAGGAGCAGGCGTTGAACGCGTTGGAGCTGGCATTTGCGACGCCTGTGGAGGTTTCTTACCTGGACCAGCGCTTCGTATTGCCGCCGGAAAGTGTCGCGTTCCGTCACAATGTAGAGGAAACGGCAGCCAATCTGGAGCGGGCGCTGAGAGAACGCATGGGAACTGCCGGTTTCGTCGCCCATATGCTGCGTTACCCTGAGAAAGCGGTCGCTGTCCCGGTTGCGGCCAGCTACTCCGCTCAGCGATTGGACGATTTTCTGGCCCGCGTTGCTGCTCAGTACGACCGGCCGCCCCAGCCCATAGTTCCGTTGCCATCGGACCTTACTTTTCGCTCTGCCAGACCGGGCAGCAGATTAGACCCCGAAGCTTCCCGTGAGCGGCTTGCGGCAGCGCTTCTTTCTGCTGCCGACCGGCAGGCCACCCTGGTGGTGCAGACGGAGCCGCCACCTTCATACGACTTGAACACCCTGGGTCTGATGTTGAAACTCATCGTGGAGAACCACCCGGGCCTGGTGGCGGGGATTTTCGTCAAAGATCTTCAGAGAGGGGATGAGCTGGGGATCAATGCTGATGTGGCCTACAGCGGGATGAGCGTGTTGAAGATTGCCATTGTTGAGGAAGTATACCGTGTCCTGGAAATACCGCTCGCCCCCGAGGTCAGCACGTGGATAAGCCAGACCATAGGGGTCGCCGACAGCAACGCTGCTGCCAACCTTCTGCTCGCCGGAGTCCTCGGCAATGGCGACGGTTATCGAGGGGCTGAAAATCTGAGCGCCTCAATGCGCTATCTGGGGCTTTCAAACACGTTTATGGCTGCCCCTTACGATGAAACCATCATCCCGTACACGGTGGTGACGCCTGCCAATGCTCGTGCTGACATCACCACCAATGCGGCGCCTGGCATGCAAACCACGCCTATGGATATGGGATTGTTGTTGGAGATGATCTACCGGTGCAGCCGTGGTGGTGGCGCGCTGGTAGTCGCTTATCCTGGCGCTTTCACAGCGGAGGAGTGCGATCAGATGCTGGAGTGGATAGGGCAAAACCGCACTGACAGCCTCATCGAGGCCGGTGTCCCGGCTGGCACTCGTGTGGTGCACAAACATGGTCTTGCCGGTGACACGTACGCTGATGTGGCGCTTGTGTTCAGCGCGGGTGGAGACTTCGTATTGACCGTTTTTCTTCACCGTCCTCAGTGGCTGGCGTGGGAAGAAGGCGCCCCGTTGATCGCCGATATCGCGAAAGCAACCTACAATTATTTCAACCCATTGCCGTGACCTTGCCTGTGGACCTGGCCACCTGACAGTTTTCAGCCGAACGTTGGTATGAATTTTGCAGAGACGGGCCAGCCGTTGGTCAGACGTCTTTCCACCAACCGCAATCCAATCTGGAAGATGCTCAAATCCCGCCGCTCGGCCCGGTCCACCAGATGCCGTTGACCTTTCTTGATCGCCCGGGAGCCTATGGCAACGAGCCAGACGTACAGCAGAACCACCGCCAGAGTCAGACGAGACAGGCGCAAGAAATGAATCAGATGGGTGCTTTCCAGGTCAAATCCGTTGCCTTTCAGATCGCCGCACATTTCCTCCACCCACATTCTGCGGCGGTATGCGCGCAACGTTTCCTGGCGGGAAGAAAGGTTTGTCGCCGACAACCAGGGCTCCTTGTCGCCCTTTTCCCGGTGAGCCAGCAGGTTGGTTGGACATGTTCGCGGGTCAGCAACCCTTCCCCCAGCCACAGGCTCTGACCGGGCTTCTGAATCATGTCCCCAAAGTGCTCCCAGTTGCCTCCACGCGCTTGAATCAAATGGCTGGCCTTTTGCCGCAGGACATATCTCCATTCCCAGGCTTCTGCCTGCCGGATAACCTCTACGGCGCCGAACTCGCTATCTCCTACCAGCAGGACAGGGATGCCAGAGGGAATCAACCGCCGCACATAGGCCAACAGTGCCAGTTGCTTGACCGCCGAACTGTGCCCGCGGCCCGTTTTGACCCAAGTCCAGGCAATAGGAATCGCCCGTCGGCGAAAGGCCAGGCTTACCATCAGTAATTGATGGCCAAAACCGACTTTGGTCCCGTCGGCAATCAGACGGATTTCGCCCACCGTTTGAGCAGCGGCCTGCAGAACTCCGCGGGCAATCGGCTCAAACCACTCCCGGACACGGATAGCCGGGTTATCCAGAAAGCGGCTCAGACGGCGGACGATGCTCACTACCTCAGCCGTGCCTGGAATCTTCAGCGCAATCCGGCTCAGGTGGACCGATCGGCTCAAGTAGATGCCGACGAGCAGCCAGGTCATGTTTCGCAGACGAGTGATGCGCTCCCCAGGACGGAGTAGCGCAATCTGCTTAAACAGGGTATGGTAGAGACTTTTGGCTGGCATCGCGATACTCCTTGTATGGATTTGGACGATATTCTACCGGAGCCAACGCGTCAGTCAACCACTTTTTAAAAGTGTCAGGTGGCTAGATCAAGTTTCAATCCGGGACTCTGCCCATTCAGACAAGGAAGCAAGAGAGAAAGAAGCAAGAGAAATCAAGTTTCAATCCGGGACTCTGCCCATTCAGACAAGGAAGCAA
>Ga0308419_1003087_pt1 | contig 10524 bp, 7 predicted proteins | sample HotsprSampleMS50_FD_203674 | JGI IMG/M metagenome (GOLD analysis project Ga0308419, IMG submission 203674) | Hot spring phototrophic mat microbial communities from Mushroom Spring, Yellowstone National Park, Wyoming, United States - 20090730_MS50 ... | reverse complement strand
CCTACTCGGCCCCGGTCATCACCCACGTCTGTCTGGAAACCCACGGGCTGACCGCCCAGTTCAAGGACGGCAAAATCACCGTCTGGGCCTCGACTCAGAACGTGGACGGCCTGCCCCAACAACTCGCTCAGACTTTCAACCTACCCGAAGCCGACGTGCGCTGTTACACCGAGGTCATGGGCGGCGGGTTCGGCTCCAAGTTCGGCCCGGATTCCTGGGGCGTGGCCGCCTGCGAACTCTCCCGCAAAGCAGGCGGACGCCCGGTCAAGATCTTCCTCGACCGCGCACAGGAACACCTCGCCGCGGGTAACCGTCCCAGCGTCATTGGCACCATCAAGATCGCCGGCACCAAGGACGGCAAGATCACCGCGATGTCCGCCGACGTGTACGGCACCGGCGGCGTCGCCGGCGGCGCGACCGTGCTGATTCCCTATCCCGACGTGTACAAGGGGATCCCCAACATCCGGGTCGCCACCGGCGAGGTCGCTACCCACGGCGGCGGAGCGCGGGCCATGCGGGCTCCGCGTCACCCCCAAAGCTGCATCCTTACCGAGTCGGCCATCGACGACCTCGCCGAAGCGCTGGGGATCGACCCTCTGGAATTGCGGCTCAAAAACTTCGCCGAAAACGACATCGTTGCCGGTGGAGTCGATCGAGTGCCGATCTACCGCGACCAAGTGGCGATCGGAGCCGAGGCGATCGGCTGGAAGGCCAATTACCGTCCCCGCTCGGAAAACCGCAAGGCTCCCGGTCCCATCAAGCGGGGCATCGGCATGGCGCTGCATATGTGGGGCGGCGGCGGCGCTCCAGGCAAACAGGTCGCCGTCGAGATCAACCCCGACGGCTCGGTGACGCTCAAATCGGCCACCCAGGACATTGGCACCGGAGCCCGCACCCTGTTCGCCATCGTGGGGGCCGAAGTGTTCGGCCTCAAGCCTGACCAAATCACCGCCTTGATTGGCGATTCCGACTATCCCCCCGGCCAAGCCTCGGGTGGTTCGACCACGACCCCCTCGATGATGCCCGCCGCGCTGGTGGCAGCTCAAGCGGCCCGCGATGAGTTCTTCGCGCGGATCGCTCCAGCCTACGGCGGCGATCCCAAGGCAATGCGTCTGGCCGACGGCCAGCTCTTCGTGCATGACGAACCGATCGCCTCCTGGACTGACGCTTGCCGCAAACTGGGCATGAAGGGGGTTGCGGTCACCTCCTCGGCCGGCCCGCAGATGGGCGAACTCTCCAGCAACGGCGTGGCGGGTTGTCAGTTTGCGACCGTCGCGGTCGATGTCGAAACCGGCATCGTCAAGCTGGAGAAGATCGTCGCAGTGCAGGATTCGGGCCTGATCGTCAACCGCTCCACCTGGGATTCTCAGGTGTATGGCGGCGTCATTGGCGGCCTCAACTACGCCCTGTTCGAGGAACGGGTCATGGATGAGACCACTGGACGGATGCTCAACCCGGATATGGAGATGTACAAACTTGCCGGACCGTCCGACATCCCTGAAATCGTGATCCACGCCTACGACACCCCAGCCATGCGGGCGCGGGGCGTGATCGGTGTTGGCGAACCGCCGACCGTCTCGACCGCTGCGGCCATTGGCAACGCCGTCTCCAACGCGATCGGCGTGCGGGTGCCCCACTTCCCAATGTCGCCCATGAATGTTCTCAACGCCCTGGCCAGCATCAAGGGGGAGGCGTAATCCTATGAGTCACATGCGACCCTTCGAACTGGCCCGCCCCCGACGGCTCGACGCCGCTCTGGACGCGCTGGCCGCCATGCCGGACTCGGTCCCCCTGGCCGGCGGCACTGACCTGCTCAACCGAATGAAGGACGGCGTGACCCGCCCCCGCCGTCTAGTGACCCTGGCCGACCTCGTCGAACTCCAGGACTTCGCCGACTCCAGCGACGGTCTGACCTTAGGCGCGGGTGTCACCCTGGCCCGGATTGTCGAATCCCCGATGATTCGCCACCAGTACCCCGCCCTCTGGCAAGCCGCGGCCGAGATCGCCTCGCCCGCGATCCGCAACACGGCCACCCTGGGGGGCAACCTCCTGCAGCGCCCCCGCTGCTGGTACTACCGCGCCGGCTTCGGCCTGCTCGCCCAACGCGACGGCCAAAGCCTGGTCCGCCAGGGCGATAACCGCTACCACGCCATCTTCCTCACCGACAGCCCCGCCCTTTTTGTCAACCCCTCCTCGCTGGCTCCGGCCCTCATCGCGCTGGACGCTGAAGCCGAAGTGGTCAACGCCAAGGGCACCCGCACCGTCAAGGTGGCCGACCTCTACCAGGTTCCCAAGACTGAACGCGACAGCGAATTCACCCTCCAGCCCGGCGATATCCTGGCCCGGGTCCGCGTGCCCAAGCCCGGTCTCAACGCCTCCTACGAAATCCGCTGGAAGCGCTCGGCCGACTGGCCTTTGGTGCTGGCCTCGGTCCACCTCAAACTCGACGGCGAGACGATCGCCCGCGCCCGCGTGGCGCTCCACGGCGTTGCACCGATCCCCTGGCGCAGCAAGACTGCCGAAGAGGTCCTGGTGGGCCGCCCCGCCACCCCCGAAACCTTCAACCGCGCCGCCCAAGCCGCCATCCTCGGTGCGCAACCGCTGTCGCGCAATGCCTACAAGCTCACCCTGGTCCAAACCGCGGTGCGCCGCGCTTTGCTGATCGCCGTGGGCCAACCGGTCCCGGAGGTGTGACCCGATGAGCGACGCGATCTCCCCGCGCTCCACAGAACCCGCCGTGGAGCGTCCCGAAGCGGAAACCGAATACGGTCCCCGCTGCCGCTTCCTTCGCACTAAGAAGATGTTCATCTACGACGACTTGTTCGCCGAACCTTCCAACCCCGACGAGGTGGAGGAGGATGACGCCATCTATTGGTGCATGGCCAACGGGATGAAGAACTTCGGACCCGATGACGAACACGTCAACGGCCGCGATTGCCGCCGTCCGGGACGCTCCTGCTACCAACCGTATTGATTTCATCAAGCAAAGCGAACCCTGGCTGGATCAACGCGAGGCGACGCGAGGCGACGCGAGCCGACGGTGGGAGTTCCACGTGAAATCGCCAATCGTCGTCGCCAGATGTCATGTCTCCTCCATCCGAAGGCGGGTCGAATCGGTCTTGGTTGTCTCCGGACAACCAGCTGTTCGACCCGCCTGGTTTTATGAATTGCAACCGTTTGGATGTTCGCGTTGCGACGCACACGATTAGAGGTGTCAGAGAGGAATGAGATTCGCCCATGACGACGGCCACCGCTTCCCCTCCACCTGCACTCGTCTTCGAGGAACGTCTAGAACCATCCACTGTGGCCGACCTGGATAGTCCCGCCCTCGTTCTGTTCGAGGAGGCGTTGGAGTCCAACCTGGCCACCCTCATTCGTCTCGCAGGTTCGGCTGCGCGGTTGCGGCCTCATGTCAAAACTCACAAGATGCCGAATCTGGTCCGCCGTTGCGAAGCGCTGGGGATCCACCGTCACAAAGTGGCCACCATCGCCGAGGCCGAAATGGTCGCTCAGGTGGGCGGCCGCGACGTACTGATTGCCTATCCTTTGGTCGGTCCCAAGCTCGACCGCTTGATGAAGCTCCGAGCCGCCTATCCAGAGACCACCTTCCGTGTCACCCTAGACCACCTTCGCGGCCTGACCGACCTGGAGGAGACAGTCGCGCGTCACGGCGGACCCCACGCTTCGCCGGTTCCTGTGCTTATCGACTTGAACGTGGGGATGAACCGTACTGGAATCATGCCGGACGACCGCGCTATCGAACTGGCTCTCAAGGTGGCCGACTCGCCCTACCTGAGCTTCGACGGCCTCCACGCCTACGACGGTCACATCCGTGACGAGAACCCGGATGAACGTCTCCACTCCGCGGAGATCATGGTGCATCGTCCTTGGTCGCTCCTGCGCGACCGGTTGATCGAGCGAGGTGTGGCCGTTCCCCGGATCGTGTTGGGAGGTACCCCGGCCTTCCCCGCCCACGCGACCCTCGCCGCCGACGAACCCACCGCCGAGTTCTCGCCGGGAACCTGTCTCCTCCACGACGCTGGTTACGCCACCGCCTTCCCGGACCTGCCCTTCCGCATCGCTGCGGCTCTTCTGACCCGCGTGATCAGCCGCCCGGCTCCCGACCTACTGTGCCTCGACCTGGGCCACAAGGCCGTCGCCGCCGACCCCAAAGGCCCCCGAGTCTTCTTCCCCGACTGGCCCGACGCGCAGGCCGTCGTCCACAGCGAAGAACATCTGGTCATTCGGTCCAACCTGGCGGCCGACACGCCAGTGGGCACGGCGGTCCTGGCCATCCCTTACCACATTTGTCCTACCTGCGCGTTGCATCGGTTCGCCGTGGTGGCGCGGCAGGGCAAGATCGTAGACCGCTGGGAGGTGACCGCGCGCGATCGCGTCCTCACAATTTGAAGGAAGATCAGACGGCGAATCCCACTTCCAAGCGCGCTCCAGTTCGGTTCGGTTCACTCAAGTCCGCGCGTACCGGGGCCACTCCTCGCGCAATGCGCCCAAAAGGGTTTCCAAGTCGTGGTCAGTGGTGTATCCCTGCACTGACACTCTCAACCAACGCCGAGGGTCGTTGGCGTGAACCGCGTCGATCGACCCGCCCAGACGGGTGCAGGGAACTTCGACGCGGTGGCGTTCCCAAAGCGCCTTTTGCAAACCCAGGGCATCGCACGACGGCAACGGACATGCCACCATTTGTCGAAACCATTGAGACGAGTCCGGACAAAACCGTTCCGGCTCGCTACCGACGATCTCAGCCACTCGGCGACGAACTATCGCCGCCCGCGTTCGGCAGCGTTCTCGAATGAGCACCCAATCCGGGTTCCTCAAAAACTCAATCGCCGTCGGCACACTCAGATACGCAGCAGGATCGGTTGTTCCCGTGTAACCATGCTGGTCCAAAAAGCGGGATCGACCCGGAGGATCAGCCTGGTACCCCCAACTGACCACGAACGGCTCGAGCGTCTCCCGGCCGTGGGGCGCAGCGTAAAGAAACCCGGCTCCCTTGGGAGCGAGCATCCACTTATGACAATTCCCCACCACGAAATCGGCCCCGAGTGCTTCGAGCCGGAACTCGGATTCGTCGAGTAACCCGGGAGCGTGAGCCGCGTCGATCACCGTGACGACTCCCCGCCGGCGGGCCTCCTCCACCAGCATCTTGATTGGCATGACCAGCGCGGTGGGGGAGGTAACCCAACTGAGTGAAAAGATGCGGGTTCGCGGATTCCATTCCGCCAAGATCGTCTCCGCCAGCTCTTCGGGGGTCGAGAGAGTCGAGGGAAGAGTGACGCGGCGGAGTCGAGCGCCGACGTGTTGGGCAATGAACCGCCAGACTCGATCGATCGCGCCATATTCATGATCGGTGGTGAGAATCTCGTCGCCAAAACCAAGCGGCAACGTATGGGCCAAGGACCGGGCGACTACATTCATGCCGTAGGTGGCGTTGGGCACGAAGATCAAACCGTCGGGATCGGAGCCAACGAATTCGGCTAGTTTCGCCCGTGCTTCAGACATCAATCCGAGAAACCGTCGCCCTAGAAATTCGACCGGCTGTTCTTCCAGTTCGCGCTGCCAGGACTGATAGGTCTCGAAAACCACCCGGGGACACGCGCCGAAGGACCCATGATTGAGAAAGATCACATCATTACGAATTAGAAATTGATGTTTGATTTCCCGAGGATCGTGACCAGGTGCGTGGGGCCAAGGCGGAATGGAATAATTCATGGAAGGGTTAGGTTCCTTGCAAGTGAGAGAGACCGTCTGGTTTTGAGATGATACGCAAAGGAGTTTTAGCCAGAACAAAAGTTTTTTCGCCGGCAGCGAACCGAATGCGTCCCTTGCGTTGGGGGCCGGCCCCGTCGATTCCGGTCACTCGTCCCAAGCCGTAATGAGGATGAAGCACGGCGGTTCCTGGTTTGAGGCGCTCCACGTCTTGAGGACCGAGTTTTTGGATCGGATCTGGGGATTGGCCCGGCTCATCTTGCGAGGAGTGGGTGGGATGGGCACCGGCTAGGTCGGCCGCGGTGATCATCCGAAAGCCAGTGGATTGGGAGGAGCTGGAACCGCTGGATGCAGCCGGCCGCCCAATTGGCACCTCTGGAAGGTCATCGCCCGCGGGAGGGTCGATGGCGTCGTCATCATGGGTTGGGGATCGCATGGTTCTTGGTCTTCCGGCGGGGTGGTTGGGTTCCCGCGGGACCAATCCCCAACTTGCTCCATTGCGTCCCGAAGACTGAAAAGCCCGGTGGTTCCCTTCGACCCAATGGAACCCGGAGGGTTCGCGGGCGGAGCGATCCTCGTATTCGACCGACTCCTCGGGCAGTTCGTTGAGAAAGCAAGAGGGGATCATCACTTGACGTTGACCACGATACTCACGTATCTTGCAATGACTAATCGTCAACTCCTTCTGGGCGCGGGTGATACCGACGAAGAGCAACCGTCGTTCCTCCTCCAACTCCTCCCGACTTTCGGAGGAGCGGGAGTGGGGCAGGATTCCCTCTTCCAGTCCAATGATGAACACCACGGGGAACTCAAGTCCCTTGGCGGCGTGCAACGTCATGACAGCCACCGCGCCGGCGTCGTCGCGCATTCGATCGACCGCCGAGATCAACGAGACCTCCTCCAGAAACCCGTCCAGGGTTGGCTCGGTGTGGGTCGCGTCGTACTCCCGGGCCGCCGAGACCAATTCATCGAGGTTGGCCAGCCGCTCCTCGGCCTCGCCCTGAGGCGCTTCGGCCAGGTAGGCGCGGTAACTGGTGAGGGCCAGCACGCTTCGCAGCGCCGCTTCGGCGGGTTGATCACGCAGGGTGGCCAGTTCGTCCATCAGCAAGGCGAAGTCGCGCAAGCTCCGAGCAGCTTTGTCCTTGATCGCCGCGACTTGTTGAGCCTCGCGGGCGGCCCTCAGCAGGGGGATTCCCACCCGCGAAGCGTAGGCGCGGAGGTGATCCAGCGTGGTTTGGCCTAGGCCGCGGGGCGGCGTGTTGACCACGCGCTCGAATGCCACGTCGTCCTTGGGGTTGACCGCTAACTTCAGGTAGGCGAGCAGGTCTTTGACCTCCTGACGTTCGTAAAAGGCCACCCCACCCACCACTTGATAAGGAATCCGGGCCGACCTCAAAGCAGATTCCAGGTTACGGGTCAAGGCGGTGACGCGGCAGAAGATAGCAATATCCGAATAACTGAACCCATGATGATCCACCCGGTCGCGGATTGCGGCGGCGACTGCGCGGGCTTCGGCCGCCTCGTTGGCGTGAGTGACGACCCGTACCGGAGCGCCTGGCGGGTTTTCGGTCAAAAGTGCCTTGGGTTTGCGGAGGCGGTTGTGGCGGATCAACCCGTCGGCGGTCGTGAGGATGTTCCGAGTGCTGCGGTAGTTGCGCTCTAGCTTGACGACCTTGCAGCCCGGAAAATCCTTCTCGAACTCCAGGATGTTGTGAATGTTTGCCCCCCGCCAGGCGTAGATTGACTGGTCGGGGTCACCGGTCACACAAAGATTGGGATGATCGACCGAGAGCGCTTTGAGAATAGCGTATTGAGCAAGGTTCGTGTCCTGATATTCGTCGACCAAGAGGAATCGAAATCGCGCGTCGAGCGTCTTGCGGACCTCGGGATGATTCTTGAGAATGGCGACCATGTGGAGCAACAGGTCGTCGAAATCGACCGCCGATTGCTCGCGGAGCCGCTGTTGATAAAGCGGATAGACCCGCGCGGCCAGCACCGCCTCGTGGTCCCAGGCGTTGCGGGCCAGTGTCTCGGGGGCGACCAGGTCGTTTTTGGCTTTGGAAATGACCGCCTCCAACCGCTCGGCCGAGACCCCGGCATCGTCCAGTCCCAACTGACGCACGCATGCCTTGATGACTTTGATCCGGTCGGAAGAGTCGTGGATTGTGAAGCCGCGATCCAGTCCAATCAGGGGAGCGTAGGTGCGCATCAATCGGGCGCACACGCTGTGAAAGGTGCCGACCCACACACCCGAGTTTGGGACAATGTCTTCGATCCGCCGCTTCATTTCGCCGGCGGCCTTGTTGGTGAAGGTGATCGCCAGGATCGACGAGCCAACCGCCCCGGATCGAATCAGGTAAGCGATTCGACGCGTAATCACCCGCGTTTTTCCCGACCCTGCTCCGGCCAGAACCAACATCGGCCCCTCCAGGTGGGCGACCGCCTGGCGCTGGGCTGGAGTGAGGTCGGCCATCAACGGGTCCAGGGCGTGCGGATCGGCGACCTTGACGTTCCGTGGGGGGGGTGGGTTGGTCATCAGTTGCGTGAACTCCCTTACGCATGGGTGGGTTGGGCTATTCCGGGCGGTTCCGCCTTCCAAGCCGAACCCAACCTCCCGCTCGCCTCGTCTCGCCTGGTCATGTCTGATTGTACCCAAGACGGCCACACGCGACGATGACCGCAACCATGACTAACCCGCCAAGGAGGGCAAGGTCGTTTGCGACGATCCTTCCCTCCCATCCCAGCATTTCAAGGGTCCTGCGCGGGAAAATCGATCGAATCGGTGCGACGGATCAGGTATGATGACGGTTTGGCCGTTCCATGCCCCTGTTCTCGTCTGACTTGAATGCTCCGATGACCTCGACTCCCCAACCCGCCTCCCAACCGTCTTCGAGTGAATCCCTCGTGGACCGCGTCTCGCCTCGCCCAGTTTTGGTGTTCGATTTCGGCTCTCAGTATGTCCAACTGCTGGCTCGACGCGCCCGTGAGGCGGGTACGTTGGCGATGATCGTTCGTCACGATTTGCCTGTGGAACGGGTTCGGGAACTCAATCCGATTGGGTTGATCCTTTCAGGCGGACCGGCCAGCGTTTACGATCCCAGCGCCCCTCGTTGCGACCCCCGAATCTTCGACCTCGGTGTGCCGATCCTGGGAGTCTGCTATGGAATGCAACTGCTGTGCGACGCGCTGGGAACGCCGGGCGGGGTCCGCTCCGCTGAAACCCGGGAATATGGCCGCACTCACTTGCATTTGCTCGAATCGGCAGCCAACGATCCACTCTTTACCGGAGTTCCCCCCGAATCGATCGTCTGGATGAGTCACGGCGATCAGGTGCGCGAGCTTCCGAATGGATTTCGGGCTCTCGCGCGCTCGGGCGATTGCCCACTGGCGGCGGTCGTCAAAACCGATCGACCAATCTATGGACTTCAGTTTCATCCCGAGGTGGTTCACACTGAATACGGCCAAACCATTCTCAGCAATTTTCTCAAGCGGGTGTGCCACGCTCCGGGCGACTGGAACATGGGCACCTTTCTGGAGCGGGCCGTCGAACGGATTCGTTGCCAGGTCGGCGAGGAGGGCCGGGTGGTCTGCGGACTCTCCGGTGGGGTGGATTCAGCGGTCGCCGCGGCGCTTCTGGCGCGGGCCATCGGCGATCGGGTGGTCTGCGTGCTGGTGGACAACGGGTTGTTACGGGCCGGCGAGCGCGACGCAGTCGTCGCCGCCTTCCGCGACCACTTCGCCGTCGAATTGCGGGTCATCGACGCAGCCGACCGCTTCCTGGAACGGCTCCAAGGCGTCACCGATCCCCAGGAAAAACGCATCCGAATCGGCCATTTATTCATTGAACTCTTCCGCAACGAAGCCGCCGCCATCCCCCACGCCCGTTTTCTGGCGCAAGGGACGCTCTATCCCGACGTGATTGAGAGCGGAGGGGGAGCCGACGGCCCAGCGGCCACGATCAAACATCACCACAACGTTGGAGGTCTGCCCGCCGAGTTGGGTCTGGAACTGATCGAACCCTTGCGCGACCTGTTCAAGGACGAGGTTCGCAAGCTCGGGATCGAACTCGGTTTGCCCGCCTGGTTCGTTGGCCGCCACCCCTTTCCGGGTCCCGGTTTGGCGGTTCGCTGCTTGGGGCTGGTCGAACCTCGACGCCTCGAAATTCTCCGACGTGCCGACGCGATCTTCCTGGAGGAACTCCGCGCCGCGGGCCTCTACGACCGCACCGGCCAGGCCTTCGCCGTGCTTCTGCCGGTCAAGTCAGTCGGCGTCATGGGCGACGGTCGAACCTATGACGAAACCATCGTCCTCCGTTCCGTCGATACTGACGACTTCATGACCGCCGACTGGTCCCGATTGCCCCATGACCTGCTCGCCAAGGTTTCCACCCGGATCGTCAACGAGGTCCCAGGTGTCAACCGAGTCGCCTACGATATCACCAGCAAACCCCCCGGCACGATCGAGTGGGAATGATCTTCCTCCAAGCGACCTCGAAGGCCCTGTCACCTTACGCCCAAGATCAAGCAAACCGGAACGAGGACTCCGAAAATTTCATCAAACCTTCGCTTGTGGTCCAGTTTGGGGTTTGGAAAGCTCTCCGGTCAAGTCGCGCGGCGGCTGGGGTGGTCCGAACCGCGAGCGTGATGAGCTGGTGAGCGAAGGGGATTTGAGGAATGAGTGGAACCGATCGCAAGGGGTTCACCCTGATCGAGCTGTTGGTGGTCATCGCCATCATCGCGGTGTTGATCGCGTTGTTGCTACCGGCGGTGCAAGCGGCGCGCGAGGCGGCGCGTCGGG
>Ga0308419_1003085_pt1 | contig 10533 bp, 7 predicted proteins | sample HotsprSampleMS50_FD_203674 | JGI IMG/M metagenome (GOLD analysis project Ga0308419, IMG submission 203674) | Hot spring phototrophic mat microbial communities from Mushroom Spring, Yellowstone National Park, Wyoming, United States - 20090730_MS50 ... | reverse complement strand
AGCGGCAGCGGCGCATCGTCGGCCAGGGCCTGGTCGTCGCAGTCAGCGTCGCTGATCAGGTCAACGGGCATCCTGGCGAAACGCAGCGCGGCGGCGCGGGCGCGCCCGTCGCCCTCCACGGCCAGCGACCAGGCGGCGTGGTCAACCAGCAGGGCCAGTTCCAGGCTGCGCCCGAGCGTCAGCCCCAGGCGGCGGGCGCCCCGCTCCAGCCGCGGGCGCTCCCCGGCCACGCTGGCATGCCAGCGCCGGGCATGGTCGAGCGCGGCCCGCGCCTGGCGCCCGGCCAGGCTCAACCCCTCGTCGGCGGCGCTGGCGGTGAGACGCTCAACCAGACCGCACAGGGCCTCCCAGGCCCCTGGCTGGACCAGGGCGCGGAGGGTATCCAGCGCCAGCACATTGGTGGTGCCTTCCCAGATCGGCAGCACATGGGCATCGCGCAGGAGGACGGGCAACCCGGTGTCCTCAACGTAGCCCGCGCCGCCAAAGGCTTCGATGACCTCGCTGAGCGCGTCCACCGCCTGGCGCCCCGTCGTCAGCTTGGCCACCGAGGTGAGCACGCGCAGCAGGTGGGCCGCCGTCGCGTCAGCCTCGCCTGCCTCCTCGGCCCCGAGGAGCGCTGCTATCAGAAAGCTCAGGTGGAACGCGCCCTCGAACTCGGCCTGCAACCCGGCCAGGGTCTCGACGTGGAGCGGCTGGCGGTTCAACGGCGCGTCGAAGGCCACCCGTCGCCGGGCATAGTCGCGCGCCAGGGCCAGCCCCCGGCGCATAAAGGCCGCGGCCATCACGCTGTTCCAGGTGCGCGTTACCTGCAACATCGGCACAATCGCGCGCACCCCCTCGCCCGGCGGGCTGACCATGCGCGCCGGCGCCCCTTCCAGGCTCAGTTCGGCGGTCGGCACCTTGCGCGTGCCCAGCTTGTCCTTGAGCCGGTTCACGCGGATGCCCTGCAAACGCCCGTCAGCGTCGCGCAGTTCCAGGTAGAACAGGGCCAGGCCCCGGCTGCCCGCCGGGGCACCCTCGGGCCGGGCCAGCGCCAGGGTCATCTGGCCGGTGGTCGCCGAGGTGAACCATTTGCGCCCATACAGCCGCCAGAGACCATCGGGGCCGGGCCGGGCAATGGTCTCGGTGCGGCTCACGTCGGAGCCGCCGGGAAGCTCGGTCATCCACTGGCCGCTGGTCCAGCAACGATCGGGATCGCGGCTGGCCAGGCGCGGCAGTGCCCGCTCGATGAGGGCCTGGTCGCCGGCGCGGAGCAGCGTGCGCGCGGCGCCGTCGCTCATCGCCAGGGGGCAGGTGTACACATCGGTGGAGGGGTGAAAGAGGTAGGCCAGGGCGAACTGCACCAGGCGCGAGGCGGCCCCGTAGGGGCGCTCGTAGGGCAGGGCCACCAACCCGTACTCGGCGGCAAGACGGGCGGCCCGCTGCCAGAGCGGCGAAAGCTCGATCTGGTCGATCCGCTCGCCCCAGGCGTCCCATTGGGTGAGCAGGGGCTCGTTGCGCCGGTCGGCGAGGTGCAGACGGTACAACTCGCCGCCGGCCAGTTCGCCCATCCGCTCCAGGACCGGCGTCGCTGCGTCAAGCACGTCTGGCGTGAGCGCGCGCCGCAGAAACGAGCGCAGCACGCGATCATCGGCGTACTGGTTGCCCAACCTGGGGGCCGGCTGCTGAAAGAGGTCTGGCATCATTGGCGTCACCGTTCATCGGTAAGGCATAGGCATAATGCAGAAGCGGCTATGCCAGCCGTCCATGCGGCTGCGCGCACCGCGACGGGATGGACATCCTTCGTGGTAGGGCGTAGCCCTCCCAGACCCTCCCACCGGGTGGGGGATGGGGAAACCAGGTTTCCCCATCCCCCTCCTCGAGGGCTGCGCCCTCCCAAACCGTTCCACCGGGTAGGGGAATGGGGAAACCTGGTTTCCCCACATCACTCTCCGAGAGCTTCTGTTCACGTTAGGCCCCGTGCGCGGGGCGCACCACGCCCGATGCACACGGCCCGGGAGCGCGGGCGTCCCGCCCGCGCCACGGCTCTGCGGGCACGGTGAGGAAATGGACATTGCTCCCCGCCCCGGGCGCGTGCCAGCACACCTTGAGCCTCGGCGACGGATCTGGTACGATAGCCAGCATGTGACGCCCGGCGCCCTTCAGCGGGCAGGGGCGGGGGGAAACCCGGGTTCCCCATATGCACATAAGGAACGCTATGGACGGACGAGGACAGGCCACGCTGGAACACCTGAAGCTCCTGGCCGATGAGACGCGCTGGCGGCTCTTGCTGCTGCTGCGGTGCAGCGACTACCAGGTGGGCGAACTGGTGGAGCAAACCGGGTTGGCCCAGAACCTGGTCTCGTACCATCTGAACGTGCTGCGCCAGGCCGGTCTGGTGCGCGTCCATCGCAGCGCTGCCGACGCGCGGGCGAATTACTATAGCGCCCACCTGCCCGGCCTGGTCGCCCTGCACCAGGGCCTCGCCGCCGGGCTGGCCCTGCCCGCCGCCGCTCCGATCCCCGAGCGCATGCCCGCGGTGGTGTTCCTCTGCCGGGCCAACAGCGCCCGCTCGCAGATCGCCGAGGGCTGGTTGCGCGCGCTGAGCGGCGCGCGGATCGCCGTGCGCAGCGCCGGCACCCATCCGACCTCGTTGCATCCCCTCGCCGTGCAGGTCATGGCCGAGGCGGGCATTGATATCGGCTACCAGCAGGCCAGGCACGTAGATACGCTGGCCGATCTGACCTCGGCGGTGGTGGTGACGGTGTGCGACATCGCCCGCGAGGAGTGCGCGGTGTGGCTGCGAGCTGCGAGGCAACTCCACTGGAGCATCGCCGACCCGGTCGCCGTCGCAGACGCAGCGCAGCGCCTGCGGGCCTTCCGCGCCGTCCGCGACGAGGTGCGCGAGCGGGTCAGTGGCCTGATCCCCCTGTTGCCATCCTTGATGGCAGGAACCCACCCTTGAACACGAACGGGTCAACAGCGGCGCGGGGCAACGGCGTGTGTTCATGTTGTTAGACGGTCATGCGCATGGCGCACCACGCCCGATGCAACCGGCCCGGGAGCGCGGGCGTCCCGCCCGCGGCGCGGCTCCGCGGGCACGGTGACGGCTCCCTCCCCCTCCCCCGCTGGGGGCAGGAACCCGGCTCCTCCCCCCAGCGGGGGGAGGCTGGGAGGGGGGCAGCACGCGGCGAACGGTGTTCACCTCAGCCGTCCATGCGGCTCCGCCGCACAACGCCGCAATGCACATACGGTTGTTCCTGGGAGGGCTGCGCCCTCCCAGACCCTCCCGCGGGTGGGGGCATGGGGAAACCCGGTGTCCCCATGCCCCTGCGGGGCGGGGGCGTGGGAACACCCGGTTTCCCCACACCCTCTTCGAGAGCCTATGTTCACGGTAGCCGTCCATGCGGCTCCGCCGCACAACGCCGCAATGCACATACGGTTGTTCCTGGGAGGGCTGCGCCCTCCCACACCCTCCCGCGGGTGGGGGCATGGGGAAACCCGGTGTCCCCATTTCCCTGCGGGGCGGGGGCGTGGGGAAACCCGGGTTCCCCACACCCCTCTTCGAGAGCCTATGTTCACGGTAGCCGTCCATGCGGCTCGCGCCGCACCCCGACGGGACGAAAAAAGGTTGTTCCTGGGAGGGCTTTGCCCTCCCACACCCTCCCGCGGGCGGGGGCCTGGGTGCGCGGGCCTCCGGCCCGCGTCCGCTGAGGTATGGGGAAACCCGGTTTCCCCACCCCCCTCGCCGAGGGCTTATTTTCACGTTAGCCATCCATGCGGCTCGCGCCGCACCCCGACGGGATGAACATACTTCTTGGGAGGGCTACGCCCTCCCAAACCCTCCCACCGGCTGGAGGGATAGCGTCACCACCGTCTCAACATGGGGCGTCTGCGGAAAGAGGTCAAGCGGCTGCACCTGCTCAAGGCGATAGCCGGCGGCCAGGAGCGGGGCCAGGTCGCGCCCGAGGATGCCGGGATGGCAGGAGATGTAGACCACGCGCGGCGGCGCCAGGCGCGCCAGGGCCTCCAGCACCGTGGGATGGCAACCTCGGCGGGGCGGGTCGAGCAGCACGCCATCGAAGGGACCAGCAAGGCCGGGGAGGACGCGCTCGACCGCGCCCTGAACGAACCGAACGTTCCTGATGTCGTTGAGGGCGGCGCTGCGCTCGCCGTCGGCCACGGCGGCCGCGTGCTCCTCCACCGCGATCACCTCGGCCCCGGCGGCAGCCAGGGGCAGGGCAAAGGCCCCGGCGCCGGCGTAGAGGTCAAGCAGGCGCATACCGGGGGCCGGGCAAAGGGCGGCGCGGGCCAGGTCGAGCATGCGCCCGGCCTGCGGCAGGTTGACCTGAAAGAAGGTGGTTGGCGCCAGTTCGAAGAGCGTATCCTGCAGTTCTTCCAGGAGACTGGCAACCCCCGAGGCCGCGCCGCGCCAGTCGCGGCCCTCAACCGCCACGCCGGCCAGGGCAGGCACGTGGGCGCGCCAGGCCTCGGCGAGCAGCAGCAGATCCAGCGCGGGAACATCGCGCGTGGGGCGCAACACCCCCAGGACATAGCCAAAGGCCACGCTGGCCCGCAGCGTCACCCCGGTGAGCACGCCGGAGGGCAGAATGGCGCGCAGACCCGCCAGGGCCTCGTTGAGCGCCGGCAACAGCAGCGGATCCTCCGGCAGATCGGCCACCATGCGGGTGCCAGCGACGTGATAGCCAATCTGGCGATCCTCCACGTGCAGGTGGGCGCTATTGCGGTAGCCCCAGGGACGCGGGGCGGCGATCACCGGGGCCACCGGCGGATCGGGCGCCCCGGCAAGCTTGACCAGTTGCTCGCGCACGATCGTCGCCTTGAGGCGCAGTTGCGCCGGGTAGGCGATATGCTGCCACGGCGCGTGATCACCGTCGCTCAGGCGCGGGGCGACCCGTTCGGGCGAAGGCTCGAGCACCGCGTCCACCTGGCCGCGGGCATAACTCGGATGGCGCTCGTACAACCGCACCCGCACCCGTTCCCCCGGCAGGCCGCCCCGGGCGAAGACCACCAGACCATCGTGGCGCCCCACTCCATCGCCACCCTGGGCCACCGAATCGACTACCAGTTCAAGCGTCTCATCACCGGCCATCGTTGTTGCTCCTGTCGATCCGGCGTCCTGGGAGGGTTGCGGCGTTCTAGCCCTCTCCGGCACGGGCCGGGGGAAACCCGGGTGCCCCTCTTCTCAGCGCAACTCGAAGACCTCCTTCTCGACCAGTTCGATCTGCACCGGGTACGTGCCGGTAAAACAGCCCTTGCAGAACTCGCCGGGGGCCTGGCGGGTGGAGCGGATGAGGCCCTCCAGGCTGAGGTAGGCCAGACTATCGGCCCCTAGATGGGCGCAGATTTCGGGGATGCTCATACGGTGGGCGATGAGTTCAGGGTAAGTGGCCATATCCACGCCGAGGAAACATGGGTGGCGGATAGGCGGCGAGGAGACCCGGATATGGACCTCGCGGGCGCCGGCTTCGCGAAGCAGGCGCACAATCGGGCCGCTGGTGTTGCCGCGCACGATACTATCATCAACCAGCACCACCCGCTTGCCGACCAGGTTGTCGGGCAAGGCGTTGAACTTCAGGTTTATGCCTACTTTTCGCACATGATCATCGGGCTGAATAAATGTTCGCCCAATGTAGCGATTTTTGATCAGCCCCTCGGAGTACGGAATACCCGACTCCTGGGCATAACCGATCGCGGCGGGGGTCGCGCTATCGGGCACTGCGATGACCACATCGGCGTCGGCGGGGGCCTCGCGGGCCAGCTCGCGGCCCTGCGCAACGCGCACGGCGTGCAGGGCCGTTCCATGGAGCACGCTATCCGGGCGGGCGAAGTAGATGTACTCGAAGAGACACTCCGCCCGGTGCGGGGCGGGCATCAGCGCCACGGTGCGGGGGCCATCCTCGGTCATGGCCACAATCTCGCCGGGTTCGACCTCGCGCACGAACTCGGCCCCGATAGGCCCAAACGCGCAACTCTCCGAGGCCGTCACCCAGCCCCGCTCGCCCAGGCGCCCCAGGCAGAGGGGGTGCAACCCCAGCGGATCGCGCACGGCGTAGAGCGTCTCGCGGGTAAGCACGGTCAGACAGTAGGCGCCCTGCGCGCGGACCATGAACACGCGCAGTTTTTCCTCCCAGGTGCGGCCCTCACCCCCGGCAAGCATCTGCGTAATCACCTCGGAGTCGCTGCTGCTGGTGAGACCGACGCCGCGGTTGAGCAACTCGCGGCGCAGGGCGGCGGCATTGGTCAGATTGCCGTTATGGCCCACGGCCAGCGGGCCGAGGGCGCTCTCGACCACAAAGGGCTGCGCGTTCTCGAGGCGCGAGGAGCCGGTCGTCGAGTAGCGGGTATGGCCGATCGCCATAAAGCCGGTGAGCGGGCGCAGTTTCTCCTCGTTGAAGACCTGGGCCACCAGGCCCATCTCCTTGTGGTAGCGGATGGCGCGCCCGTTGGATACGGCGATCCCCGCGCTCTCCTGCCCGCGATGCTGCAAGGCATACAGGCCGAAAAAGGTCAGCCGCGCGACATCGGCATCGGGATGCACGATGCCAAAAATGCCGCACTCGTGACCGGGTTTATCATCAGACTGGTCAGTCTCAGACGGTTCAGAACCCAGACGGGCAGCAGCGGTCATGGTTCCATGTTCCTCCACGGGCGAACGGGCCCGTTGGCGCCGGTACGATCCAGGAAGCTCTCGATGCGGGCGCGCGACGCGATCCTGGCATTGGCAAGCGACATTGCTGTGATGGTCCAGGCTATGGTTCGCAGGGAACGTACCTTCGCAGCGTTCTGCCCCCCTCCCGGCCTCCCCCCGCTGGGGGGAGGAGCCCGGTTCTCTCCCCCAGCAGGGAAGGGTTTAGGGGCGGCTTCTACTGCATTGGGACGCCCCAGTGCACGGCTCTGATCGCCCCTCTCCCGCGCGCGGGAGAGGGGCAGGGGGTGAGGGCCAATCAGTGCATCCCAACGCCATAAAGCCCCTCGACGCTCATGTGTTCTGTCCGCCCCTAAAGCAGGGAAAAGCAGGGAAGAGGCGGGGTTCGGCACGAGCCGGGAGCATACCACCTGGCCCTGCTGAAACCATGTCCAGGACGAGGTTCCCCCCTGCGTTCCCGCTGGCGGGGCGCGGGGAGGCGGCGCTTCCTCGCACCTCCCGCTCCGCCCGCGGCGGCAGACTCCGGCAGCCTGCGCCAGGGCGCGCCCCCACCCGGGGGAATCGGGGTACGCGGGGAGACTGCGCCTCCCCGCACCTCTCCACCGCGTATGTCCTGTAACTAAAGTATAACACAGGCCGAAGAAAGGAACAGGAGGGGCAACAGGGTCGCCTCCCGATCGGGGATAGGTCCGGGTATGGTACAATATCACTCCGTGGTTGCGCCGCATATGGATGGCAACTGCGCAACTCCTGGCATAGAGAGGAAAGATCGCGTGGAAATCGCGCTGTTCATCGCCCTGATCGTTATTAGCGCGGTGCTGATCGCCCTGGTCGTCTTGCAGGCCCGCAGCCCGGGGATGGCCAACCGCGACACCAGCTCGATCTACCGCACCCGCCGCGGCCTGGAAAAGACCCTGTACCAGGCCACCCTGGTCCTGAGCGTGTCATTTTTGCTGCTCTCGCTGATCGCCAGTCTGCCGATTTTTGGGTAAGTGGGGAACCCCGGGTTCCCGGCCCGTAACCAGGCGAGCAAAGCCGGTGGTGGAGACGGCTGCGCCCTCCCCGACCCTCTCCCAGGGCAGGGGCGTGGGGAACCCCGGGTTCCCCGCCTCCTCTAACCGGGCGAGGAACGAGCATTCCTGGGAGGGCCTGGCCTTCCCAGATCCTCCCATCTGTGAGGGGCGCGCAAGCCCATGGCCCGTCGCATTCGCTGGCAAATCGTTATCGCCGCGCTGAGCATGCTGTTGATCGCCGGTTTGCTCGGCGCAGTGGCCCTGCGCAACGCCTCGGTGGCGACGCCCCTGGTCGGCGGCTCCTACGTCGAAGCGGTGGTCGGCGCGCCGGAACGCCCCGTCCCACTGCTCAACGATCCGCTCGCCGATCCGGTGGGCCGCGACCTGATCGCGCTGATCTTCGATGGTCTGGTGCGAATCGGCGCCGATGGGTTGATCGAACCGGCCCTGGCCGAGTCATATGAGGTTGACGCCAGCGGCACGGTGTACCAGTTCAACCTGCGACGCAATGTCGCCTGGCACGATGGCCGGCCCTTCACCGCCGACGATGTGGTCTTCACCCTGCGCACCCTCCAGGTGGCCGATCAGCCCGGCGAACCGGCCCTCGCCGGCGTCTGGCAGGATGTGCTGGTGGACCGGCTGGACGCCTATACCGTTCGCGCCACCCTGACCGCGCCGTTCGCGCCGTTCCTCAGCATGGCTCGCGTGCCTATCCTGCCCGCGCACGTGTTCGCCGGCAACCCGCCCGAAGCCTGGATCGCCGGATCAACCGCCGAACGCCTGGTGGGCACCGGTCCGTACCGCCTGGTTGAACTACGCGAGGACCGCGCCGTGCTCGCGGCATATGAGGGCTACTTCGGCGGCCGGCCCTACATCGAGCGCCTCGAATTGCGCTTCATCGCCTCGCCCGAAGCCGCCTTCGCCGCCCTTGCCCGCGGCGACGCGATGGCCTTCGGCGCTCGCCTCACCGGAACCGCCGCGATCGACGATCTGCCCGCCGGCGTCCGCGGCGCGGTTGTGCCTCTCGATGAGTACACCATCCTGAGTTTCAACCTGCGGCGCCCGCCGCTCGACAAGCTCAACCTGCGCCGCGCCCTGGCCCACGGCCTGAACAAAGACGCGCTGATCGAACGCGCCCTGAACGGCACGGCAATGCCCCTCGATACGCCCATCCTCCCCGGCTGGTGGGCCTATGACCCCCAGGCGCGCTGGTACGCGCCCGACCCCGCCACCGCCGGGCGCATCCTCAGCGAATCGGGCTTCGACCGCGGCGCCGACGGTGCGCTCGCGCGCGACGGTCGCCCCCTGGCCCTGGAGTTGCTGGTGGACAATGAGCCGAAGCGCCGCGCCGTCGCCGACGAGATCGCCCGCCAGTGGGGCGAATTGGGGCTGCGCATCAGCGTGGTCGAACTGGATGGGCCAGCATTACAGGCCCGGCTGCGCGCCCACGACTTCGACATGGCCCTGCATACCTGGACGCGCCTTGGCCCCGACCCCGACCCCTTCGCCCTCTGGCACTCCAGCCGCGCCGACAGCGGGCTGAACTACGCGGGCCTGGCCGATCAAGAGATTGACGATCTCCTCACCAACGCCCGCGTCGAGAACGAACTCGCCTCCCGCAGCGCCGACTATGCCGCCTTCCAACGGCGCTGGATCAGCCTGGCGCCGGGCATCACCCTCTACCAGCCGCTGTATCGCTTCGCCGCCGTTGCGGCCCTCGACGGCACCGGTCTCGACGACCCTGAGAACAGCCTGCACCACCTGCTTATCGGGCGCGAGGACCGCTACCGCAGTGTGACGCGCTGGTTCCTCAAGAGCTACCGCGAGATCCAGGGCGAGGTTCGCTGAACGCGGGGCGGGAGAGCGCATCCGGCCGGGGCATGGGCACCCTCCGCCGCCATCCGGCCGGGGTATGGGGAAAGCCGGTTTCCCCATGCCCTGGCAACCGACGGGGCCACCCTCCGCCGTCCATCCGGTCCGCGTGTGGGGAAACCCGGTTTCCCCACGCCCCCACGGGATGCACAAAGGTTGTGCCTGGGCGGGCGCCGCCCGCCCCACCCTCCCACAGGCCCGGGTGTGGGGAAACCCGGTCTCGTGTCACAAGCGCAGATCGCGCAGATCGAACACCGGCCCATCCCTGCAAGCGAGACGGGCGCCATCGCGGGTCTCAACCAGACAACCCTGGCACGTGCCCACGCCGCAGGGCATTGCGCCGGGCAGAGCGACCTGCGCGAAGCCACGTTCCCAGCGCAACGTGCCGGCGCGCACCATCTCGACCACGGGCGGCAACAGGGGCGCCGCCAACCCCAGGCAGCATTGATCGGCCCACCCGAGCGCTCCTCGGCTCAGCGTGGGGCCGCCCGGCTGAGTCGCGACAAGCAGCGCCGGCAGATCGGCCTCGCCGCCCGCGCTGGTTAGATACTCGACATCGGAGGGCAGCAAGAAGGGCGGCGGCAGCACGTCGGCGCCAGGGGCAGCCACCAGCAGCACCACGGCGATTCCTCGCGCCACGGCGGCACGGGCCAGGTAAAGCAACCCCGGCACGGCGGAACCGGCCCCGGCCAGCAGCAGGTTGCGCGTCGGCTCGGCGAGGGTGAAGCCGTTCCCCACCGGACCATAGACATCCAGCCGCGCCCCCGGCGGCTGCGCGGCGAGCCAGGCCAGGCCGCGTTCTTCGGGGGCCAGCAGCACCTCGACCACACCGGCGCGCGCGTCGGCCCCGGCGGGAAACAGCGTCCGCCGCAGGAGCGGATCGTCGCTGCCGGGGGGCGCGCAGCGCGCCAGCAGGGCCTGCCCGGGGCGCGCGGCGCGCGCCAGATCCGGGGCATGCCAGCGGGCCAGGGTCAGGGCGCCGAGGTCGCGCCGCTCCAG
>Ga0308419_1003084_pt1 | contig 10535 bp, 9 predicted proteins | sample HotsprSampleMS50_FD_203674 | JGI IMG/M metagenome (GOLD analysis project Ga0308419, IMG submission 203674) | Hot spring phototrophic mat microbial communities from Mushroom Spring, Yellowstone National Park, Wyoming, United States - 20090730_MS50 ... | reverse complement strand
CCAGCGGCCGCGCCGGCATCATCGTGCCCGAGGGGATCATCTTCCAGAGCCAGAGCGCCTACACCCAACTGCGCAAGATGCTGGTGGAGGAGTGCCTCGTCGCCGTGGTCTCGCTGCCGGCGGGCGTGTTCAACCCCTATTCCGGCGTCAAGACCTCGATCCTGATCCTCGACAAGGCGCTGGCCAGGCAGACCGACCGCATCGCCTTCTTCAAGATCGAGCACGACGGCTACGGCCTCGGCGCCCAGCGCCGCCCCATCGACAAGAACGACCTGCCGCAAGCCCGCGCCGAGATCGCCGAGTATCTGCGCCGCCTGCGAGCGCGCGAGCCGCTGGACGACTTCCGGCCGACGCTGGGGCTAATCGTGCTGAAGGAAAAGATCGCGGCGCACGGGGATTACAACCTGAGCAGGGAGCGGTATAGGGAAAATGGTCGGATCGCCAGTACAAAATGGCCAGTAGTGCGACTCGGAGAGTTTTGCAGTTTCATTACCGGGGGCACACCGACTTCCACAGTTCCCGAGTACTACGAAGGCGGCACAGTCCCTTGGTTAGTCTCCGGGGATATTCACAAGGGTGAAATTCGCGATTGCGAGAAGCGGATCACAGAGAAAGGCGTCCAGAACAGTAACGCCCGGTACCTGCCGGCGAACAGTGTCTTGATTGCGCTTAACGGGCAGGGAAAGACGCGAGGGACGGTTGCAATGCTCCGCATGAGCAATGCGACGTGTAATCAATCCCTCGTTGCGATTAGTCCTGCTGAACCGGTTCGCGCGCTTCCTGAGTACATCTTCTGGGTACTCCGCTCAATGTACGACGACATCCGCGAGCTGACTGGTGATGAAGAGCGCAGCGGACTAAGCATCTCGATCCTCAAGACCATCCCCATCCCTCTCCCGCCGCTGGAGGTGCAGAAGGAGATCGTGGCGGAGATCGAGGGCTACCAGAAGGTCATAGACGGCGCCCGCGCCGTCCTCGACAACTACCGCCCCCACATCCCCATCCACCCCGACTGGCCGATGGTGGCGTTGGGGGAGGTGTGCGAGCTCGTCAGGGGCGTCACGTACTCTAAAGGGGATGAAGTAAACGAAGGCGGCCACAAGATTCTTCGTGCCAACAATATCAAGAATACTCTCCATTGCCTTGATCTATCTGATGTGAAGCAGATATCTCGGTCAGTCTCGCTGACGGAGGATAAGCGACTCAAGCGTGACGACATTTTCATCTGTCTCGCAAGCGGCAGCAAGGATCACATCGGAAAGGTTGCCTACATCAGCGAGGACACGGACTACTACTTCGGAGGGTTCATGGGAGCAGTTCGAACGAAGCCCGAGAGCCTGTTACCTCGATTCTTGTTCTATAACCTGACGGCGACCCGGTTCAATGACTTCCTCCGTCAGCAAATCAGCGGCGCAAACATCAACAACCTTGGTGGAAGACTACTGGCACGGTACGAAATCCCCCTCCCACACCTCGACACCCAGCGCGCCATCGTCGCCGAGATCGAAGCCGAGCAGGCGCTGGTCAACGCCAACCGCGAACTGATCGCGCGCATGGAGAAGAAGATCCAGGCCGTGCTTGCCCGCGTCTGGGGCGAAGAAAAGGATGAAGGTTGAATGATGAAGGATGAAGAAAGAGAACGAGGCGGCGTTGGCGACGAATCATCATTCAACCTTCAACCTTCATCCTTTCGCTCCCCAAGGGACCTGGCGGAGCGAACAAAGACATTCGCGCTGAGGGTCATTCGGATGTATTCGGCGCTGCCCAGGACGACCGTGGCGCAGGTATTGGGCAAGCAGGTCTTGCGGTCCGGCACGTCTGTCGGCGCGAACTATCGGGAAGCAAACCGCTCGCGTTCAAAAGCCGAGTTCATGGCGAAGATCGGGGATTCCCTCAAGGAGCTGGACGAGACGGCTTATTGGCTGGAACTGCTCGTCGAGGCGAAAATCTGCCCAGAAAGCAAGATGTTCCAAGCGGCGCGGCATAACAACCGGTTGCAGCGGACGGTCCGCTGCGCGGCCCGCCGCTGAACCGGAGCATTGGGCAGACTTTAGCAACAGGCATGCTTGTTCACAACGCCAGCCCTGGTTGGAGAGCGTGGAAAGTGGAATCGGGTTGTAACCTGCGCCCAAAAAGTTGAATGAAATCGTCAGGGAGCTGAGTGGCTTGATTCGTGAGCAACTTCACAGCAAGCCGGCATAGCCTTGACCTCCGCCGCCACCGGCCCAAAACTGCGCCGGTGCGCCGGCGACACCCCCAGCGCCCGCAATGCCGCGCGATGCGCTGGCGTGCCATACCCCTTGTGCTGCGCGAAGCCATACCCCGGCTGCGTCACATCCAGGCGCTCCATCCAGGCGTCCCGTTCCGTCTTCGCCAGGATCGAGGCCGCCGCCACCGACAGGCTGATCGCATCTGCAAAGTTGAACACCCGCTGCGGCATGGGCAGATCCGGCAGCCTCAGCGCGTCGATGATCAGCGCGTCGGGTTGAACGCGCAGCCCGGCCACCGCGCGCGCCATCGCCAGCCGCGTCGCGCTCACGATGCCCAGTTCGTCAATCTCCTGCGCACTGGCCGCGCCAATCGCAAATGCCGTCGCCACGCGCACGATCGTCTCTCGGCAAGCCGCGCGCTGCGCCGGCGACAACACTTTTGAATCATTGACCCCGCCCAGCATCTTGGCGATCTCCGGCCGGGCCGGCAAAATCACCGCTGCCGCGACCACCGGCCCGGCCCACGCCCCGCGCCCGGCCTCGTCCACCCCGGCCACCCGCGCGTAGCCGCGCTCGGCCATCGCCAGCTCGTGCGCCAGCGTTGGAGATGAGGATAGTCGCTGCCTGACCCGCGCCATGTCCGATCAACGCAGACCTGACCGCAGCACAGCCCGATACGCCGCCAGACGTTCGGCGCGCAGGGGCCGGCGATGCCCGACTAGCCACTTGGCCCCTTCCACCAGCGATTGTTGCGCGAACAAGCTCAACAGCGCCAGGCGCAGCGCGCCGGCCTGCGCGCGGCCGTGGTGCTTGGCAAAATAGCGCACCTTGCTGGTGTTGAAGTAGATCATGCGCTGGGCCGAAACCTGCGCGCTGCTTTTGCCCTCGTGATGGACGATCACCGCTTGCGGATGGTACACCACGCGCCAGCCGGCCTGTTTCACCCGCCGGCACCAGTCGATCTCCTCCGAATACATGAAGAACGATCGATCGTCGAAGCCGCCGACCTGCCGATACACCTCGCGCCGCGCCAGCAAAGCCGCCCCCACCAGCCAGTCCACATCGCAGATTTCGTCGTCGCGCCGGTCGCGCACGTAGTAATCATCGAGCAGCCGGCGCGGCGCCAGCGGCTGCAACCACGTGCTCTCAAACAGCGCCGTCGCCAGCGTGGGAAAGCGCCGGCGTGACGATTGCGCGGCCCCGTCTGCGTAGCGCAACTGCGGGCCGACCACGCCCGCGTCCGGGTGGGCGTCCGCGTACTCCAGCAGCGCATCCAGCGCGCCGGGCGTTGCTTCAGTGTCCGGGTTCAGAATCAGGAAATACGCCGCTTGATCGGCGGTTGTCTGGCCGGCTTCCGAATCCAGTCGCTCGGCATAGGCAAGCCCCAGGTTATTGCCGCCGCCGTAGCCCAGATTCTGCGCGCTGCTGACAACATGAACGGCGGGAAATTCATCGCGCAGCATCGCAACGCTGCCGTCGGTCGAGGCGTTGTCCACAACGATGATGCGCTGTGGATGCCGGCGCGCCGGGTGCGCCCGCAAAGACGCCACACAGGCGCGCAGCGCGTCGCGCACGTTCCAGTTCACGATGATGATGGTGAGCATGACGCGGGCCGCGCGGGCGAGTTGGCCTATTTGTCGCGCAGCAGCGTGTAGTCTGCCAGGTCCATGAGTGTGGCGCGGTATGGGCTGTCCGGGAAGCCGGCCAGGGCGCGCTTTGCGCTCGCGGCGATCCGGCGCGCTTCGGCCAGGGCCATGTCCACCGCGCCCGACGTTCTGATCTGCTCGATCAGCGCATCATAGGTTTCGGGGTCGCACTCGCCGCGCAGGGCGCAGTCAATGCGCGCGTCGCGTTCGTTCGACTCGATGTGGCAGATGGTGGGCAGGGTGATCAGGCCCCGGCGCAGGTCGCTGCCGACCGGCTTGCCGACGGCGGCCTGCTCGCCGGTGAAGTCCAGAATGTCGTCCATGATCTGGAAGGCCATGCCCAGGTCACGGCCATAGTCGAGCAGGGCGGCCATCTCCGCTTCGCCTGCGTCGCTCAGCACGCCGGCGGCGGTGGCGGCCAGCACGAACATCGAGGCTGTTTTGGCGTAGATGCGGCGGAAGTAGTCGTCGCGGGTGCTGCGCCTGGCCCAATCCGTGAATTGCTGCTGCAGCTCGCCGGCCACAATCACGCTCAGCGTCTCGGCAAAGATGTTCATCACGCGCACGCTGTTGGTCTGGGCGGCCAGGCTGGCGGCAGTGGCGAACAGATAATCGCCGGTCAGCACGGTGGCCGCCGGCGTCCAGCGCGCGTTCAGGGTGGATTCGCCGCGCCGCATCAGCGACCCGTCGATCAGATCGTCATGCACCAGCGTGGCGGTGTGCAGCATTTCGACAGCGCTGGCCAGATGGATGATGCGCGCGTTGTCGAGGTTGCTCAGCAGGCCGGCGATCAGCAGGGTGACCGTCGGGCGGATGCGCTTGCCGCCGCTCTTGACAATGGCTTCGACGGCCCGGCGCAACTCGACCGGCTGAAGGTCGGGCAGGCTCAGCAACGTCGATTCGACCTGCGCCATCTGATCGCGGATGAGTTCCATCGCGCGCTGCGGCGTGTTGCGCGTCGGGCCGGGCACAGATTCCATCCCGTGTGTTGACTCCATTCGTTTTGATGGGCCGGCTGCGGTCTCGCGCGCCAGCCCGGACACAGTATCCATAGTTCCACTCGCTCTACAACCCAAAGAACGTCATTGCGGCGGATGTCGTTTCAGCCGTAACGCGCGCCAATGATACGCCGCGAACCTGAGATACGCTCTCAGCTACCAGCGTCAGGCGGGCCGGCTCATTGCGTTGGCCGCGATGGGGATGGGGCGGGAGATAAGGCGAGTCTGTCTCCAGGAGCATACGATCGAGTGGGATGGCGCCGGCCGCTTCGCGCAGGTTTTCGGCCTTGCGATAGGTGACCGGGCCGCCGATGCCGATGTGCCAGCCCTGCCGCAGCGCGCGCTCGGCGTGTTCCATGCGCCCGGCAAAGGCGTGCAACACGACGCGCAGGCCTTGCGCGTGCGCCTCCAGCAGCGCCAGCGTGTCGTCGTATGCGTCGCGGCAATGCACGACGACGGGCAGATTGAATTCGCGCGCCAGCGCCAGTTGCGCCACGAATGCCGCCGCCTGTTGCGCCGGCGTGGTGCGATCCCAGTGGTAGTCCAGGCCGATCTCGCCGACCGCCACGACTTTGGGTTGTTTCAACAACTCGCGCAAAGCCGGCAGGTCGTTGTCAAACGTGGCGCAGTCGTTGGGATGGATGCCGACTGCGGCGTAGATGCGCTCGTGTTGCGCGGCCAGCGCAATCGCGCGCCGGCAGCTTGCCAGGTCGTAGGCCGGATTGACCAGCCACGCGACGCCGGCGTGTTGCGCGCGCGCCCAGACCTCATCGCGGTCAGGGTCAAAGGCGCCGGCGTCGAGGTGGCAGTGCGTGTCGAACAGCATGAGCGGCTAATCGTCGCTGGCGGTGTCGCCCAGGCCGGCGATGCGCAACCCGTCGCGCAGAATGGACTGCACCAGGTCCTCGCGCGTGGTCTCGGTGTACACGCGCACGATCGGCTCGGTGCCGCTCAGCCGGATGAGCAGAAAACCGCCGTCCTCCAGGCTGAACTTGAAGCCGTCGGTCATGTTTTTGCCGGTGACGCGCAGGCCGGCCACTTTGTCGGGCTGAACGGCGGCCAGTGTCGCGCGCACCTGATCGCGCTGGGCCGGCGTGCACAGCGTGTCGATGCGGTCGTAGTAGTGCGGCCCGACTTTGCTGAACAACAGGTCCACCAGTTGCGAGGGCGAGCGCCGGGTCTTGACCATGAAGTCGAGCAGGCACAGGTTGCCCAGGATGCCGTCGCGCTCGGGCACGTGACCCCGGAAAGCATAGCCGCCGCTTTCCTCGCCGCCGATCATGGCGTCCACTTCGGTCATCTTGGGCGCGACGAATTTAAAGCCGACGCCGGTCTCATAGACCGGCACGCCGTACATCTCGCCGAGCTGCTCCAGCATGGAGGTGGTGCTCAGCGTTTTAACAATCGGTCCGCGCTGGCCGCGGATTTCGAGCAAGTACAACGCCAGCAGGGCGAACACGCGCAACTGATCGACGAACTTGCCGTTCTCATCGCCCAGGCCGCAGCGGTCGGCGTCGCCGTCCATGATGCAGCAACAGCTTGCGCCGTGTCGTGTCGTGGCGGCCAGGCCAGCATCGACGTTGGGTGGGATTGGTTCCGGGCGCTTCATCTCTGGGAATGAGGGGTTGCGCGTGTTGTGAATCTCGATGATTTCCGTCTTGCCGCCGCTCAGAATGCGGGTCAGCCAGCCGGCCCCGTTGCCCCACATCGCGTCCACCACGATCTTCAGGCCGGCGTCGCGGATCGGCTGCACGTCCACCAGTTTCGCCAGGTTGGCGAGATAGGGCGGGGCGGGGTCGAACTTCTCGATCAACCCCTGCGACGCGGCGCGGTCGTAGTTCAGGGTTTTGACGTCGGAGGCGGCGGGAATGAGCGACTCGATGCGCTTGAGGCCGTCGGGGTCGATGGCGCCGCCGGTGCTGCCGCGCACCTTGAAGCCATTGTCCTGGGGCGGGTTGTGGCTGGCGGTGATGTTGATGGCGCCCAGAGCGCGCTTGTCTACAACGGCATAGGCGATGACCGGCGTGGGCGTGGCGCCGTCGGTCAACCAGACTTTGATGCCGTGCGCCGCCAGCACTTCAGCGGCCGCGGCGGCAAAGTCCTCGGATTGGAATCGCTTGTCGTGGCCGATGACCACCGACATGTCGCCGCCGGCGGGCCTGGTTTGAGCTGTCTCCAGAATATAGCGCGCGTAGCCCTGCGCGCAGCGCCGCACGTTGGCGAAGGTGTAGTCGTCGGCAATTCGCCCGCGCCAGCCGTCAGTTCCAAATCTGATGTCGCTCATTGAATGCCTCCTCAGGTGTTGCAAAGTGAGATGGTCGATTTCATGGAAGCCCGGCTCGAAGCGCGATCATCGCGCGCCGGCTTCGCGCTGCAGATTCTCCAGATCGGCGTCCACCATCATTTCGATCAATTGCTTGAAGCGCACTTCCGGCTGCCAGCCCAGCCGCTCCCTGGCTTTACCGGCATCGCCGATGAGCAAATCCACCTCGGCCGGCCGGTAGTGCCGGGGATCGATTTCGACATGCTGCTGCCAGTCGAGGCCGACGCGGGCGAAGGCGACTTCGCAGAGTTCGCGCACCGAGTGCGTCTCGCCGGTGGCCAGCACGTAGTCGTCGGGTTTGTCCTGCTGGAGCATCAGCCACATGCCGCGCACGTAGTCGCCGGCGTAGCCCCAGTCGCGCCGGGCATCGAGATTGCCCAGCTTGACCTTATCTTGCAGGCCGAGCTTGATGCGCGCTGCGGCGTGCGTCACCTTGCGCGTCACGAATTCGAGGCCGCGACGCTCCGACTCGTGATTGAACAGGATGCCGCTGCAGGCGAAGAGGTTGTAGCTTTCGCGGTAGTTGACCGTGATCCAATGGCCGTAGACCTTGGCCACGCCGTAGGGGCTGCGCGGATGAAAAGGCGTGCTCTCGCGCTGGGGCACTTCGACCACTTTGCCGAACATTTCGCTGCTGCTGGCCTGGTAGAAGCGCGCGTCCGGCTTGATCAGGCGGATGGCTTCGAGCATCCGCGTGACGCCCAGCGCCGTGAACTCGCCGGTCAGCACCGGCTGGCTGAACGACGTCAGCACGAAGGATTGCGCGGCCAGGTTGTACACTTCGTCGGGCTGGTGTTCGCGCACGATGTCCATCAGCGAGGACTGATCGAGCAGGTCGCCGGCGACGATCTCGATGTCGTCCTGGATGTGGCGGATGCGGTCGAAGTTGGTGGTGCTGCTGCGCCGCACCATGCCCACGACGCGATAGCCTTTGCTCAACAGGAACTCGGCCAGGTACGAGCCATCCTGTCCGGTGACGCCGGTGATCAGTGCAGTGGGTTTGCTCATGGGTGATGCGACGTGTGTTCAGGCGGCGCTGGCGACGTTGTCGGCGGCCACGCGCGCGCGCCAGTCGTTCAGAATATCGGCCAGGGTTTGTTCAAAGGGGATGGCCGGCGCCCAGCCGGTGGCTTCGCGCAGCCGGCCGGGGTCGCCATAGCTCACGGGCGTGTCCAGCGGGCGGAACTTCGACGGGTCGCTTTCCACGCGGATGCGCGCCGGGGTCATTGCAAATAAGGCATCCAAAACGGATTGGATCGAGCGCGGCGTTCCGCTGCACACATTGTAAGCGCGCCCGCCATCCGCGAGCTTGATCATCAGGAAATACGCGCGCACGACGTCTCGAACGTCGGTGAAGTCGCGCTGGGCAGCCATGTTGCCGAGGCGCATCACAGGCTCTTGCCTGCCGGCCTCGATCAGCGCAATTTGCCGGGCGAAGTCAGACACCACAAAGTGCTCGCGCTGGCGCGGGCCAATATGGTTGAAAGGCCGGGCGACCAGCAGATCGAGCTTGTGGCTCATGTGGTATTGCAGGGCCGATAGATCCTGGGCCGCTTTGCTCACGCCATAGGGATTGTTGGGGCGCAGCGGGCTGGCCTCGGTGAACGGCAGATCGCTGGACAGCGCCGGCGCGCCGTACACTTCGTTGGATGTGACGATCAGCACACGCGGCGTCAGCCGGTTGATGAGGATGCCTTCCAGCAGATTGATCTGCCCGCGCAGATTGTTCTCGACGGTGGCCCAGGGATCCTTCCAGGCGGTCGGGACGTGCGATTGGGCGGCCAGGTGGATCACGAGGTCGGGGCGCTCGTACTTCATCAGCCGGCGGATGCCATCCGGGTCGCGCAGGTCGAGCCGCCACCACTGCACCCGGTTGCTGGCGCGCTCCCCCTCGGTCGAACGCGACACGCCGATCAAACTCCAGTGTGTTTCGCGCAACAGGAGTTCGGCCAGATAGCTCCCGGCGAACCCGTCCATCCCTGTGATCAGAACTCGCATGGTCGTTATTGGAGATGTCCGCCGTGGTCGAAGCGTCGGACATCCGAAAGCGGCGTCTGCGGCTTGGGCGCGCTCAGCCGAGCGCGCGCATTATAGCAGCGCGGTCATCGCATCGTAGTAGAGACGCGCCGCAGCGCGTCTCCACATCCGCGCATCTCCACATCCGCATGTCTGCGTCATGGGGCGGCCGGCGCGCCTGAAGGCGCGAGCAGTGCGCCCAACAGGCTGGTCGTGCCGAAAGCGATTGACCCGATCACCAGCAGCAACATCAGGGCAATGAAGCCCAGGCCGCCGGCAATGCCGAGCCACGACAGCAAACGCGCCTGTTCGGGGTTGCTGGCGTGTTGCGCGCCGGCCAGCCCGATCCCGCCCAGCAACAACGGCAGCAGCGGCAACGGCGGCGCGCAGAGAGCAAAGCCCACCCCGAAACAGGTGGCGATGGAAATGATCCCGCCGATCCCGGCCAGCGCCGCAACGAAGTCGTTCCCGTTGCGTGGCCGGCTCGGCAGGGGCGGCGCCTCGGGCAGGCGAGGCAATTCGATGGCCGCGCCGAGCTGGTCAAGGTAGGCCCTGGGAGAGTAAACGGTGTCGCCCTGTTCGCGCATCCGTCGGGCGACCCGTTCGCTGACGCGCCGGCCATCCTCGGTGTACCACAGGCAGCCGGCGCACAACGGCACGCCCGACACCTCGCATCGCTCAACCGCTTCGTTCAAGCACTCTGCGCAGCGCGCGGCCATTTCTGAACCTGCCAATCAAAAGCGACCAGCCGTAGACCGCCGGCTGGTCGCTGTGAGCGGAGAGAGTGAGATTCGAACTCACGGTGAGGCGAATGCCCCACAACGGTTTTCGAGACCGCCCCGTTCAACCACTCCGGCATCTCTCCAGCACTGGACAGTTATTCTACCTCAACCATGCGCTTCAGGCGGGCGCATTTGCAGTGAACAGCCGCAGGCGCAATGACGCGAGATGGCGCTGCCGAAAGCAATAATCCCCGGCCGGCGGGGCCGGGGATTAGTCTGACCGCGCTTGTTTGTCTGCGCGGCGTTACGGGATTTGCTCAGTAGTCACCTTGCAGCGCCTGCCGCCGGCGATCGCGCCGGCTTCGCGCACAAAGTTATCCACTGAGCTGTAACCCAGCAACACTTTGCGCAGTGTGCCGTTGGGAGCGATCATCGCCACCTGGGGCAGCCCCTGCACGCGATATGCGTCGGCGATGGCCTCGCTGTGGTTTCGAATGACTGGAAAGATGATTCCATGCTCCTGGGCGTAGGCGCGGGCGTCGTCGTCTGAATCTTTCACATTAATCACCATGAAGAGAACGCCTTTGCTGCGCGTCTGCCGATGCGCTTCCACGAGCGCC
>Ga0308419_1003083_pt1 | contig 10536 bp, 10 predicted proteins | sample HotsprSampleMS50_FD_203674 | JGI IMG/M metagenome (GOLD analysis project Ga0308419, IMG submission 203674) | Hot spring phototrophic mat microbial communities from Mushroom Spring, Yellowstone National Park, Wyoming, United States - 20090730_MS50 ... | reverse complement strand
CGATGACCGGTATGGCGCTGAAGAGGTTGGTGATGACGGTCGCACCCCAGAAGCTCATCTGGCCCCAGGGGAGCACGTAGCCCATGAAGGCCGTCGCCATCATCAGGAGCAGGATCACGACGCCGAGCATCCACAGAAGCTCCCGCGGCGCCTTGTAGGACCCGTAGTAGAGGCCGCGAAAGATGTGGATGTAGACGACGATGAAGAACATGCTGGCGCCGTTCATGTGGATGTAGCGGATCAGCCAGCCGTAGTTCACGTCGCGCATAATCCGCTCGACGCTGTCGAAAGCGTAGTCGGTGTGCGGCGTGTAGTGCATCGCAAGGAACACGCCCGTGACGATCATAATCACGAGGTTGACCATCGCGAGCGCGCCGAAGTTCCAGAAGTAGTTGAAGTTCTTCGGAGTCGGAAACTGCGCGTACTCCTTCTGCAGGAGGCTCGGGATCGGCAGGCGCTGGTCGATCCAGCGCACGACTGGGTTTTTGAACTCGCTCTTGTGCAGTCCAACCATGGTCAGGGTGCCTCAGCCGATGCGAATGGTTGTGTCGGAGGTGAAGGTGTATTCAGGGATCTCGAGGTTCTTGGGCGCCGGCCCGCGGCGGATCCGCCCCGAAGTGTCGTAGTGGCTGCCGTGGCAGGGGCAGAACCAGCCGCCGAAGTCGCCCTTCTGGTCGGTCGGGCGCTGGCCCAGCGGCACGCAGCCGAGATGCGTGCAGACGCCGATCATCACCAGCCACTCGGGCTTCTGCACCCGCGCGCTGTCCGGCTGCGGGTCAGGCAGCTGGGAGAGGGGGACGTCGCGCGCAGCGGAAATGTCCTCTGCCGTGCGGTGGCGGACGAACACAGGCTTGCCGCGCCAGACCACGGTGATCGCCTGGCCCTCGGCGATCGGGGCGAGATCGACCTCCGTGGAGGCGAGGGCGAGAACGCTCGCGGAGGGGCCCATGCTCGCGATGAAGGGCCAGGCGAAGGCGCCGACGGCGACGCCGCCCATCGCCGCGGTGGCGAGCTTGAGGAAGTCCCGCCGGGGGGGGCCTGCGTCCTGCGCCTGTCCGGGTGCGGTCGCGGTGGCGGGATCTGCCATTCGTCGTCCTCCTCAGGCGCCGCAAGCGGGCGCGGCGCTCAAGCCGTGTTTCACCGGTCGGCACCGGAGCGGGGAGAGGCAGGCAGCCCTGCCTGCCAGGCGGTGGCGCAACCGGGCCGTGCGGCCGCGGAACCCCGACGCCGGCGGGCCTATACCGCCTGCACTGCAGCGGCGCAACATGGCACGCCCTGCCCCGCACTCCGCGAGATGGACACGGCTTGACATTGCGCAAGGCCTCGCGCCGTCCCGCCGCCCTGTCGCTGCAGGGGCGTTGACGGGCGTCGAGCTCTGCCGCCCCATAGGCCGCATGCCAGTACCGACCGAGTCCCAGCGGGAGGCCGCCCGCACCTGGTTCGAGAGCCTGCGCGACAGGCTCTGCGCCGCCTTCGAGGCGCTCGAGGACGCCCCCGACACGCCGCTCGCCGGCCGCCTTCCGCCGGGGCGCTTCCAGCGGACGCGCTGGGACCGCCCGGGCGGAGGCGGCGGCGTGATGAGCGTGATGCGCGGCCGGGTGTTCGAGAAGGTCGGGGTGAATGTCTCGACCGTGTTCGGCGAATTCTCCCCCGAGTTCCGCACCCAGATGCCGGGCGCCGAAGAGGACCCGCGCTTCTGGGCCTCCGGCATCTCTCTGGTCGCCCACATGCAAAGCCCGCGCGTGCCGGCTGCGCACATGAACACGCGGCTGATTGTCACCACAAAGGGCTGGTTCGGCGGCGGCGGCGACCTCACGCCCATGTTCCTCGACCGGCCGGAGACGGAGGAGGACCGCGCGGCGTTCCACGCCGCCTTCAAAGCCGCCTGCGATCGCCACGACCCAAGCTACTACCCGCGCTTCAAGGAGTGGTGCGACCGCTACTTCTTCCTGCCCCATCGCGGCGAGCCGCGCGGGGCGGGCGGAATCTTCTACGACAATCTCGACACAGGCGATTGGGAGGCGGACTTCGCGTTCACCCGCGATGTCGGCCTCGCCTTCCTCGAGGCATTCCCCGCGATCGTCGAACGGCGCATGCGCGAGGCATGGACGGAGGAGGAGCGCGCCCACCAGCTCGTCCGCCGCGGGCGTTATGTCGAGTTCAACCTGCTCTATGACCGAGGCACGCTGTTCGGGCTCAAGACGGGGGGCAATGCGGAGGCGATCCTCATGAGCCTGCCCCCGGAGGTGCGCTGGCCTTGAGCGGAGCCGAGGCATCGAGCGCTGCGTCCTCGCCCTCGCCGATCGCGGCGAAGCCCCTCGCCGAGAACACCTCGAACAGACGACGCAAGCACTGCGGATCTGCCACCATTGGGGAGACGTAGCGCGGCAGTCTGTCGGCGAGAATGGCACGCAGGGACCGGCCTATCCGCCTCACCCAAGCGGGCAACCCAGATCGCGGCTGCGCGCTCCCGGTTGGCCTTGAGCGCTTCCGCGGCGCGGCCCACCACCGCCTGCAGCACCGCCGCCGCCTGAGGCTCGCGCGCGGCGAAATCCCGCGAGGTGAAAAGCTTGAGGGCCGAGAAGTTCGGCAGCCCCACGGAGCCGGTCGAGACGAAGACGTGGTCGAGCCCCTCTGCGCGCGCTGCGACCACCTCCGAAATCGTGGAAAGAGAGCCAGGCGCCGTCATCGCCCGCACGGAGCTTGTCGAGATGCCCGAACCCTGCCTCTTCGACGGTGATCGCGGCAGGGTCGGCCACCCCGCCCCTGGCCGCGGCGTGCCGGGTGAGGATGGCGCGCACGATCGCATCCGGCACAGGGGCGGAGACGGGTGAGGCGATCCAGAGGGGGCGGCCTGCGAGCAGCGACGCCTCGCCGCCTGGCGTCAGCATCACCCCGCGCTCGGTCTCGAAGAAGCAGCCGAGCGCGCAGAGGCCAGGCCGCGGCGCGTCCAGCCTGTGCAGGGGCTCGTTGCGGGCGAAGGCGACACGCCCCGCCGCGACTTCGGCGAGGCCATCGTAGTGGCACTCGGGTGGCACGAGCGTCACCTCGACCCCTCCGGCTGCGAACCAGCCCTCCTCGCTCGCGGCAAGGGAGGGCAGATGATCCGGGTTCAGGAACCATTCGAGCGCGATCTCGACGCGCCTTGGCTGGCCTCCAAGCGTTGGGGAGCGCCTGCGCGGGGGCGAGGGCTTCGGGAACAAGCCCTTATGGCCACGGCAACGTTCCCTCCGCGAGCATGACCCCGATCAGGTTCGATGGGTGTGTCTAATCCGACGTATCCCGGCACCCCAAGTCGCTCCCCCGATCCATGCCTCACGCGCGCGCGGAAGAGAGGGTGGCGGTCCTGGAACGGCAGGATCGGACCAAGCGCCGGGACCGCCCCCACCTCTACGTCCGAAACGGGGACCAGGAGCCGCCGCCCAAAACCTATCGTCAAACCTCAAGCAGTTCAACGCCTACACGCCAACCGGCCGGGCCGTGCTGGTCGAGCCGCGCGTGGTGTCCGTGCGCAAACTGATCCCGAGCCACGACCCGGACGGCCGGCCCAACCCGGCCTATCCGCATGCCGAAGGGCTGCAGCCGCGCGACCGGGCCGCCGCGCCCAGCCAGGACCAGGTGCGCGCCATCGCCGCGAGGCTGATCCCGGAGCGGCTGCAACCCAATGTCGAGGCCGGCACGGGCGCGCCCATCATCGGCCCCGACCTGGTGGTGGAGTCCGGCAACGGCCGGGTGGCGGCGCTGATGATGCCTCACGCGCGCGCGGAAGAGAGGCGCCGTGGACGAAGCGCTTCGTTAACCAGTCTCGGATTTCCTATCGGCCGTGGCGTCGTGCCACGCGCGGTCCACCTACAAGGAGATTACGATGAAGAAGCTCGCTCTCCTCGCCGTTCCCATGCTCGTCCTCGCTGCCGGCGCCGCCTCCGCACAGCGCCAGTTCACGCCTGGCCAGTTCTTCACTGGCCTGACCGAGAGCGGGGCCGAGGCGCTCGCGGCGCAGGTCAACGAGATGCTGCCCGGCGTGATCGCCGAGGTCTCGTTCGACGTCGGTTTCGACACCTGGACGGTGCAAATTCCGCTCGAGTCCGGCGGCAGCTCTGGCGAGTGACCGGCCAGGGACCGTTTTGAGCGAAACGTTGCGATGGCGCGCCGGCGGTCGCGAGGGCCGCCGGCGACGCGGTTCTCAGGCGCATTGACGCGCCTTTACCCAGCTCCGCCTCGGTCGGCAAGTGCGGTGCGAGGCCATCGCATCGCCAGTGCCTGCACGCGAGGCGGGCCGGTCGGGCAAGTGTTCCGCTTCCGACACGCTCATTTCGCCTGACCGTCCCGCTCCGCGGCACGACGCCCCGCACGGGCAAGCGCCAGTAGCGCCCCGCCAGCGACGAGGCCCCAGAAGGCAGCGCCTATTGACGCGATCGAAACCCCTGAGGCCGAGACGACGAAGGTGACGATCGCCGCCTCTCGGTCACGCGGCTGTGCAAGCCCAGCGACCAGGGCGCCCGCAAGCGGCGCAAGCAGCAGAAGCCCGGCAACGGCCTGGACGAGCAGCGGCGGGGCAAGCGCGGCAAGCCCCGTCACCCCAGCTGCGAACACACCGATCACGAGATAGGCGAGCCCTGCCACAGTCGCCGCCCACCAGCGCCGCGCCGGGTGGGGATGCGCGGCAGGGCCTGCGCAGATCGCAGCGGTGATCGCAGCGAGGTTCACCGCAAGCGCCCCGAACGGCGCGGCCGCGACCGAGGCGATCCCCGTGGGGGTGAACAGCGGCCTCGGGTCCGGCCGGTAGCCATTGGCCTCGAGCACCGCGATGCCCGGGATATTCTGCGATGCCATCGTCACAAGGAACAGCGGCGGGGCGATGCCGATCACCGCCGAGGGCACGAAGGACGGAACGATCAGAACCGGCGCCGCCACCAACTCGCTTGGCGTCGCGACCGGCATGGCAAGCGCCACCGCGGCGACGGCAGAGGCGAGGGCGGCAGGCATTGCGGCGAGTGGGCTCAGCCGCGCCGCGACCGCCCAGGCCGCGAGCATCGGCAGCGCGAGCACGGGAAGCTCCGCCGCCGCCCGCACTGGCGCGAGGCAGAGCGGGAACAGAACGCCCGCGAGCATGGCATTGGCGACGGGCGGGGGGATCGCCGCCACCGCACGCCCGAGTGGCCGGAACAGCCCGGCGGCGATGACAAGGGCTCCGGCAACGAGAAAGGCGCCGACGACGGCGGCGAACCCGCCCTCGGGCACTCCGGAGGAGGCAAGCAGAGCCGCCCCCGGCGTCGACCAGGCGACCGAGACGGGAAGCCGCGTCGCCAACGCGAGCACGATCCCCGAAACCCCCATCGCCGCCGTCAGGACCGCAAGCCCCGACGCTGCCTCGGCAGGGCTTGCCCCGGCGGCCGCGAGCCCCTCAAGCACCACGGCGAAAGTCGAGGCGAAGCCGACAAGCCCGGCGAGCAGCCCCGCCCAGGTCGCCTGCAGGGAGGCGCCCGCGAGCACGCGCGCAGTCGCGCCTCAGGCCGCCTCGCGCATGTTGCGCGCCCGACGCGCCGCCGGGCGCTCGAGGCAGGAGTCGAGCCAGGCCTTTACCTTCGGGAAGGGAGAGAAGTCCCAACCGTTGAACCAAGCGGTGTAGGCGACGGAGGCGACGTTGAGATCGGCGATGCCGAAGCGCTCACCGAGGAGGTAAGGGCAGCCGGCGCCGAGCACCGTCTCGAGCACACCATAGGGCCTCTTCATGCCCTCGGCGCCGGCGGAGGCGAGAGCCGGGTCGCGCTGCTCGGGCGGGCGGACAAAACTGTTGTAGGCCCATTGCATCTGGATCGGCTCGAGCTCCGTCGCTGCCCAGAGCGTCCACATGAACGCCCTCCCCTCGTCCTCCACCGTCGCGGGCCAGAGCCCTTCGCCGTATTTGCGCGCGAGATAGAGATTGATCGCAAGGCTCTCCCAAAGTACGAGCGCGCCATCCCTCAAAGCCGGGATCTTGGCGTTCGGGTTCAGCGCCACGAAGCCAGGCTGCTTCGCGCCGGTGACGAAATCGGTCGGCTCGAGCACGTAGTCCACACCCGTCTCCTCCGCCGCCCAGAGATTGCGAAAGGCGCGCGAGCGGGGGATGCCGTAGATCGTCACAAGTCCCGTCATGGAGGTCTCCTCGGGCTGTCGGTGCGAGCGACGCTAGATCAACCGGGTCGGCCTGGAAACCTCCTCGGGGCGATGGCGAGCGAGGGCGGCGCCCGCGCCGACGCCGCCCCCGTTCCGTCAGGTTCTCCTTTCCGAGGCCTTGCGACTCCGTTCCGGCATCGTTTCATTCCGCCGCAACCGCGTGCAGCGGCGTGTGGGCCACGGTCTTGTGGCCAGGATCGTCGAAGAACTGCTCGTCCTCGGTCGAGCCCTTGAGCGCGGTGGTCGAGGACTTGCCGCCTGTGACCGCCATGCTGACCGCGTCGAAATAGGAGGTGCCGACCTCGCGCTGGTGGCGCGTGGCGGTGTAGCCGAAGGGCTCCGCGTCGAACTCCGCCTGCTGCAGCTCCGAATAGGCAGCCATGCCGCGGTCGCGGTAGGAGCGGGCGAGCTGGAACATCGCGTAATTCAGGGTGTGGAAGCCGGCGAGGGTGACAAACTGGAACTTGTAGCCCATGGCGCCGAGCTCGCGCTGGAAGCTCTCGATCTTCTCCGGCGGCAGCTTCTTGCGCCAGTTGAACGAGGGCGAGCAGTTGTAGGCGAGCATCTTGCCCGGGAACTCGCGGTGGATCGCTTCGGCGAAGCGGCGCGCCTCCTCGAGATTTGGCTCGGAGGTCTCCCACCACAGAAGGTCGGCATAGGGCGCGTAGGCGAGGCTGCGCGCGATCGCATACTCCACCCCTACACCCGGCTTGATTCGGAAAAACCCCTCAGCCGTGCGCTCGCCGGTGAGGAAGGGGCGGTCGCGCTCGTCGATGTCGGCGGTGAGAAGCTTGGCGGAGTGGCTGTCCGTGCGGCAGAGCAGCACGGTGGGGACGCCTTCTATGTCGGCAGCGAGCCGGGCGGCGTTGAGCGTGCGGATATGCGTCGCGATCGGCACGAGCACCTTGCCGCCCATGTGGCCGCATTTCTTCTCCGAGGCGAGCTGGTCCTCGAAATGCACGCCCGCTGCGCCTGCCTCGATCATCGCCTTCATCAGCTCGAAGGCGTTCAGCGGGCCGCCGAAGCCGGCCTCGGCGTCGGCGACGATCGGGGCGAACCAATGGGTCTCGCAGCCCTTGCCCTCCATCTTGGCGATCTGGTCGGCGCGGCGCAGCGCGTTGTTGATGCGCCGCACCAGCATCGGCACGGAGTTGACCGGGTAGAGCGACTGGTCGGGATACATCTCGCCGGCGAGATTGGCATCCGCAGCGACCTGCCAGCCGGAGACGTAGATCGCCTTAAGCCCGGCCTTGACCTGCTGCAGCGCCTGGTTGCCGGTGAGCGCGCCGAGGGTGTTGACGTAGGGCTCGGTCTTCAGGAGGTGCCAAAGACGCCGCGCGCCCATCTCGGCAAGCGTGTGGCGGATCCGCACACTGCCGGAAAGCCGCTCAACCTCCTCTGGCGTGTAGTCACGGCGTATGCCCGCGAAGCGCTCTGCGAGCCAGGAGGTCGGCGTGCCCGGCGCCGCCTCCATCGTGGCCTCCGGGGCGTAGCAGCGCGGATAGTTCATGGTGGACATGGCGTGCTCTCACTCCTTGACACGACCCTCGCGTTCCGGGAGGGCGTCAGGTCAATCCTTGACGCTGCACCTGCGAAACGCCAGTCGGAATGCGCAAGGAGATGAGCAAACACGTGGGTAGATTTGCGGAAAACTGCGCGGTACTGTGAATCTTGTAAAACGTCGCCTGCCCGGGCAGCGCAGTGGACGTGACGCCATGGCCCGCAAGCCCCTGATCGGCCGCACCATACGCCGCCTCCGCACCGAGCGTGGCATGACCCAGCAGGCGCTCGCCGCGGCGCTCGGGATCTCGGGGTCGTATCTGAACCTGATCGAGCACGACCAGCGCGGTGTGACCGCCTCGCTCCTGCTCAAGCTCGCTGCCCTGTTCCAGGTCGACCTCGCCGCCCTGGGCGGGGCGGAGGAGAGGCAACTCGAGGCCTCCCTGCGCGAGGCCTTCGCCGACCCCTTGCTCGGCGTCGACAAGGTGCCTGAGGCGGAGGTGGCGGCGCTGGTCGATGCCGCGCCGAATGCCGCCCGCGCCGTGCTTGCGATCTATCGCGCCTTCCGCGTCGCCCGCGAGGACGCAGCCGGGATCGCGCTGCCGACCGGCACGCGCTTGGCGCTGCCCACGGAGGAGGCGCGGGACGTGTTCCACGCCCGCGCGAACCACTTCCCCCGCCTCGAGGCGGCGGCGGAGGCGATTGGCGCCGACATCGGCACGACGCTTGCCGCGGAGATGAACCACGCGATCGCCGAGCGGCTACGCCGCAAACACGGCATGACGGTGCTGGTGCAGGCGCAGCCGGAGATACGCCGCTACGACGCCGCCTCGCGCACGCTGTCGCTGTCCGACCTCCTGCCGCGAGAGAGCCGCGGCTTCCAGATGGCCTACCAGCTTATGCTGATCGAGGCGCGCGATGCGGTCGAGGAGGAGATCACGACGATACGCCCCTCGAGCGAGGAGGCGGCAGCGCTGATACGCTTCGGCCTGCTGAACTATGCCGCGGCCGCGCTGCTGATGCCCTATGACCGCTATCTCGCCGCGGTGCGCGAGCTACGCCACGACATGGACGCGGTGGCAGCGCGCTTCGGGGTCGGCTTCGAGCAGGCCTGCCACAGGCTCTCGACGCTCTCGCGCGAAGGCGCGCGCGGCATCCCGTTCTTCTTCATGCGCGCCGACGCCGCAGGCAACGTCACCAAGCGCTTCTCCGCCGCCGGCTTCCCCTTCGCGCGCTACGGCGGCTCCTGCCCGCGCTTCCTGCCGCACCAGGCCTTCGCCACCCCCGGCCGGGTGCAGGTGCAAGTCGCCCGTCTGCCAGATGGCGCGACCTTCCTCTGCTTCGCCAAGGCGCTGGCGAGGCCCGCAGGGCCATGGCCGGAGCCGCCCGAGGTGCATGTGATCGCCATGGGCTGCGATGTCGCGCATGCCGCGGAGGTCGCCTATGCCGACGGGCTCGACGTCACCCGCGCCGTGACGGAGATCGGCCTTTCCTGCCGGCTCTGCGAAAGGCCGAACTGCCGCAGCCGCGCCTTCCCACCTGTTGCGCACCGGCTCGTGCTCGACCCTGACGTGAAGGGCGCCTCTTCCTTCAGCTTCGCCCCGGCCGGGCGGCGCTGAGCTTCAGCCCGCAAGCGCGAGGGTGAGCGGGATCGTCGCTGCGGCAAGCAGAGTCTGCACGGTCGTGATCCCGGCCATCAGCGGCGCATCGCCGCCGAGCTGGCGGGCGAGGATGTAGGAGGAGGAGGCGGTCGGCATCGCCGCGAAAAGGAGCGCCACCTCAGCCGCCATGCCGCCGACCCCGAGCCAGCGGCAGGCGAGCCAGACGCAGAACGGCAGGAAGACGAACTTTGCCGCGCTCGAAACGACAGCCGCCCCCGGCCTCGCCCAGAGCGCTGCCGGCTGGAACGCGGCGCCGACGCAGAGCAGCCCGATGGGCAGGCTCGCCTGGCCAAGCGATCGCCCCGCCGAGAGGAGGACGCCAGGCAGCGTGAGCCCCGTGGCCTGGATCGCGCCTCCCGCCGCGCAGGCGAGGATGAGCGGATTGGCTGCGAGCATGCGCAGCGTGCCGGCGACGGTCGGCCGGGCGGTGCCGTAGCGGGCGAACACGAGCACAGACATCACATTCACCGTCGGCACGATCGCTGCGGTGGCAAGCGCGGCAAGCGGCAGGCCGGCGCTGCCGTGCAGCCCGACCGCGACGGCAAGCGCGACGTAGTTGTTGAACCGCACGCCTCCCTGGAACACCGAGGTGAAGGCAGGGCCGTCGATCGCAAGCGCAGGCCTCAGTGCGACGAGCGCCGCCCCGGTGGCGACGAGCGAGGCGACGATCGCCCCGGCCATCGCCGCCACCGGCAGGTGGGCGAAATCGGCCGTGGCGAGGCCGGTGGCGAGAAGCGCAGGGAGAAGCACGAGGTAGCAGAGCCGTTCCGCACCCGCCCAGAACGCGTCCCCGAGCCCAGGCGCGCGGCGAAGCCCCGCGCCGAGCGCGATCAGCAGGGCAACGGGAACGATTGCCGAGAGGACGAGGGCGGCACGATCCATCGCTCGGGCATAGCGCGGCCCGGGCTCCGCGTCAGGCCCGCACGTCCATCGCCTGCCTCAGCCCGTCCGACAGCAGGTTGAAGCACATGGAGGTCGCGAAGATAGCGAGCCCGGGCAGCATCGCGACCGTCGGGTTGACGTAGATCGCGGTGCGCAGCGTGTTCAGCATCAGCCCCCATTCCGGCTCTGGCGGGGTGACGCCGAGCCCGAGAAAGGAAAGCCCGGAGGCGAGGATCATCGACACCGAAACGAGGCTCGTCGCATAGACGAAGATGGGGCCGAGGACGTTGCCGAGGATGTGCACGCGGATGATGGTGAAGGCGCCGGCGCCGGAGGC
>Ga0308419_1003081_pt1 | contig 10539 bp, 5 predicted proteins | sample HotsprSampleMS50_FD_203674 | JGI IMG/M metagenome (GOLD analysis project Ga0308419, IMG submission 203674) | Hot spring phototrophic mat microbial communities from Mushroom Spring, Yellowstone National Park, Wyoming, United States - 20090730_MS50 ... | reverse complement strand
TGCAGGATCTAATACATCAGGCCTGTTAGTAGCAGCAATTACTATAACGCCACTATTTTGCTCGAACCCATCCATTTCTACTAATAACTGATTTAATGTTTGTTCTCTTTCATCGTGCCCTCCACCGAGACCAGCACCTCTATGACGTCCTACAGCATCAATTTCATCAATAAATACTATACAAGGAGCATTTTTCTTTGCTTGTTCGAATAGGTCTCTTACTCTACTTGCACCAACGCCTACAAACATCTCAACAAAATCTGCACCCGAAATACTAAAGAAAGGAACATTTGCTTCGCCTGCAACAGCCCTTGCCAAGAGTGTTTTTCCTGTACCTGGGGGACCAAGTAATAATACACCTCTTGGAATTTTACCTCCTAATTTTTGAAATTTAGAAGGTTCTCTTAAAAATTCAATAACTTCTTGTAATTCAAATTTTGCTTCGTCGGCACCAGCAACATCATTAAATGTTACTTTTGGCATTCCTTCGTTTAAAATTTTTGCTCTTGATTTACCAAATGAAAATATACCTTTGTTTCCTCCCGCTCCGCTCATTCTTCTTAAAAAGAATATATATAAACCTATAAGTAAAATCCAAGGAAGATAAGTTAAAACAATACCCCAAAATTCATCGCTGCTTTTTTCGTAAGACCAAGTGATACCTTTTTCTTCCCAAATTTTTTCTGTTTCTGTATCGAGAACACCTAATTTGGTTGTAAATCTAGTAATTGTCCTATCAATACCATCTATTTTTAATGTAACAGGCTCTTTTAGAACGCCTCTAAATTCATAATCATTTAACTGAGACTTAGAAATAACAGCTTCTTTTATCAAATCATTACGTAATAATCTTTGATATTCTGTATAACTAATTGGCCATTCGTGTCTTTGGGTTCCTTGCATATAAATGTATACTATAAAAATACCCGAAGCAACCACAAACCACAGCATTAAATTTCGCATAAAATTGCTTGGGGGTATTTTACCATCACCAAATTTACGAAAATCATTAAATGGATCTTTCTTATCATTATTTGGCTTTTCTGCCATTAATTTCTCCTATAGAAAATATTAAATTAGGTTCTTCAAAATTATGACGATTGATTTAATTTCAAATTTTTATTATACTTTTAGAACGTATATATCAGGTAGTTCTCTACCAAATTCTGCATAATCTAATCCATATCCTACTACGAAAAGATTATCAATTTCGAATCCAACATATTTAATTTTTACATTTGTTTTTATTGCATTTGGTTTAGTAAGAATAGCAGCTACTTCTATAGAATTTGGCTCATATTTATTAATATCATCTAACAGAGTTTTCATAGTAAGACCTGTATCTATTACATCTTCAATTATAATTAAATCTTTATTTTTAAAATTACTCTCTAAATGTTTCAATTTTACAGTTCCTGAGCTTTCCATTTCATTACCATAACTTTTAGCACTAATTACTTCTACTTTGCACCTTACTTTTATTCGTTTTAATAAATCAGCAGCAAATAACAAAGCACCCTTTAGTACTATTAAAAATGTTGGTATTTTATCTTTGTAATCATTGTTAATTTGATCTGCTATTTGAATAATTCTATTTTGAATTCTGTCTTCTTCGATAAATAGAACAAATTCTTTGTCTAATAATTTAATTTGATTTTTCATAAATACCTATTTATAATTTATAGTTGCTTTTAATGCTTGTTTTGAATTTTTTTTGACTTTATAAATTTCAGATATTCTTTTTCCGATTACCCATATTATATCTTCAAAATTTGTAAGTACTAAAATATCATTCTTTTCTAAAATTGATACTTTTTCGTTAATTAGAAAATCACTTAGTTTTACTTTATTTTTTAAACCTAATGGCTGAAAATAATCTCCAATTTCCCAATTCCTGATTTCAAGAATTTTATCTATTAATGATATATCAAAATACTCGATATTTGGATCTGTATTAAATTTTACTTGCTTATAATCTATTATAGAAAAATCTATTTTCATCTTTCCTATAGTATATTTGCCAGGAATTACTATTTTTATTTTAACGGGTTGTTTAAATTGTCTTTTAGTAAATATTAAGTTTTCCCTATCTTTGATAACATAATAATTAGAATTAATGTCGCAAACTGTTCCTGATTGTTTATTTAATAATTCCAAAATTTTTTCGATTGTATTTGAATTAAGTGGTAACATCTTGAAATATTTGGAACAAAGGAAATGGATTATTTCGCCTTGAATAAAATTTTCAAATGTTTTCAAAACAGGTATATTAATGATAAATTTATCTTGATTGCCTTCCTCTAAAAGCTTTTCGTAAGAATTTAGGACAATTTTTGAAATTACCTTTTCTGCACTATTGATTAGATTCGATGCTTTAATAATATTTTCAATTGCTTTATTATTGAATTGCTCTTCAATGAGTGGAATTAAAGTATGACGAATTTTATTTCTTGTATAATATAGCAATGAATTACTTTCGTCTTCGTTCCAAACTAATTTTCTAATATTAGCATATTCAATTAATTCTTCTTTTTTAAATTTCAATAAAGGTCTTATAATTTGAACATTTTTAATCAAATTTCTAATTGGTGGAATACCTGATAATCCCGTTAATCCTGTTCCTCGTATCAAATTTATTAAAAAAGTTTCTGCCGAATCATTTAGCGTATGAGCAGTTGCTACAAAATTTGCATCAATAGTCCTAGAAATCTTTTCATAAAAATTATATCTCAATTGTCGTGCTGCAAATTCTATACTTAAAGAATTTTTTTCAGCAAATTGTTTTACATTTCCTGAAGCAGTGTAATAAGGAACATTATAATCATTAGCATATTTAATTACTAATTCTTGATCTTTTTCGGAATTTAATCCTCTTAATTTGTGATTAAAATGTAAAATGCATAAACTATATCCAATTTTTTTCGATAATAAATACAAAACATCAAATAAAACAGTAGAATCTACACCTCCACTCATAGCAACAACTATTTTATGGATTGGTTCGATATTAATATCAATTTTTAAAAATTTTTCTACTGTATTTATGATATTAATAATTTTAAAGTTGTTTTTTTGTTCAATTGTCAAATTCTTATCTAAACTAACAGGATTTAGTTTATTTAAATTATCAAATTTTTTATTTTTTTTCCTATTTCGATTCATAATCCGTTGTATATTTTCATTAATATTTCTTCTGCTACAAATAAGGCATTCGCTGCTTCCTCTGCACCTACAGCAATTGGTTCATTATTCAAAATTGATCTAGCAAAAGCAATTTGTTCTTCTTCAATTGCATTAATTTTTTTTATTACAGGAACTTCATAAAAAATATTTCTATTTTTTGTAGCTATTTCTATAGAACCTAACATCTTTGCAGGTACGCCATAAGTTGATGGTTCACCATCATCATAAATTTTATAAACATCTACAATATGCTCGTTAAAGTCTAATGAAATATAAGAATCTTTTTGAAAAATTCTCATTTTGCGCATAGGGTGAGCAGAAATCCTAGAAGATGTAATATTTGCTGTTAGACCATTCTCAAATTTTAATCTTGCATTAGCAATATCAATAGTATCACTTAATACAGCCACTCCATTAGCATCTATATTTTTAGGCTTTGACTTTGCCAACCACAATATTAAATCAATATCGTGTATCATCAGATCGTGAATTACAGATACATCTCTTGCTCTTGGTTTAAATTGTCCTAAACGATGTGCCTCTATAAATTTTGGCTCTATTCTATATACATCGATTGCCTTTATTACTGGATTGAATCTTTCTACATGGCCTACTTGAATACGCACATTATATAAATTAGCTAAATTAATTAAATCTATTGCTTCTTGATACGTGTTTGTTATAGGTTTTTCTATTAAACAGTGCTTACCTTGCAATATAAATTCTTTAGCAATTTCATAATGTATAGATGTAGGTACAGCTATTGTGGTAGCTTCAGACTTTTCTATTGTTTCTTCTAAGCTATCAAAAGCTTGGCAACCATATTCTTGAGCTATATTATTTGCTCGCTCGGGTATTATGTCCCTTACTCCAACTAATTCTACCATAGGATTATTTGCCCAAAGACGAGCGTGAATACTCCCTAAATGACCTACACCAACTACTGATATTTTTAACTTTTTCATATTAATTTTTTATTGACGTATAATTATGCTTTTGGATGTGCTTTTTTGTATGCTTGTTTTAATCTATCTACAGAAATATGAGTATAAACTTGAGTAGTTGATAATGATGAATGACCTAAAATTTCACCAACAGTTCTTATATCAGCACCATTGTCTAATAAATGTGTAGCAAATGAATGACGAAGAACGTGAGGGCTTTTTTTCTCTGATTCTGTATATAAAGAAAATCTTTTCTTTACTATCTTATATGCCATTGCAGAACTTAATCTTTTAAATTTTTTATCTAAAAATAATGGTTTAGGACTACTTTTATAATAATTAGAATATTCACTTTTATATTTTTCTAAAATTTGTATAAATTTAGATGTAATTGGTACTATTCTTTCTTTACCACCTTTTCCAACAATTCTTATAGTTCTCTCAAATAAGTTTATCGAATCTAAATTTAGCCCTAAAGCTTCGCTAATCCTTAAGCCCGAACCATACAACAATTCTATCAACAAAATATCCCTAATTTCCCAAAAAGTACTTTGATTTATTGATTTTATTGCATTGTTAATCTCTGCTTCTAATACAAAATTTGGAAGTTTTTTCTCTTTTTTTGGCGTTAGAATCATTTTAGAAATATTTACATTTATTAATTTTTTCTTAAATGCGAATTTATAGAAAGATTTTACTGCAGAAATTTTTAATCTCAAACTATTTCTTTTTAAATTTCTATCATCTAACCATCCTAAAAAAGCTTTAATTAAATAAGTTTCAATTTTTAATATATCAATATCAGGGCTAAATTCTGTATTAATATATACAAGAAAATCATTTAGAGCTCTACTATAAGTAGTTAATGTCTTTTGAGAAAACTGTTTTTCATTTCTGCAATAATCTAAAAAACTTGATATATATGATAAATTTTTCATAATTGATTTACAACAAAAATTGCACCAAAAAATTTAAAATAATAATACAATATTAAGTAAATTTGTAATTCATTAAATTGTTTAAATTATTTGTTTATTACTATGCGAAAAAATATTTTACAATTATTAATAATTTTATTTATATCAGCTTTTAATTTAAATTCTAAGCCTATAATTTCTTATATAACTCCGGACATAGGTGCACCAGGAATGTCGGTTTACGTAGAAATTATTGGTCCGCATAATAAAAAAAATAATTTTGGGAATGATGGAATATATTTACTAAGTACCGAAAAAGTAAAAATTATTTTTAAAAATGAAAAAGATAAGGAAAAAATAACTGTAGGACCAATTATTGTAAGTTGGGAAGGCAGAATGATTTCTACAATATTTTATATAAATGAAGCATTAAATCCAAATTCAGTAGATGCATTGCTCGTTGCACCAGAATTTCAGATACAATTTGCAGTAAATATTGATAAAGACACGTCAAATTTTGAAACTTTTTATATTGTAAAATCTCGCCCTTATTTAAATTGTGATTTATTTCCAAATGATTCAATTTTCGGAGATGGTAATTTAGGCAAACGCTCTCCAAGAGGAGCAATGATTTTTGATTCAATAAAACTTTCAAATAGAAAATATAGAGTATCCGTAAAAGATTGCGATCCAAATACTCCTGGTAATCAAGGGTATTTACCATTTATTTTGCTTGTTAACGGAGATATAAAAGGTTCTGGTTCATTAAGCACAATTAGTGTAAATGGTGGTGATAATATTGGCGGATTATCTCAAGATGGAGGTCCTGGAGGAGGTGGCGGTGGTGGTAGTTTTGTAGATGTTATAACTGGGAATAGATTAGGATTTCGTGGTGGTAATGGATTTACAGGAGGTGGTCCTGGTGGAAGAAATAACTCTGGTCTTGGGCTAACAACCAATGAATATACAAAACCACCATCAGAAGGTAGCGGACCTTATATTGGTAGTGATGATAGAGATGGTGGATATAGTTTAAATGGAATCCCTGGAGCAAGATTTGGAGCATTCGAATCATCGGGAGGTGGTACTGGACATCCATTTGGCCTTTCTGGTGAGCCTTGTAGTAGTGGTAATAATTGTAGTCCAAATGGTGGATATGGTGGTGGTAGTGGATACAGACAAAATAGGCCAGGTGGTAGTGGTGGTTATTCAACTGATGGTTCTAATACTGATTTTGGAAATAATGGTGGTAAAGCACACGGTAATATTATGGTAGTTCCTATTGCTGGTGGTTCTGGAGGTGGTAGCGGAAATCCAAATGGTGTAAATGAATTATCCGGTGCTGGCGGTGGTGGAGGAGGTGCAATTCGCATATTTGCAAAATATATTAATAATGTAAAATTTACAGCCAACGGAGCAAATGGAGCTCAAAATGATGGATTTGGTTACGGTGGAAGTGGTTCAGGTGGACATATAGGTTTTCAGACTAAGCTGGGTTCTAATTTAATAAACATTAGCGTAGATGGAGGTATTAATCCTGCAACTTTTGGTGGTACTGGTAGAATAAGATACGACTCTCCTATTAATTTTAATTTGAATTTATCTACTGCAAATGCAAGTATTTATCAAGGTACCACAACTGATACATCTCATATTATAAGGTCAAATCATATATTAAAAGGTTCGCAAGCAAATGGAAAAACTACAAATATTTACGGGAAAGCTCCTAATCAAGAATGGTCTTTGATAGGTCAAGTTACACAAGAAAATTGGAATTTAGATTTATCAAATTTCTTAAAAAATTCGGGTTTTTATTATATTGCTGCTGCTACTGTAGTAGATAATCCAAGAATTACTGATTATTCTTCTGAACCTCATTTTGTTTTATCTCAAGCTGCTAATAATATATTAAAATTAGAACTTAGGTCATTTTGTACAGGAGATAAGTATTCTAAAGCTGAAGCAATTCATTGTATCGGTGATACTTTATATCTTAAAGCCAAAATAGGAAATAAAATAGAAGCTGAAGATAATCTAGAACTAAATTTAACTGACAATTGGCTCATTGGCGATAATGGCTTTAAATTACTAAGTCCACGTGGAAAATATTTTATTGCTCCTGGTAAAATTGCTGAGATTATTGTAACCTTTACTTTACCAATAGGAGCAGATCCTTCTCAATCTTACAAAAATTATTTAGTTATTCCGAGTAATGACCCTGACTATCCACCTGGTAAAGATTGGATAATCGAATTTGAAGTATTTCCTGCTTTTTCTCCTAAATTATCATATTATGATAATGATATGCCACCATATCTTTTCTATGACACAAAAGTTGGTAAATCTAATTTATTAACATTTCAACTTATAAATACTGGTAATTCTAAACTTTATGTAACAGGTGTTAATCCTTTACCGTTGCCATTTGAAATTGTTAATATAGAACCATCGCTACCAACCTTAATTAATATTTTTGATACATTAACAATTACTGTAAAATTTAGCCCTAAGGAAGAAGGTGTTTATAAAGGAATTGTTACTGTCGTTGCTGAAAAAACTAACGAAGCTTGTCCTTTACAATCCCATACAGAAATAATTGGAAAAGCTATAGCTGCAAATATTAAAATTAATAAAATGGTATTAGACTATGGAAATGTACCATATTGTAAAGAAATTACTGATACAATAAAAATAAGCAATCCATCTACAGCAACATCTTCATTTCAAATCACAAAAGCTCCGATTATTAGAGGACCGTATTCTAATTTATTTAAAATTATAAAATCTCCTAATGATAATACACCTATAATAACTCCTGGAGATGGTGTACAATATGAAATATTATTTCAACCTGACAAAAATATTGAAGGTGAAGTAACTGCAGAATTTTATTTCACAACTGATGAAACAGAATTTTCCGAAATTGTAATATTATTAAAAGCAAATATTGTAAAATTTAATGTAGTATCTAATCCAATAAATATAAATTTGGGAAATGTTCCTATAGGTTTTGATTTATTTTCTAACTTTACTTTAACTAATTTATCTGAAATAAATGAAAAAATTTATGAAATAAAAACAATAAATAATCAAAATACTGAATTTGAAATTCTTAATAATTTTTTAGACAGTATAGTTTATGCAAATTCAGGTTCATCGAATGTTAGATTTATATATAAAAATTTGCAAAGTGGATCTTTTACTGATACAATTTTTGTAATTTTTGATGAACCATGTTTAGATACGCTAAAAATTGCAATAAATGGTTTTGGAGTAATTTCTAATCCTATAGTAAACATTGATGATGAACCAATAATTATTAATTTAGATACATTAGAAAAAAGAGAGACATCTTTTGGCTCTTTCCCAAAATGCTATAAGAATCAATTTATAAAAACATTAAAATATAATAATAAATCGGGTGCTCCATATATTTTAATTAGCGAAGAATTAATAAGTAATCCTTCGGGAAGATTTTCATTAGATAATTCATTAGTTGTTTATCCCGATACAGTAAATACTAATCAGACTAAAAATGGTTCACAATTAATTTTTAATCCCTTTGGTGCTGATGTTGGTAATTATACAGCAATTGTAAATATTAAACTATATGTTAATGGAAAAATTTATTCTTATAAAATCAATTTATTAGCAAATGTTTATGAAGGTAAATTTATAATAATACCTCAAAATTTTCAAATTAATGCAACAGTTAATAAAACAAATACAGGTCAATTAACTATTACTAATATAGGACCCGAAAATTTAGAAATTAAAAATTTAATAGGACCATTTAATCCTACAATTTTTTCAATACAACCAGATCCTACAGGTATTATTTTATTACCTAATCAATCGCAAATATTTACTATTTCTTTCGCACCTAAAGAATTAATGAATTATAAAGATAGTATAATTATAAATTCTATTAATTCTAATTGTGATAGTACTTTTGTTATATATTTAAATGGTAATGCCGAACCTTCTAAGCAATTAATTGTCTATTTCGATAGTTTAATAGTAGAGCCAAATCTTAAAAATTATAAAATTCCATTATATGCTAAATTTGTAGAGCCTAACGATGAATTAAGAAACTTTAATTTAGAAATAACAACTTCTTTTAATCGAAGTTTATTTTTTCCAACCAATATTGAACAAGGTAATATTTTAAGTAATATAATTGTAAATAATAACAGGCAACTCGTATTAAGGTTTAACAATGTAGATATTACACCTTCTGATTCTATTATTGGTTATATTATTGGTCATACTATGTTAGGTGAGGTAGATAAAACAATTTTAGAAATTAATAATCTAAATATTATCGAAAAGGAACAAATTAGTAATGCTTCATCTATTAATGGCTCTTTATCTATTTTTATTTGCGACGAAGGTGGTAAAAGACTACTTAATCACCAATTTACACCTTTGAATATTTTAGTAACTCCAAATCCTGCGAATGATATAGTGAATATTTCTATAAATACTTTAGAAATTGGTTATCATAAATTAGAAATTACTGATATTAGAGGAAAATTAATATATCAAATTGATTGGTTTAGTAAATCGAATAATGAAAATAAAAATATTCAAATAATAAATAATTTCTCAAATGGTGTTTATTTCATAAATGTTTATAGTCCAACTCAAGTTATAAATAAAGTACTTAATGTGATAAGATAAGGATAAATATGAAAAGTATTTTCAAATTATTAATTATAATTATTATAACAAATAATTTATTTTCACAAGAAAATTTAACAAAAGAAACATTATTTAATATCGGAGCCTTTGTTGGATTTAATTTAAATAATCATAATGCTTCGTTCTCTAAAATAGATGGTTTCCCTAATTGTTGCCCACAATTTTCAGATGGATTTGGTACTGGTTTGTCTTTAGGGCTTTTATTTAATTATCCTTTTTCCAATAAATTGAATATAGAAACAAGATTTGGAATATATAATTTAAATGGAGAACTAAACAAAGAGCAAATAATTGGCAATACAGAAATAAGAGATCCAAATCCACCATTCGAAACAACCAACATAGTTGATGCAATTTCAAAATATACTATTAATTCTAAAATTCAAATTATAGGAATAGAACCTGTATTAAAATATGCTGTCATTGATAATTTATTTGTTCTGACTGGTATTAGATTTGGTTTCTTAAATTCAGCTACATTTGACCAATCCGAAATATTAATTTCGCCCAATAATATAGTATTTAAAGATAGCGGAACACGTTCAAGAAATGAATATAAAAATAGTGATATTCCAAATACTAATGGTCTTCAATTACATTTTTTAATTGGTTCTTCTTATCATTTTAATTTTAAAGATTTTACTCTAATACCGGATATTAGATATTATCTTCCATTGACAAATATATATAAAAGCGAATGGAAAGTAAATCAGTTGCAATTTTCTATATCAGCACAATTCCCAATTAAAAAATCTTTAGAAATAAAGGAATTAAAAGAAGAAATTTTCATT
>Ga0308419_1003079_pt1 | contig 10546 bp, 11 predicted proteins | sample HotsprSampleMS50_FD_203674 | JGI IMG/M metagenome (GOLD analysis project Ga0308419, IMG submission 203674) | Hot spring phototrophic mat microbial communities from Mushroom Spring, Yellowstone National Park, Wyoming, United States - 20090730_MS50 ... | reverse complement strand
ACTGGATTCCGCGCCACTCCCGAACGAACTCCAGCCGGTGCTCCACGCCGGGGAAGGTCCGGACCACCTGCCGCATCGCCTCCACCGGTATGCCGACCACTCCCGCCAGCGCGCAGGCCGCCAGGACGTTCAGCAGGTTGTGCTCCCCCCGCAGGCGGACCTCCGCCCGGTCGCAGATGACCTCCTCCCGGCCTCCCAGCCGCAGGGCCAGTTGGCCGTTGGTCTTGTAGGCCCCCTGGTCCACCTGGACCCCGCGGCTGAAGAAGACGACGCGGGCCGGAGTTGCCAGCGCCAGCGCGCGGGCGTTGGCGTCGTCAAACCCCAGGACGGCCCAGTCCTCCGGCCGCTGGAAGGCGACGATGCGCTTCTTGGCCGCGATGTACGCCTCCATCGTCCCGTGCCGGTCCAGGTGGTTGGGCGTGATGTTGAGCACCGCGGCCACCGGCGGGCTCACCGTCACCAGTTCCAGTTGGAAACTGGAGAGTTCCATCACCACCAGGTCGCCCGGCGCGATGCGCTCCAGGTCGTCCAGGAGTGGGTTGCCGATGTTCCCGCCGACCCAGGTGGGGCGCCCGGCGGCCCGGCCCATCTCCCCCACCAGCGCCGTTGTCGTCGTCTTGCCCGCGGAGCCGGTGATGCCAATGACGGTCGCCGGGCAGCGTTCCAGGAAGAGTTGCGCGTCGCTGGCCAGCGGGATGCCCTTCCGCCGCGCCTCCACCAGCAGCGGGATGTCCAGCGGCACCCCGCCGCTGACGCAGATGAGGTCGGTCCCCCGCAGGAGCGACATCGGGTGGCCGCCCAGGGCGTAGCGGACGGGCAGGTCGGCCAGCGCCGCCAGCGCGTCGGCCAGTTCCGCCTTCGTCTTCAGGTCGGAGACGGTGACCTGGGCCCCGGCGCGGGCCAGGAAGCGGGCCATCGCCACCCCCTGGCGGGCCAGCCCCAGGACCACCACCCGCTTCCCGGCCAGGTCGCGGGTGGGCGAATCGGGCGCCAATGAGCGCAGATGAGACGCCGATCGGGTCATTCTGCCGCTGTCAGACCAGCCAGATGTGGTCCGGAAGGACGGCGCGAGAAGGGCGGACCTCCACCTCGCCGACCCGCGTCGGTTGGGCGTGGCCGTTCCCACCCAGCAGGATAGGGTGCACAAAGCAGACCTTCGGCCGCTGGCCGTACTTCTGCTGGTAGCGGGCCACTGCCCGCTGGATTTTCTCGCCGATTCCCCTGTAGGGGTTGTCGTCAAACCAGAGAAGAGAAGCGCTCATGCTTTCCTCCTGCACAAAGAAGATTTTTCAGACCGTGCCCACGGTATACCTCATCGGGTTGTTGGTGACATACGCATACCGGTTCAGCGCCTGGGGGTTCCCCGGCTCCGGCACCAATGGGTCCGCACTGACGAACCGCCCCAACGCCGGGTCGTAGTAGCGGGCCCGGTAGTCATACAGCCCGAAGGTTTCCTGTCGCTGGCCGGTGTAGAGGCGGTCGGTGGGAATGACCCCACGAGGATAATCCCGCCGCATCTCCCCGTAGGGAGTGTAGCGGGCCTCCCCTACCCAGTTTCCGCCGCCATCGGTTGTTAAGGTCGCACTCCCCAGATGGTCGCCGTGCAGGAAGTAGAGGGCGCCGCCCACCCGCACCGCCCTCCGCTGGCCGGCGGCATAGTAATATTTGGTGACCACCGAGCCCCGCTTCTCGTAGTAGTCCCCAATGTAGACGGTGGTCCCTTCGGGACCGATGCGCAGCACCTGGTTCCCGTCGCCGTCATACCCAAAGCGTTTCACCTGCCCAGTGACGGTGTTCGTGACGACGGCCAGCCGGTTCTCGGCATTGTACTCCTGCGTGTAGGTGATGCGCTGCGTGCCCGAGACCTCCACCCGCAGGATCATATTCCCGTTGGGGTCGTACGCCGCACGAAAGCCCGCCGTGGTGCTGACGATGGCGAACAGCGCGACGCAGGCCAGCGGCGGGGGACCATCGGGCCCGTACCCCTTCATCACCAGCGGAAAGTGCAGTGTTCACGGTTCTTGGGTCGGCAGCGGTTTCCCCAAGTAGTGTGCCATCCGCGCGTCAATCGCTCTCACCACTCGCTCCATATCTTCCAGGGACATATAGCCCGGTATCAACCAGGAATGAAAAATGACCACATATTCTTCGTAGCGGGCCGACCACTCGCAAACCGGATATGGCACTCGCCCCTCATAATCATAGCAGGCAAAATGGGACTGATCCGCAATCGGACTCTGATACGTCCATTCCCCAGGCATTTTCCCAACCTGGCCGGGAAGAACCACATCTTTGTAGATACCTTCCGCTGCTCTGGCACTCCGATAACGATAGACAGCATGCAGAGCACCCCTTCGACCAAATGGCAAATTGGCATCATTAACAATAAAAGCAATTGCAAAAGAGTCATGGGTACTAATGTAGTCCTTGCTTTTCTCGGGGCCCCACGAGACCTCCCAACCCGGTGGCATATCAGATAGCCCAATCAACAATTCTTTCGTTGTGAAAGAGCGCTCTGGTGACAGCCTTTCCGGAACACAAGAGGACAAAATAGTAGGTGCAAAAACAATGAGCATAGTCACTAATATCCTCGCTTGCAATTTTACCGCAAACATGCTTTTCCTCCGGACTTACGGTGAAGCTGGAGGCGGGGCGCCATATTGCTGGATGTAGTCTTGCAGGGCTTGAGCAAATGCCTCTGGCGTCAACTCATCCATCTTTTGCCCGTACCGGTCATAGAGAAAAATACCGAACCCGACACACCAGGCATCAAAGGGCTGGTCAAAATATGTCTCCCACGGGCCAACCTTGGATGGATCCTTCCTGTGCCATTCCATCCATTGGGCAACACCTGCTCCAGCCCTGAGAAGCCATCCCTGGAAACCAGCCGCTCGCCCCACAAAGCCATAGTGGATGTTGGCCACTGCCTGGTAATTCAGCCGCTGGTTACCAAGAATTATATCCTGTTGATTCTCTGGGAGATAGCGGCGAATGTCTCCTTTGAAATCCCACACTGCGCCAGTACGTACCAGGGCTGTCCAGGCTCGTAAGGCCCCCGCTCGGTTCGCAGGGGAAAGGCTCTGCCAGTTTTCCCGCAGAAGTTCTGTAACCGGAGATTGGGCGTTGGTTTGCATCTGGTCTATCAGCCACATCGTCATATCTTCAGAGGTGGGTGGCGTAACCCTCGGGCTGGTGATCGCAGGAGCATTCCAGAATTGCCATTCGGGCGTGATTGCCACACCCACAATGCCTCCTACCACAATGCCTCCTGCAATAACCAGCGGCAACAACCATGGAAAGTGCCCCTCCCGGTCCACGTAGATCAAGGGCTGGTTATAGACGTAGGCATACCTGTTGAGGCTCTGCGGATTCGGGGGGTCAGGGACCATCGTGTCGGCGCTGATCCAGCGTCCCAGGCCGGGCGAGTAGTACCGCGCGCCGTAGTCATACAGCCCGAAGGTTTCCTGTCGCTGGCCGGTGTAGAGGCGATCCGTGGGGATCACCCCACGAGGATAATCCCGCCGCATCTCCCCATAGGGGGTGTAGCGGGCTTCACCCACCCAGTTGCCGCCACCATCGGTTGTTAAGGTCGCACTGCCCAGATGGTCGCCGTGCAGGAAGTAGAGGGCGCCGCCCACCCGCATCGCCATCCGCTGGCCGCCGGCGTAATAGTACTTGCGGACGGTGCTCCTCGTACACCCGGTGAAGACTCACTCATCCAGCGACGAGGGTACCTCCCGCGGGCCGGGGCGAAGGGTGGAGTTTTGCAGGTAGGTGGCCATTTCCCAGTCAATCACCTCTAGAATTCGCCGCAGGTCATCCAGGGTCATATGGCTCCCTACTGGGGTGCCAAAAACAATGATGTACTCTTCGTAACGCAGGATAAGGCTGCATCCTTCCGGCCGAAAGATACCATCCCCTCCACTACAGCCAAACTCAAATCGGTCTGCATGAGGGGGGCGATATGTCCACCCTTGCGGGATATACCCCTTTCCGGCACTCAGGCTGGATGGCGAAGGATAGGGGATAGCTTTAGCAACAAAGGCATTCCTGAAGACGTGGATCTCTTCCCCAGCAAAGTCCAGGCCCATTTTATAGTTATAGTTAGCTGTGACAGCCCAATACGCCCATGTGAAATCCGAGTCGGTCTGTATCTGCAGATCGCCCAGAGTCCAGCCTTGCGGAAAAGCTTCCAGTTGTTTGTGTAACAATTGTCGTATCGGAAGTTCTGGTTCTCGATATGTAGACTGGAAGAAAAGCACAGCACAGCCTCCGAGAGTCAGGCTTCCCAGCAGAATGACTAACAGACACCCTGCACAGCCTACACGCCAACGCCCGCTCATGGTGCACCTCTTAGCGGCCGGGTAGTCAAACGTGGCTCTTCCAACACGGCCAGGTAAATATCGGCTGGCCTAACCGCCAAGCCGTATTGTTCCCACAAACGAATGCCGATTTGGATGGCCGCATTGTCAGAGGGGTCATCCCAGGAGGCTAGCCAATTGTCTGCCCCAGGTGAGCGATGTGACGGTAACCCTCTTACCCAGTTTGACCCAATTTGCTCGAGGCCTGCTCCTCCTGTTAACTCTGGTTGGGAGAACCCTGATGCTCGACCCACATATCCGTAGTGTATGTTAGACCATATGTCAAAGTAGTACAAGCGAGACCCAACTGTCGACCAGCCTCCAGTTTGGGGTATCTCGGGAACAGGAGACGGTTGAGCCCTCTCACGTGGATAGAGTACAGGCTTATGGTCCCAATTGCCAAACAGGGGAGATAGAGGCCCTACATAGTCCTTAATCTTTGCATCCATTACCTGGGAGGTCCATATGCCCCAGGCTAGAGATTTAGCGGCTACACCACTTGTACCGTCATAACGAGAAAGGGTATTCTCTATGGCTATTATTTGAGCAACCTTGCTCTGGGCATTATGAACCATTTCCTTATGGATGTATGTGATAGCGCGTGGAACAGGCCCGCGAAGTATAGGACGCCCTGTTGCGGGATGGGCTACCAGGTCACAAAGGTCATCAATACAGGCGGCATAGCCGCTGGGATCGGTGTACCGCAGGGGGTTGTTGTAGACATACGCATACCGGTTCAGCCCCTGCGGATTCCCCGGCTCCGGCACCAATGGGTCCGCGCTGATGAAGCGCCCCAGCGCCGGGTGGTAGTAGCGGGCCCGGTAGTCATACAGCCCGAAGGTTTCCTGTCGCTGGCCGGTATAGAGGCGGTCGGTGGGAATGACCCCACGAGGATAATCCCGCCGCATCTCCCCATAGGGGGTGTAGCGGGCCTCCCCTACCCAGTTTCCGCCGCCATCGGTTGTTAAGGTCGCACTCCCCAGATGGTCGCCGTGCAGGAAGTAGAGGGCGCCGCCCACCCGCATCGCCATCCGCTGGCCGCCGGCATCGTAGTATTTGGTGACCACCGCGCCCCGCTTCTCATAGTAATCCCCGATGTAGACGGTGGTCCCTTCAGGGCCGATGCGCAGCACCCGGTTCCCGTCGCCGTCATACCCAAAGCGTGTCACCTGCCCAGTGACGGTGTTCGTGACGACGGCCAGCCGGTTCTCGGCGTCCCACGCCTGCATGTAAGTGATGGACAAATACGACAGTTCGTCTCGGCTTCAGGTCAGTTGGTAAAGTGCAACCCGGACCTCACTACCTTAATCCAGAATGTACCAGAGCCCCGGCCGACGCTCGTCCCACGCAAATTTCTCCGCCGGGATGAACCAGGCGTTCTTCAACCCATATCGCTCCACCACCCCTTTGAACCGCTCCGAAACGATGATCGGAACCGGCGCCCCGCGAGCCTCAAAGATGTCCACCCCGGTCCAGGACTCCTCCGCCAGAATGATCCGCTCCTGCCGAAGCCGCCCACCGCCTACCCGACAGTAAGCGCATCTGGGCTCTCGCTTGGTTACAACTTTGGAAGCTTGATCGTCCTGATTGGCGCCGTCCCACACAACCTCAATCAGGTAATAAGTCGGCAGACCTGGCGGAAGGTCTCCGGTCTTCCGTGTCCCCACCCGTACCACCTCCACCGGAAGGAAGGCCGTGATCCCAGTCAAGCCTTCCCGCTCATACACCGCCTTGAAGCGATCGGAGACGAGCAACAAAAACCCTGCTCCCCACACGAAATCCCCCCATTTCTCCGGCTTCGCGCTGGAAAGCTTCACCCGATACGGCGGAAGCCATTTCAGCATGCCAACCGGCCCCCCGCATACAGGACAATAATGCTCTGCTTCTTCACTAATCACCACCGGGTCTACCTGGTCGGCATACGCCCACTTCGTCCCGAAACGAATGCCTTCCGCAGGCTTAAGCACGTAGAAATTCATCACGGACCTCCCAACAGGCGATCAATCTGGTTTAGTGCATCCGGAAACCGCTGGCGCATCTCCGGCCGAGTGTAAATCTCCCGCAAAAAGCGCAGAAATTCTTCGCGGGTAGCACTTTGGTAGTACTCTGTCAATTATGAAACTTATATTTGCGATGGGGTTGAATACCCCCAAATATGGGCAAATGAGGTCATTATAGGCCCACATATCCAGCCAGCAGGGTATTTCTCAAATCCGGCCAAACTGAAAAATCAGCCTTGACAGAGTAGTAGGCAGGATCCATCAACCAATCAGCCACTTCATCATCGTACGCCCGATGCCAGGTCTGGTATCCTCTATGGCTGGCTTCGTCCAGGGCCTGTACCACAAGGTCATCCCGACCAAAAAGCCCCCTTAGTGTGGGATGCCTCTCCAATTGGCGCATGATTTTTTCGGAAAACACGTGATGCCATTGTCCGGTTGCATTTTGTGCAGCCTCCTCCCCTGCCTCCTGCATCACCCATTCCAGCACCTCATCCGCCTGGGCCCCCAGCCGCTCCCGCAGATACCGCTCCAACGCCTCCTCGCCACCCTCCGCCAGCGCCCGCCGGGCCCCAGCCATCACCGCCCGACGCCCCAGATTGTCCAGCGGCAGCGACACCGGTATCTCGTCATCCGGCTCCCCCGCCTCCAACGCCACCGCCAATGCAATGTTCAGCCCTGCCAGTAACTTTTCCCCGCGATCAGCATTCGGATCCGCCAGCGTCCGCCCCGACTGGTAGACATCGTAGGCCGTCCAGCCATAGTCCACCGCCTTGAGCACGACCACGCCGGCCACGATGAGCACCGGCACAATCGCAAAACGGCCGTCGGGGTCCAGATAGACCACCGGGCTGTTGGACACATAGGCGTAGCGGTTCAGGCTCTGGGGATTGGTCGGGTTGGGAACCAGCGCATCCGCGCTGATCCAGCGTCCCAGGCCGGGCGAGTAGTACCGCGCGCCGTAGTCATACAGCCCGAAGGTTTCCTGTCGCTGGCCGGTATAGAGGCGGTCGGTGGGAATGACCCCACGAGGATAATCCCGCCGCATCTCCCCATAGGGGGTGTAGCGGGCTTCACCCACCCAGTTGCCGCCACCATCGGTTGTTAAGGTCGCGCTCCCCAGATGGTCGCCGTGCAGGAAGTAGAGGGTGCCCCCCACCCGCACCGCCATCCGCTGTCCGCCGGCATCGTAGTATTTGGTGACCACTGAGCCCCGCTTCTCATAGTAATCCCCGATGTAGACGGTGGTCCCTTCAGGGCCGATGCGCAGCACCCGGTTCCCGTCGCCGTCATACCCAAAGCGTGTCACCTGCCCAGTGACGGTGTTCGTGACGACGGCCAGCCGGTTCTCGGGATTGTACTCCTGCGTGTACGTGATGCGCTGCGCGCCGGAGATCTCCACCCGCAGCACCATATTCCCGTTAGGGTCATAGGCCGCCCGGAAGCCCGCCGTGGTGCTCAAAACCGCAAACGGCTGCCCCCACGTCCGTGGTGGTACCGGGGGATAGGAGGGGCCCGCCAGCACCAGCGGCAGATAAACTCGCCAGGGCCCAGGAGCGACGGGTGGCGTGATGACTTCCGTCTGACGGACCCCGTACGTGTACCATCGGACTTCACCTCCTACGGTTCGGGTGACGATGTTCCCCATCCGGTCGTAGCCGTACGCCTCGCTGTACTGCCCGTTGCCCGCCGCATCGGTGCGCGCCCACACCAGCCGGTCCCGCGCGTCGTACCCGAAGGTCTGCACCTGGTTGTTGTTCACCGTGTCGGTGATGGCGGTGATGTTCCCCACCCGGTCGTACCCGTAGCGCAGGTCCAGCAGGTTGCCGCTCACCTGCAGTTGCACCAACCGCGCGTTCTGCGGGTGGTAGGCGTAGGTGGTGATCCGGCCATTGCCCCAGTTCTGCCGCAGCGGCCGGCCCAGCGCGTTGTAGACCGCAACTGTCTCCATGCGTTCCTTTCCACTGCCTGTGGTCCCCTATGTTGCCAGCAGGGCCAGCAGTTCGCGCACCCGAACGATGAAATCCCCGGGCCGCAGGACGGTGACCGAGGGATGGCCGGGCTGGAAGTACCGAAGGTTGAAGGTCACCAGCCACGGGCACCTTTCCCGGACGGCGGCGACCAGAATCGGCAAATCCTCCGGGTCGGCCAGGCCCGTGTAAGGCTCCAGGTCGTCCGGTGTCGGGTCGGGCACCACCTGCAGGGACCGGTGGACGATCATCTGAAAGGCCGGGATGGCCTGGGGTAATTTCTCCGCCAGATTCCGCTCCCCTTCGGTAACGGCCTGCCGGGAAGTCATCCCCTCTATCAGCGTGATTTCGGCCATCCGCAGAAGGAGCAGACTGGCCCCGTGCTCGCCCGGGCTGGCGGCCCCGGCGAAAAGAACATCCGCATCCACAAAGACGCGCGGTTTAGACGGTCTGGCGGACACCGTACTTTTCCCGGTAATACCGCTCTCGCTGTTCCCGCAGGCTGGATAACAGGTCCTCTATGCTCAGCCCGGCTTCCAGACGCATCCGCTCAATCTCCCGGGCCAGTTCCGGCACCATCGGCACCATCGGCGTCAGCACAAAAATGCCATCCAGGTCCACCAGGCGAAAAGTGTCCCCGGGCCGGATACCGTACTTCTCCCGCAGTTCGGCCGGCAGGGTCAACGTCCCCCGTTGTCGCACCTGAACCGTCGCGCTCATGTCCCTATCCCCTTGTCTGCATTTCTGCAACGGCTGATTTTCTGTAAGTATACACCTGCATACCCAATTCCACAAGCGGAACTACCCCGTAGCACAGGCCGCCAGGCCTGTACACAGGCTGACAGCCTGCGCTACGTCATCTGCAGACAATAGAGCGGGCAGTACAGTTGGCCTCACAAGAGCGCCAGCGCGACGCCCGCCATCGCCGCCATCAGTTGGACCAGCCAGAACCGCTGCACCACCTGCGTCTCCGACCAGCCCAGCAGTTCAAAGTGGTGGTGGAGCGGAGCCATCTTGAAAACCCGCCGCCCCTGCCCGTAGCGCCGTTTTGTGTACTTGAAGTACAAAACCTGGATGATGACCGAAAGGACTTCCGCGACCGGCACCAGGGCCACCACCGGCAACAGCAGCCACTGCCCGGTCATCAGCGCCACCACCCCCAGAGTGGCCCCCAGGGCCAGGCTCCCCGTGTCGCCCATAAACAACTGGGCCGGGTGGGCGTTGTACCACAGAAAGGCAAAGCAGGCCCCCACCACGGTGAAGCAGAACCGCACCAGGTAAATCTGCCCCTGCAGGTAGGCGATGACTCCGTAGGCCAGAAACGTGCTGGCGGCGATGATCCCCGCCAGTCCGTCCAGCCCGTCGGTGAAATTGACCGCGTTGGACGCCCCAATGATGACGAACATCGCCACCGGGATGTAGAAGAGGCCGATGTCTATCTTCTGCGGGATGCCCGGTATTGCCATGCTGCGCAGGTCCAGGCCAAAGTGGAGAATCAGCGCGATGACGAACGTCAGGCCGATCTCCCAGAGAAGTTTCTGGCGGGCCGTCAGCCCCTCGCCATGGCGAACCCCCCGCACCCCGGCCAGGTCGTCCACCGCGCCGATGAAGGCGTAGATCACCATCACGCCCAATGGGACCAGAATGGAGCGCCCGACCAGGTTCCGCTGGATCAGGTTGTAAATGTTCAGCCCCAGCGTGATCAGGAGCACCGGCACGACGATCATCAGCCCGCCCATCGTGGGGGTGCCCAACTTGATCTGGTGACCGCTGGGGCCGTCAATGCGGATGCGCTTGCCGATGCCGTACCGGCGCAGCAACTGAATCAGCAACGGCCCCCACCCGACCGCCAGAAGAAAGGAGATGCTGGCTAAAATCAGTGCGAAGTCCATGATCGCGTATCGCCTATCGCTAATCGCTTATCGCCTATCGCTAATCGCTTATCGCGTATCGCTCATCGCTTATCGCATATCGTTTATCGCTCATCGCGTATTGCGTATCGCAAATCGCATATCGCTGATCGCACAGGCGACTCTACTCCCCCGCTCCTCTGCTCCCCCGCTCCCCCGCTCCCCCGCTCCTCCGCCCCTCTGCTCCCCCGCTCCCCCGCTCCTCCGCCCCTCTGCTCCCCCGCTCCCCCGCTCCTCTGCTCTCCTGCTCCCGGCGACATGCGCCCCTGCTCCCGGTCATCCCTGGCTCAGCGCGTTGACAATCT
>Ga0308419_1003077_pt1 | contig 10554 bp, 5 predicted proteins | sample HotsprSampleMS50_FD_203674 | JGI IMG/M metagenome (GOLD analysis project Ga0308419, IMG submission 203674) | Hot spring phototrophic mat microbial communities from Mushroom Spring, Yellowstone National Park, Wyoming, United States - 20090730_MS50 ... | reverse complement strand
TTTGGATGCTAAATGGGTTGGGGACTATGTCCACGAAAAATTAATATTAAATTCTACACCAAAAAAATTAAAAGGTAAATTAATACATTATTCATATAAAAATATAGAGCATCATTTATCAAAAACTATAGAATATGCCAAATTAGGCGCTTTAAGTCTAAGTAGAAAAAGTAAAAAAGTATATAAATATAATTTAATTATCAATCCAATATTTGCATTTCTTAAAATGTATTTTTTAAATTTAGGATTTCTTGATGGCTGGAGAGGGTTTATTGCTTCTTTTAGTAGTTTAATTGGAACTTTTCTAAAATATTCATTTTATTATGAGCAATCTATAAATGATTAAATATTTTTAATCATTATTAAACTATAATCGTCTAATATTGTCTAAATATTATTAAAGAAGGAAATGTATGTATTTAAGAAATATATTTTTACCTATTATAATTATAATATTTTTTAGTATTAATTTATATTCTCAGAGACCCAATAGAGAACAATTTTTAAATTTTAATGAAGGCTCGATAAAAGGAAGAATAATTTCTATAGAAGACAAAAAAGGCTTACCACGAGCTTCAGCAAGTCTTTTTAAATTACAAGATTCTACTCTAGTAACTGGTGCAATGACAGATGTTGAAGGAAATTTAACTTTAACAAAACTAAATGCAGGAAGATATTTTTTAAGAATTAATTATGTAGGTTATGAACCATTATTTATCGAAAATATAGTTATTAATCCAATGAAGCCTGAATATAACTTCGGAGTAATAGAGTTAAGTCCAATATCCGAATTAACCGATGAAGTATTAGTTACAGCCGAAAAGGATATTATACAATTTAAATCGGGAAAAAGAATAATAAATGTAGATCAGGATATTGCATCTCTTGGTGGTTCTGCTATTGATATATTGAAAAATGCTCCTTCAGTAAATGTAGATATAGATGGTAATATTAGTTTAAGAGGTAGTGGCAATGTTAATATTTTGATAAATGGTAAACCTTCTACATTTTTAGGTGGAGGTTCATCAGCTTTGGAGCAATTACCAGCAAGCTTAATTGACCATATAGAAATAATAACCAATCCATCTGCAAAATACGAAGCCGAAGGTGCCACAGGAATCCTAAATATAGTTTTAAAGGAGGAAAGAGATCCTGGACTTAATGGTTTAATTAATTTAAAGGCTGGAAGTTATTATAGATACTCAGGAAATATAAATTTAAATTATAAAGTTAGTGATTTTAATTTAAATGCAAGCTATGGATATAATACTTTTCCTGGTGGAATGGATGGAAGTACTAATCGTATTACAAGCAATAACGATACATCAATAATTCTAAACCAAAGTACTTCCCAAAGAAGAAATTTTAATATGCACAATCTAAGGCTTGGAATAGAATATAATATTGATAAATTTCAATCATTAATTTTAAGTTCATCTTTTAGATCAAGGATTGGTGGATTTTCTGGCAATACAAATACTATTCAAAAATATAATGATTTAGGTATTGTTATAGATTCGACGATCCGTAAATCTTATGAGGATAGCAACAATCCTAATTATGATTTATCGCTAAATTATAAAAATAATTTTACAAAAGAAAGTTATCTAAGTTTAGATATCTTTTATTCTAAATCTAATAATGATAAAATTACAGATTATAATCAATCTTTTTTTATTATGAATCCTAATAACGTGATAGAAAAGTCTAATAACTATGATAATGATTGGTCATTAGTAATCCAATCTGATTATATAAATAAATTTTTAGACATATTTAAATTAGAAAGTGGAATTAGATTTTCTTCAAAAGTAAGGGATAACAAATTTTCTTATGAAAGATTTTTAAATAACAATTGGGTTCTTGATACTAATAGAATAAACAATTTTATTTATGATGAAAATATTTTTGCAGCATATACAATTTTATCTATAGATCTTAATCCATTATATTTAAATTTTGGATTAAGAGGCGAAAATTCTAATATTGTAGGTGATAACACATACTTAGGTAAGTCTAATCGCTCAAATTATTTTAATTTGTTTCCAAGTGCTAATATTAGTTATAAATTTAATCAATTTTTAGAAATACAAGGGAATTATAGTAGAAGAATTACTCGTCCATCAGGACGGGCGTTAAATCCCTTTGTAGATTATACTGATATTTATACTATCAAATATGGTAATCCGTATTTAGAGCCAGAGTATTCAAATTTATTCGAAATTGGCACTATTCATAATCTATTTGGTATTTCTATTTCTCCATCTTTGTTTTATAGAAAAACAGAAAATGTAATAGAAAGATATCAGGAATTATTACCTAATGGTGTTATTGGTTCTACGTCCAAAAATATGGCTGAAAGCGAATCTATTGGATTAGAATTAAATCTAAACGGAGCTATATTTAGATGGTTTAGAATAAATGGTGATTTATCATATTATAATTACAAAATTACAGGTATTGAAAAAAGAAGTGGTTCCAGAGATGATTATACTTGGTCAACTAGAATATCTTTAAATATGTTCTTATCGAAGCAATTAAATATACAACTATCATCTTTTTATAGTGCTCCTAGTGTAACTGCACAGGGTACCCGATCAGAAAATTTATTTTTCGATGCAGGTATTAGATATGATATTATTGATAATCTTACATTAACTTTTAGGGCTTCGGATATTTTTGATACTCAAAAGTTCTCCAGTTTTTCTCAAGGTCCTGGATTTACATTTAATTTTAATATGAAGAGAATGTCTCAGAGTATATCTTTAGGACTTCAATACAAAATTAACCAAGGTATCAAACAGCAAGAACGCACTCCAAGAGAAGAAAACAATCAACCAATGGATGATTTTTAAAAATTTGTTTTGTCAGAATAATCAAAAATATTATTTTTGTAATTCAAATTGGTCAGGTAGCTCAGTTGGTAGAGCAATGGACTGAAAATCCATGTGTCGGGGGTTCAATTCCCTCCCTGACCACATACCTTCTTATAACATCTTTGATATCAAGGATTTACGAAAACATTAAAAGTTAAGTTTGCACTTTTACTACAAAAAACCGCTATATTATCATTTAATTAGACTAAATTTTTAAATTTATATTAAATTAAAATCTAATTATTATTTTATTGCTTATTTCAATAATAATTTTAATTTTTTTTTAGAAAAATTATCTTCAATTATTTAAAATAAATCTAATATTTAAATAAAAAAAAAGGACTCTCTCATAAGTCCGATTTGATGTCATTTCCGAGTAATTGGGAATCCATAATTCTTTTCCTAGACTGGATTCTTGCTTTCATGGGAATGACAAATTATTAAAATTTTCAAGTTATGAGATAGCCATTTTAATTAAATAAAAGCTTGTTATTTACCCAAATGTTTTTGATAAGCTTCAGAATCCATCAAGTAATTTAATTCAGATAAATCAGATAATTCAATTTTAACAATCCAACCTTCACCATAAGGGTCATTATTTACTGTTTCGGGAGCATTGTTCAGAGAATTATTTACTTCTATTAATTTACCAGAAACTGGTGAATACATTTCTGCTACTGTTTTTACTGCTTCAATAGTGCCGAATGAATCACCTTTTTTTAGAGTTGCATTTGGATTTGGAATATCAATATAAACAATATCTCCAAGTTCACTTTGTGCGTGGTCAGTAATTCCAATAATTCCAATATTACCTTCAACTCTAATCCATTCGTGGTCTTTAGTATATTTTAAATCTTGTGGGAATACCATGTATACTCCAAAAAGTTTTTTAAAAAATATAAATTATCAATTTGTAAAATTAATAAATTTATAATGAATTCCAATCATTTCTTTCTAAATATTTTGTATCTATATTCCCAGAGATAAAATCTTTGTTCAACATCATTTTTTTGTGGAATGGTATTGTTGTTTTTATTCCTTCGATAATAAATTCGTCTAAAGCTCTATACATTTTTGCAATTGCTTCATCACGAGTTGGTGCAGTTGTAATTAATTTTGCAATTAGAGAATCGTAATTTGTTGGAATTACATATCCTTGGTAGGCGTGGCTATCTACTCTTACACCATTTCCACCAGGAGCGTGAAACACTTCAATTTTACCAGGACTTGGTCTAAAATTATTTTCGGGATCTTCGGCATTTATTCTACATTCAATTGAATGAAATAATGGTTCAGATTCTTTTAGACTTAATTTATTACCATCTGCTATCATTATTTGCTCTTTTATTAAATCTATTCCCAAAGATTGTTCTGTAACAGGATGCTCTACTTGAATTCTTGTATTCATTTCCATAAAATAAAAATTCATTTCATTATCTACTAAATATTCTATTGTTCCAGGTCCGTAGTAACCGACTGCAAGAGCTCCTTTAACGCTTGCTTCACCCATTTTTTTTCTTAATTCATTGTTAACAATTGGGGAAGGTGCTTCTTCTATCAATTTTTGATGTCTTCTTTGAATAGAGCATTCTCTTTCATTTAGATGAATTACATTGCCAAATTTATCTCCAAATACTTGTATTTCTATATGTCTAGAACCAACTACTAATTTTTCTAAATACAAATCTGGATTACTAAAAAATGAATTTGCTTCGCTTTGTGCTAATTCGAATGCAGTTTTTAATTCCTTTTCGTTATTTACAAGTCTCATACCTTTTCCGCCACCACCAGCAACTGCTTTTAACATAACGGGATAGCCTATTTCATTAGCAATTTTTAATGCTTCGTTTGCATCTTTTAATATACCAATACTACCAGGGACAACAGGAACTCCTGCTTGACGCATCGTTTCTTTTGCTATAGATTTATTGCCCATTTTTCTTATTGCTTCTGCACTTGGACCAATAAAAATAATACCATGGTCGTTGCAAATATCTACGAATCTATCATTTTCTGCTAAAAAACCATAACCAGGATGTATAGCATCAGCATTGGTAATTATTGCGGCAGAAATAATTGATGGAATTTTTAGATAACTCTCTTTACTAGGAGCAGGACCTATACATACTGCTTCATCTGCAAATCTTACGTGAAGAGAATTTTTATCAGCTTCCGAATAAACTGCTACTGTAGAAATTCCTAATTCTTTGCAAGCGCGAATTACTCTTAGAGCAATTTCGCTACGGTTAGCAATAAGTATTTTTTTTATCATTATTATTCCGGTTTTATTAGAAATAATGCTTGATTAAATTCTACAGGTTTACCATTTTCACATAGAATTTTTTCGATAGTACCGCTTATATCGCTTTCGATTTCGTTCATCAGTTTCATAGCTTCTATGATACATAACGTATCCCCGGGTTTTACTTTAGTTCCAAATTCAACAAATGGAGGTGAGTCCGGGGATGGAGCCCTGTAAAAAGTACCAACTATAGGAGAATAAATTGTATGTAAATTAGTTGTTTCTTGAGAGACAGTTTCAAATTTTGGCTCTTCTTTAATTACTTTATTATTAGAACTTTCATTTTTAGATGTTTCTTGTGGAATTTCGTTCTGTATTAAACGAACAGGTTCAACAAAATCAACTTTCTTATATTCTTTGATTTTTCTAGAAAGTTTAATAGTGATACCTTCTTCTTGGATTTCAAGTTCAGTTGCTTTACTATCGTCAAATATTTTAACTAATCTACGCAAATAATTCAAATCCATAATTACTCCATTCTTATTTTTTGTAAAATCAAATAATGGTATGAATATTTAATGTAGGATTTATTTTATTTAAGAGGTGACGAGAGGATTCGAACCTCCGTAGGCGGTTTTGCAGACCGCAGCCTAGCCACTCGGCCACGTCACCATAATTATTTCAAAAATAATTAAATTATATGATATAGACAAACTAACACTGTAAGATATTTTGATAATTTTATAAAAAAGTTTATTTTTGTATAATATTGCGGAAGTGGTGAAATTGGCAGACACGCCATCTTGAGGGGGTGGTGCTCTACGAGCGTAGGGGTTCAAATCCCCTCTTCCGCACAAAAAAAACCGCTTGAGAGCGGTTTTTTTATATTAAATTTTAAATAATTAATTTTTTATAATGCAAATCTAATATCAACTCCCATTTGAAGTGAATTTACTCTCCAATTTTCTCTTGAACTAAGATTTGTTATTCCAAAATTATAGTAGATTGCTGGTACAATATATGTTCTACCGGCTGTTATTATTTCATATTGTACTCCTGCTTTTACACCAAATCTAAAAGCATTAGATTCGGGAATATCTCCTTCTTTGATTATTATTGTTCTATCATTATCTGTATATTGATATCCTGCATTAGGATTGCGTTTAAATTGTGCTTCTAAAGGTTGAAGTAATTTGTATCTCTGATCTTGAGTTTTTGACATTGCAAAGTCGAATGTTGGTCCAATTGTAAACCCTAATGGCAAGCCTTGAATAGGATTTAATTTATACATTACTTCGCCAGTAATCATAGAATATTTAATTTCCATTGTATGAGTAGTAGAAGAATTTATAACAGTTTCATTTATTGGATTGCCGTTATTATCTACTACAGTAACCAAAGATGGTATAGGATTTTCGCTTGTTTCTAAATATGCTGGCATAGTATTATATAATACTCTTACAATAATAGACGATGTAGAACTTGTTACATCTCCAAGTAGTTGTTCCCAAGATAATCCAGCGTAAAATCCATTAGAATTTCCATCATTAAATCTAGGGCAAATATCTTCTTTAAATGATGCTAAATCTACAGAATGCATTGATCTATTATATCCAAAAACAGGTCCTATATAAATAGGTGGCCTTTGGTATGTTGGGAAAATTGGGTTATTCTCTATATCTTGTGCGTATGAAATAGTGCTTAAAATAAATGATAGCACTAAAATAAAAGGTAAAAGTTTTTTTATCATAAAATTTACTCCATTAATTAATTTTTATAAATTTAATATATCTAATTTCTTCGTCATTACTAATTCTTAAAAAATAGATACCATTTGGTAAATCATAAACTTCTAAAATTACAAAATGTATTCCTTTTTTCAAAACAAAATTTTTATTTTCATTAAATTTTTGACCATATTCGTTGTAAATCTCTATATTTACATTGTCATCTTCGGGCGTTACTAATCTTAAATTTAATTCTTTGTCTACAGGATTAGGATAGGCGCTTACAAAAAATTGATTAGTAATCCATTGAATATGTCGTATATTATAAACACACACATCATTTAGTATAGTATTAAAATCTCCTAAAAACTCATCAAAACATTCATCCGATTTGAATTCAACATTCCATTTTCCTATTTTATAAGAGCTTAATAAGGCTAAAAAAGTTAATTCAATTTTAAATGTAGATTTAGAGTTTAGTTCAATTTCTTCATCAGTATACAATTCTAAATAATCCGAGTTTCTTATGGTTTTGAGACTATATTCTTTTAAATTATTAAACGAATCCACCAATTTTAATTTATCTCTTACTTCGATTAGATATAAATAATCATTTTTAATATCTATTTTTAATTTTAACCTTATTTTTTTATCTACTTTATTAGGAAATTCACCATTCATAAATATTACGACAGTATCACCGGCTGAATACTTTAAAGTGTTATCTAATTCTATTTTTAATTTGTTAGATATTGGTAAAAAATCAATTTCAATTTCTTTAATTAAATTTTCAAAGAACGTTACAATTATCTTTATTTTTCCTTCTTTTTTCCTTTCTCCTAAAACCTTTACTTTGTAACTTTTTTCTTCATTAGGTTTTATCACTGAAGCAGAGAAATCAATAATTTCTGCAACAAAAATATCTGGAATTCTCTCAATTTGTAGGTTATTTAAATCTACATCATAATTGCTTTTGTTCCTAATTTTAATTTCTAAGGTATCTAAAAGACAAGTTAATGTATTTTTTGTTACAGTAGAAATTTCGATGTTCGAAACTTTAGGCTCAATCGATTTTCCAGATATTGTTATGTAATTTTCTTTTAATTTAAAATTTGGCTCAGCATCATTTAAAACATTTAAAATTAGTGAATGATTTCCTAATTTTTTAGGTTTAAATTTTATAAAAATTTTTAAACTATCATTTGGTTCTATATAAATATTTTTAAGACTATTATAATCAATTTCGAAAGATTCTAAATCTCCAATTGATGGAGTGATAGATTTAATATATAATTTTTCGTTTCCACTATTATAGATTACAGCCGCAATTGTATCGATTGTAGTATAAATTTCGATTTCGTTAAAACTGACATCTATAGTATTAATTACTGGAATTGTTCCTTTGCCCTTAAGAACAATAAGAACATTTTGATGAAGTTTCCAATTAGTTTTATAATCTGCTTCTAAAATATAATTTTTTGCTTGTGAAGGAATAAATGATAAATTTATGTCAATTTTTTTATTAGGTGGAATAATTAAATTATTTATATTTTTCAATATTTCAGAATTATTATCATCTTCTAATTTAGTTAAAAATGAATTAAAATATAAAATACCATCAGTATTACCAATATTTTCTATTGTTAAGGTAGTATCATTAGAAGTTCCTACTCTGCGTTTGCTCCAATCTATTTCGATTGATTTAATTGAAGGGGCAACACCATTACCTTTGATAAATGTTTTTTTAGTTAAATTATAATTATTATAAACATAAATATCAGAAATATAGGATGTTCTTGATTTTGGAGAAAAACATATTGGTATTATCAAAGAATCATTAGCATTTAATTTATATGGAAAAATTCCTAAAGTATCAATATTAAAAACATCAAAAAATGGGAAATTAAAACCTGTAAGTTCAACCGGTATATTAGAATTATTGTAAATTGTAATAAATTTGCATACAGTATCGCCAACTAATACATCGCCGAAATCAATACTAGTAACAGATAAATATAAGGCTACTATATTTACAAATAATGGGATAGTATCTCTTATGTCACATCCAAAATCTAAATTTAATGTTCCTTGCAAACTGCTAGTATCACCTTTGGCTGCAATACATATTTTTAAAATTAATTCTTCATCCGAATTTAATTCATATGGATATGTTACATTAGAATATATATTTACTCTACTATCTTTGTAAAAAGAAGGTTTGTTTATTAATTGTTTTGATTTGCCTTTATTTGTAATTTTATAATCGTAACAAACGGAATCATTCCAATTTATTTCTGAAATAAAAAATTGTTTATCATAAGATAAATCAACAGCGTTATGCTGATAATTAAATGTTTTGGTATTCCCGTATTTATCCATATATGTAATACTCAATATACCATCATTAAATATATCTTTTGGGCAAGCTTTAAATGTAATTTTTTTTAAATCAGGAGTAAATGGACTAAAATTTATGTTAAAATTATTTGTATTTTCTTTATTAACATAAGCGTAATATATACCATAACTTTGGTCTGAAATTTCGTCAGTAATTTCACCAATCAAACAATAACAGGAATCCCGATAAGTTAATATTGGTTCTACATTATCATCTACAAATGGATTTTCTAATGATGAGCCAAGAGCCATAGCATACGAATCATATCTACCTAATCCATAAATTATACCTGAAAATTTACCACTATCGGCAATTAAAATGTGCTTGTTAGGTGAAACTTTTAATCTAAAGAAGTAATAATCTGTATTAGGTATTTTAGCTTGATTAATATCATAAAGATTTTTTATAAATGTATTGTTTAGTTTAATAGTATTAATTGCTTTATTATCGCATACTACGTTTACATAATGTGCAACAAATTTTTCCCCAACTATTGGATCGAATACTTCGGGTGGTGTCTGAAAAATTATCTTCGATACAAATTGCTCAATAGGTGGTAGTATTACCATAGATGGATCGTAAAAATCTGATTCAAGGCTATCATTTGTCCTATACATAAATTGAGCGATTTGAATGGGTGCAGTTGCAAACCATTGAGCTGGTTTATTTATACCTTTAATTTCTTTAACTAATTCGTTATCAGCAAAATCTATTTCTTGCTGATTATTTCCGTAATATATGTATAATTTTGTATTAGGATTTTTTGCAATAACTTTGAAAAAATCACCTTTATTTGGGCTTGTACCAAAAGGTGTAGAGATATAATTTTTTCCCCAAGCACTAGTAGGAGGTAGCATTTCTACTAAATGATCTTTTGAATCAGGAGGTTGTTCGATAAATCCTTGTAATAGTGCAGATCTAACGTGTCCTGATAATACTCCAATTGGTTTATCTGACCTAATAATACTGCCCGATAAATCTCCTTGACCTCGTAAAAATTGCCAAGATTGTACTAAATAAGATTCTCCTTTATTTAAAACTATTGTGTATTCTCTATCGATTTGTTTACCTTTTCTTGTTAAAGCTTTAGGAATAAATTTTACTGTGGTATTATCATAGGCAGCCATTATCAAAAATTGAGAAGAGCGAGGAGTAAAATCTTTTAAGGAATCCAAGGTAACTTTATTATATTGGTCGTTTGGTAATGAAACTATTACATACTCGTTTCCCCAATTAGCTATTGGTATAGCAGAATAACTATCAGTAGAGCGTGGAATAGAAGAATAAACATACACAGAAATAGGCACATCG
>Ga0308419_1003074_pt1 | contig 10560 bp, 8 predicted proteins | sample HotsprSampleMS50_FD_203674 | JGI IMG/M metagenome (GOLD analysis project Ga0308419, IMG submission 203674) | Hot spring phototrophic mat microbial communities from Mushroom Spring, Yellowstone National Park, Wyoming, United States - 20090730_MS50 ... | reverse complement strand
CGCCCGGCTGGAAGACGGCATCGCCGTGATCGGCAACGCGCCCACCGCTCTGCTCGAAGTCATTCGCCTGATCCAGACCGAAGGCGTTCGCCCGGCGCTGATCGTTGGCGCGCCGGTTGGGTTTGTCAATGCCGCCGAGTCCAAAGCTGCCCTGGCGCAACTCGACACGCCCCACATCACCACGCTTGGCCGGAAGGGCGGCTCCACGGTGGCGGCAGCCATCGTCAACGCGCTGCTGCGCATGGCGATGGAGGGTCAGCCGGTTGAAGCGAGGGCAGGATGAGCGATGCCCGCCCAACCCCTGCGCGAAGGTTTCACCACCAGCGCGTGCGCGGCGGCGGCGGCCGCGGCTGCCGTGCGAACGCTGTTGACCGGCCAGCCGGCGCAGCAGTCGGTGATCGACCTGCCTGCGCGGTCGCGCGTGACCTTTGCCATTCACCGATGTGAGATGGGAGACGCCTGGGCAATGTGCAGTGTCATCAAAGACGCCGGCGACGATCCAGACGTGACCCACGGGGCCGAGATTCAGGCCAGCGTGGAATGGATGCGCGATGCGCCGCCGTCGGCGCAGCCCACAGACGGCGCGCCGTTGATTGTGATTGCGGGCGGCCCAGGGGTGGGCATCGTGACCCGCCCCGGCCTGCCTGTGCCGGTGGGAGAACCCGCCATCAATCCCGTGCCGCGCCGCATCATCACTCAGGCAGTGACATCCGCGCTCGCGGACACGCCGGCGTCATCACACCCTCGCCCGCCGGCGCTGCGCGTGACCATCAGCGTGCCGGGCGGCGAAGCCCTGGCCGAAAAGACCTTGAACCCACGCCTCGGCATTGTGGGCGGGATATCCATCCTGGGAACCACTGGCATTGTCAAGCCGTTCTCACAGCCGGCCTACCGCGCCAGCATCTTCACCGAGCTTAAAGCCGCCGCCGCCAATGGCCTGCGCCGGGCGGCGCTGACCACCGGCGCGCGCAGTGAAGACTATGCCTTTCAAAAACTCGGCCCGCTGGCAGACAACGCTGAACTGCCGCCGCGCATGGGCTATGTGCAGGTGGGCGACCACATGGGCTACGCCCTGACGCAGTGCCGGCGGCTGGGCTATGCCGGCGTGATTGTCAGCGGCATGATCGGCAAATTGTCAAAACTGGCTCAGGGGCGCTTGCAAACGCATGTGGAGGAAGGCGGCGTCGATCTCGATTTTCTGGCCGACCTGGCCGGGCAATTGGGCGCGCCGGCTGAACTGGCGGCCCGCCTGCGCTCGGCCAACACTGCGCATCACGCGCAGGTGTTGCTCTCCAAAGCCGGCCTGACAGGATTGGAGCAGCGCATCGCCGAGCTGGCCGCCGGCCAGATGTTTGCCGCCGGCGAAGAAAAGCTCGACGTGCGCGTGTTGCTGTTCAGCATGAGCGGGGCCTTGCTGGGAGAAAGTTTCAGGAGCCGCCAGCGATGACCCCAGCCGCTTCCAACTCGCGTATCGTGGTGATTGGCGTGGGCGTGCGCAGTGTTTGGGCCCTGCCAGCGGACGTGTTGGCGCGCGTGCGGGCCGCCGACTGGCTGATCGGCGGAGCGCGCCTGCTGGCCGATTGCGAGGCAGCCGGCGTGTGTCGGGCGGATGCGCTGCGCATCCCGCTCACGGCGCAGATGCAACAGCTCATCGCCCGTCTGCGAGCGCGCCAACAGGCGAATGTGGTGGTGCTGGCCTCCGGCGACCCCGGCTTTCACGGCATCGCCGGCGCGCTGTTGCGCCACTTCCCGCCCGGCGAACTGGAAATCATCCCCAACGTGACCTCCCTCCAGGCCGCATTTGCTCGCGCCGGCCTGGATTGGAGCGACGCGATTTTTACCAGCGCGCACGCCCACCCCCTGGCCGAGATCATCGGCTGGGCGCGCCGGGCGCGCGTGATGGGCATCCTGACCGATCCACAGCATACGCCGGCGGCGATCGCCCGGGCGCTGCTGGAAGCGGGCATCGAAGATAGCCGCGCGATTGTGGCCGAGAACCTGGGAGCGCCGGACGAACGCGTGCGCGAGTCGCGCCTGTCCGCGCTGGTCGGTCAGACCCACGCCCCATTGAGCGTGCTGTTGCTGGCGCGCGACGCGCACTGGCGGCCGCAGCCGGTCTTTGCCCCGCGCCCCGATGAAGCCTATGCGCACCGGCGCGGCCTGATTACCAAAGCCGAAGTGCGCGCATTAACGCTGGCGCAACTGGCTGTGCGCGAAACAGACATCGCGTGGGATATCGGGGCCGGCAGCGGCGCCGTCAGCATCGAAATGGCGCAACTGGCCTGGCGCGGGCGGGTGTACGCCATCGAGCGAGACGCGGAGAACCTGGCTTGGCTGCGCGAGAACACACAACGCCACGGCGCCGCCAATGTGGAGATCGTGGCCGGCAGCGCGCCGGACGCCCTGGCCGGGTTGCCGGCACCGGATGTCGTGTTCATCGGCGGTGCCGGCGGGGCTTTGCCGGCCATTCTCCAGCATGTGTTTCAGCGCGCGCGGCCCGATGCGCGACTGGCGCTGAACATGGCCGCGCTTGAACATGTCTGTGAAGCGTGGTCGTGGTTGCGCCAGGCCGGTCTGTCCCCCGCTCTGACGCAAGTCAACGTGGCGCGGGGGCAACCGCTGGCCGGCGGAGAGGACGCCGCGCCGCTGACGCGCCTGGCCCCGCTCAACCCTGTCTTTGTGATCAGCGCCCGCTTGAAACAGAGCGGGCCTGGGAGAACCTCGCAGGATGAATCACCGCTCACAGCCGCAGACTGAAGAGCGCGCCGCCCAGGCCGGCGCCCTGTGGGGCGTCGGCGTTGGCCCCGGCGATCCCGAACTCATCACGTTCAAGGCCGCGCGAACGATCGAGCAGGCCGACGTGATCGCCGCGCCCATCTCACAGCCAGCCGGCCCCAGCCATGCGTTGCACACCATCGCGCATTTGCTGCGCCCACATCACATCGTTGAACGCCTGCTCTTCCCGATGACGCGCGACCTGGCCGAGCGAGAGCGCCACCGCGCTGAGGCGGCCCGCGCCGTTCAAGCCTATCTGGCGCAGGGCAAACAGGTCGCGTTTGTCACTGAAGGCGACCCGCTGATTCACAGCACGTTTATCTACCTGTTGCGGCATCTGCCGCCCCATGCGCCGGCGGGGATCATTCCCGGCGTCACCGCCATCACCGCCGCCGCCGCCGAAGCCGGGCTGCCGCTGGTAAATGGCGAACAACGGCTGGCCGTGCTGCCGGCTGCCTTTGAAGACGCGCGCCGGTTGCCCTGGTTGCTCAGCCATTTCGACACGCTGGTGTTGCTGAAGGTGCACCAGACCCTGGATGCGTGGCTCGACGCGCTGGCGCGCCTGGACTCGCCGTGCGAGGCCGTGCTGATCGAGCGCGCGTCTGCGCCGGGCGCGCGCGTGGTGCGCGATGTGCAATCGTTGCGCGGCCAAATCGTGCATTACCTGTCTCTGCTGATTGTGCAAAACCGCCGAGACAGATCAATCCATATCTGACGTTTTGAGAGAGATGAACCAAATGAACAGACAACCCGTTTCCAATCTATCATCGCGCGCTGCGGCAAGACCGGCATTGTGGCTGGTGGCGCTCGGCGCAGGGGCAATGATCGCGCTCAGCGCGTGCGCCGTGCGCGTGGCCGCGCCGCCTGCCCCGCCCGACACCGCTGCGCCCCCGGCTGCCCAGGCGACGCAGGCGCCTGCTGCGCGCGCAGAGGAGGCTCGACCCGCAACCACCCTGCGCTATGCCAAAGCCTTCACGGTTGAACAGCGCGCCGGCTACACCCTGCTCACGGTGCTGAAACCGTGGCGCGGGGCCAAACAAACCTTCCGTTACGCCCTGATTCCGCGCGGCGCGCCGGCGCCCGCCGACGCCGACGACGCCCTGGTGATCGAAACACCCGTCGAGCGCGTTGTCGCCGTCAACACCACGCATCTGCCCTATCTCGACCGGCTGGAGGTGACCGATCGGCTGGTCGGCGTGGGCGATCCCAAACGGATCAACACGCCCAGCGTTGTGGCGCGCATCGAAGCCGGCCAGATTGCCTCTGTGGGGCGCAACACCGATCTGGACGTCGAGCGCGTCATCGACCTGCAGCCGGATATGGTGACGACGCTTGGACTGGGCAACCCGGAGAAAGACAACTACCCGGCCCTGTTGCAGGCCGGCCTTAAGCCGGTGTTGATCGCCGATTTCATGGAGGACACGCCGCTGGGCCGCGCAGAGTGGATCAAGTTCATGGCGCTGTTCTTCCACCGCGAGGCGCAGGCCGCCGCGTTGTTTGACCAGATCGTTGAGCGTTACGAACGCATGGCGGCGATCACCCGCGAGGTCAGTCAGCGCCCCACCGTGTTCATGGGGTTCGACGACGACGGCAAATGGCACATGCCGGGCGCAAAGAGTTATCTGGCGCGCTATGTGCTGGACGCCGGCGGCGATTACCTGTGGGCCGACCTGGACTCGAACAGCCGCGTGCCGCTGAGCTTTGAAGAAGTGCTCGACCGCGCCGCCCAGGCGGATGTCTGGCTCAATCAATCTCAATCGTGGACCAGCCTGGCCCAGGTGTTGCAGGCCGACGAGCGATACAACAAGTTCCGCGCCGTGCAGCAGGGCTACGTGTTCAACAACAACGCCCGGCTGAACCCCACCGGCGGCAACGACTACAACGAAAGCGGTCACGCCAACCCCGACGTGGTGCTGGCGGATCTGATCGCCATCCTGCATCCTGAGTTGTTGCCCGACCATACGCTGGTGTATTACCACCGGTTGAAATAGCGCATGAACCCTTCCCTGTCAGAATATGCTGACGCGACACCGGCAACCGCTGACGGCGACGCGCCGCCGGCCTCGGCCAGCGTCCCCGCGTCGCAACGCGACTGGACGCGCCGGCGCGCCGTCTGGCGGGCGCTGGCATTGAGCGGGCTGGCCGCGCTGGCGCTGATCGCCTTTGCGTTCAGTCTGGCGGTCGGGTCGGTGGTGATCCCGCTCGATCAGGCGCTGATCATCGTCAGCGGGGGCGAGCCGGCGCGCGCCACCTGGGCCGACATTGTGCGCGATTTCCGTTTGCCCAAGGCCCTGACCGCCGCGCTGGCCGGCTCGGCGCTGGCCGTGAGCGGCGCGCACATGCAAACGCTGTTTCGCAATCCGCTGGCCAGTCCGTCCACGCTGGGCGTGAACGCCGGGGCCAGTCTGGGCGTGGCCATCGTCGCGCTGACCTCGGCCTACACGTCACTGGGCGCGCCCTGGTTGCGCGCCGCCGCCGACTCGCTGATTGCGCTCGACATCGGGCGGGCGCTGGCAGCCGGCCTGGGCGCCGCCGGCGTGATGGTGTTGCTGCTGGCCGCCGCGCGCAACATGGACACGCTGACGCTGCTGGTGCTGGGCGTGATGGTCGGTTACGCCACCAACGCGCTCGTCACGCTGTTGATCTACTTCGCCGTCTCCGAGCAAATGCAGGCTTACGTGTTGTGGACCTTCGGCAGCTTCAGCAATGTCACGTGGTCGCAATTGCCGATTCTGGCGAGCCTGGTTGCGCTGGGCCTGCTGATCAGCCTGGGCCTGATGAAGACATTGAACGCGCTGCTGCTGGGCGAAACCTATGCGCGCAGCATGGGCGTTTCGGTTCAGCGGTCGCGGACGCTGGCGATTGTGTGCGCGTCGCTGCTGGCCGGCAGTGTGACGGCGTTCTGCGGGCCGGTGGCCTTCCTGGGCGTGGCGACCCCGCATTTGTGCCGGGGGCTGCTCGGCACATCCGATCACCGGCTGATTTTGCCGGCCTCGGCGTTGATGGGCGCTGTTCTGGCCCTGGCGGCGGATGTGATCGCCCAAATGCCGGGGCGCGCCGGCGTGCTGCCGCTCAACGCCGTGACCGCTTTCATCGGCGCGCCGGTGGTGATCTGGGTCATCACCCGCCGGCGGCGGGCGGGAGGCTTCGCGCTATGACCGTTGTCCCGCGCCTGATCATCGCGGCCCCTTCCAGCGGGTGCGGCAAGACAACGCTGGCGGTGGGCGTGATGGCCGCCCTGTCCGCCTCGTGGCGCGTGCAGCCTTTTAAGGTTGGGCCGGACTACATCGACCCGATGTATCACACCCTGGCCGCCGGCCGGCCTTCGCGCAATCTGGACACCTGGATGATCGCCCCCGCGCGGGCGCAGGACATGTTCCAGCGCGCCATGGCGGGCGCGGACATCGCGGTGATCGAAGGCGTCATGGGGCTGTTCGACGGCTACGACGGGGCCAGCGAACGCGGCAGCACAGCCGAGGTCGCCCGGCTGCTGGGCGCGCCGGTGGTGCTGGCGCTGGATGTGTCGCGTATGGCGCGCAGCGCCGGCGCCATGGCGCTGGGATACCGCTTGTTCGACCCGCGCCTCAACCTGGCCGGCGTGATCGCCAACCGGGTAGCCAGCCCGCGCCACGCCGAATGGGTATCGCAGGCGATCGAGTCCGCCGGCCTGCCGGTGCTGGGCCGCGTCCCGCGCGACGACGGCCTGCGCGTCCCGGAACGGCATCTGGGATTGCACACAGCCGTTGAGCGCCAGGCGGAAGCGCAGGCGTTTGCGCGCCGGGCGGCTGAGGCAGTGCGCGCGCATCTCAACCTCGATCGGTTGATCGAGATCGCGCAAGCGGCCGGGGCGCTGCCTCACCGATCACCCGCGACCGAAGAAGAAGAGGCGCTGGAATGGGCGGCAGCCGGCCCGCAGGGCGAGCCGGTGCGCATCGCCGTCGCCAGGGACGAAGCCTTTTGTTTCTACTACGAGGACAACCTGGATTTGCTGCGGGCGGCGGGGGCGGAAATCGCGCCGTTCAGCCCGCTGCGCGACGCCGACCTGCCCGCAGGAGCGCGCGGGGTGTATCTGGGCGGGGGCTACCCGGAACTGTACGCGGAACAACTGGCGGCCAACCTGCCCATGCGCCAGGCGTTGCGGCGCGCGCATCAGGCCGGCCTGCCGATCTACGCCGAATGCGGCGGGTTGATGGCGCTGGTGGAAGCGTTGATTGACCTCGACGGGCGCGCCCATCCGATGGCCGGCCTGATCCCCGGCCAGGCGCGTATGCAGCGCCGCCTGACGATGGGCTATCGAGAGATCACCGCCCGGCGCGACACCCTGCTGTTGCAGGCCGGCCAAAGCGCGCGCGGTCACGAGTTTCATTACTCCACCTGGGAACCTCCTGACAGCGCCTCTGTCGAACACGCCTATGACATCGCGCCGCGCGCCGGCGATGGCGAATCGCCGCGCGCGGAGGGATTTGCGCGCGGCAACCTGCTGGCGTCGTATGTTCACGTTCACTTCGCCGCCCGCCCCGGCCTGGCGCAGCGACTGGTGAACGCCTGTCGCAACACGCGCAACCATGTCTCACCCTGATCGTCTCTCCCCGGCCCGCAACCTGATGATTCTGGGCACGCACAGCAGCGCCGGCAAAAGCGTCATTGCCGCCGGCTTTTGCCGCCTGTTTGCGCGCATGGGCTATCGGGTGGCCCCGTTCAAGGCGCAGAACATGAGCAACAACGCCGGCGTCACCCCCGAAGGGGGCGAAATGGGCCGCGCGCAAATCGTCCAGGCCGAGGCCGCCGGCGTCGCCCCGCACACCGACATGAATCCCATCCTGCTCAAGCCGGAGGGCAACCGACGCAGCCAGGTGGTGTTGAATGGCCGGCCCATCGGCCACATCGACGCCGCCAACTGGATGGAGATGAAAAGCCGGTTGTGGCAACACGCCCGGGCGGCTTATGATCGGCTGGCCGCCCGTTTCGACATCATCGTGCTGGAGGGCGCGGGCAGCCCCGCCGAAATCAACCTGAAAGCCGGCGACATTGTGAATTTGCGCATGGCCCGTTACGCCGGCGCGCCGTGCCTGCTGGTGGGCGACATTGATCGCGGCGGCGTGTTTGCGGCGCTGGCCGGCACCCTGTTGCTGCTGGAACCGGAAGAGCGCGCCTGTATCCGGGGATTCCTCATCAACAAATTTCGCGGCGATCCGGCGCTGTTGGGCGACGGCCTGCGCCTGTTGCAGGCGCGCGCCTTTGGCGTGCCCACCCTGGGCGTGATCCCCTTCATCCCCGACCTGCGCATCGCCGAAGAAGACGCGGTGGCGCTGGAACAGGCGGCGCAGGCTGCCCCGCAACGGGCCGGCGCAGTGATCGACATCGCCATCATCCGTCTGCCGCGCATCGCCAACTTCGACGAGTTCGACGCCTTGCAGCGCGAGCCGGCGGCGCGCGTGCGCTACGTGGACCGTCCCGAACACCTGGGCCAACCGAGCGCCATCATCCTGCCCGGCGCCAAATCCACCCTGGCCGATCTGGTCTGGCTGCGCGAGGTCGGGCTGGAGCGCGCCATTTTGCGCGCCCATCACCAGGGCGCAGCCGTGGTGGGTATCTGCGGAGGGTATCAGATGCTGGGGCGGGAAATACACGATCCGCAGGGCGTGGAAAGCGCGCCGGGCGCGGTCGCCCCCGGCCTGGGACTGTTGCCCGCGTTCACACGCTTTCAGCCGGTCAAACACACCTCTCAGGCCGTGTTGCGCCTGCCGGACGGCGAGCAGGCGCGCGGGTACGAGATTCACATGGGTGAAACCACACTGTTGCCCGGCGCAACGCCGCTGGGCGAGATTGTGCAGCGCAACGGCCAGCCGGCGCGCGCGCCGGACGGGGCTGTGAGCGCGGACGGCCGGGTGTGGGGGACTTATCTGCACGGCATATTCGAGAACGCGGGTTTTCGCCGGCGCTGGCTGGCGACGCTTGGCGCGCCGGGCGCGCAGTCCAGCACTCTTGCGCACGACGCCGCGCACGACGCCGCGCACGCTGCGACGCAACGGCTGGCGGAGTATGACCGGCTGGCCGACGTGCTGGCCGACTCGGTGGATATCGACGCCGTGCGGCAGATCATGGGCTTATAGGCGTCCGCGCCGGCTTTGACAACAGCGGCGCTTAGATGCACTTTTTTGCTTTAGTATAAAATTGCGAATCGCACCGGCAGGGTGGCAGCAGAGGACAGAGCACAGAGGACAGACGACAGACGACAGAGCACAGAGGACAGACGACAGAGGACAGACGACAGAGCACAGAGGACAGACGACAGAGGACAGACGACAGAGCACAGAGCACAGACGACAGAGCACAGACGACAGACTATTCATGAGGAGAAATCGAATGAAACGCAGAAATGTATGGACGAAAATGCTGGCGGCCGGCGCTGCGCTGGCCGTGACAGCGAGCGCGTGCAGCGTCAGACCTGTTGAGCCGGCGTCACAGCCGGCGTCACAGCCGGCCGAGGGCGCAGCCGGGCCGGCTGCCGCCGAGACGACCGTCATTCGCTGGTCGGTGTGGGGCAGCGCCGAAGAGCTGGCCAGCCATCAGGCTGTGGCCGACGCTTTCATGGCGTCGCATCCCAACCTGAAGATCGAGATTGAACACACTCCCTGGGACGGCTATCACGACAAGCTGAAGACGCTGGTGGCCGGCGGCGATCTGACCGCGCTGGCCGACGTGATCTTCCTGGGCCAGGATTACAACCGCTACGCCGAAAGCGGGGTGCTGGAGCCGCTGGACGAGTGGATCGCCAAAACGAACTACGACTTGTCCGATTACTGGCCGACCGTCATCGAGCGGGCCACGATCAACGGCAAGCTCTACGGTCTGCAACGCGATCTCGACCTGCGGCTGTTGTACTACAACAAAGCCATGTTCGACAAAGCCGGCGTCGCCCACCCAACCGAGAAGTGGACGTGGGACGATTGGGCTGACGCGGCGCGCAAGCTGACCATCGTCGAGCCTAACGGCCGCGTGGCGCAGCAGGGCATCGGCATGGAGACCGGCAAGTGGAGCATGTTGCTGGTGCAAAGCAACGGCGCATATCTGGATGATCCGCGCAACCCCTCGCGCTGCGCGCTGGAGGATGAAAACGGTCTGCGCGCAGTCAAGTTCTTCGCCGATCTGATTCGGGACAAGGCCGCGATGAGTCCGGCCGACCTCAAGCAAATCGGCGGCGACGCGGCGGCGTTCCAACAGGGCAAGGTGGCCATGATTGTGCAAAACGCGTCGCGCGCGCCGACCTTCAACGCCGCCGACATGGACTATGATGTCGCCCCCATTCCGATTCCGCCGGGCGGCGCGCGGGTGAACAACGTGGGCGGGGCGCGCTTTGTCATGAACAGCGCCTCCAAAAACAAGGAAGCGGCCTGGACATTCCTGAGCTGGCTGCAGGGCCGCGAAGGCGGACAGGCGATCTATACCCGGCGCGGAGACATGTTCCCGATCCTGCGCTCGGTGGCCAACTCCGACGACTTCCTCAAACTGCCCATCAAGCCGGCCAATCGCGCGGCGTTTGTCGTCGAAGCCAGCAATGTGCGCCTGTTCACCCTGGGCGATTTCCCGGAGTACAACGAGTTGAACGACCTCATCATCGAGCCGAATTTGCAGCGCATCTGGAGCGGCGAAGCAGAGGCCGAGCCGACCGTCAAAGAGATGTGCCAGAAAGTCAACGAGTTTCTCAAGCAAAACGGCTATCCCAAATAGTCGCAGACCCGGGCGGCCGGCGTTGGAAGCCCAACGCCGGCCAGCTTCAATCCC
>Ga0308419_1003071_pt1 | contig 10563 bp, 6 predicted proteins | sample HotsprSampleMS50_FD_203674 | JGI IMG/M metagenome (GOLD analysis project Ga0308419, IMG submission 203674) | Hot spring phototrophic mat microbial communities from Mushroom Spring, Yellowstone National Park, Wyoming, United States - 20090730_MS50 ... | reverse complement strand
CCACCGCCGTAGAATCCCTCCGCGTAGCCCTCCGCCTCGTCCCGCAAAGCCCCTACCTCTACGAACTCATGGGCTTCTATCACTACACGCAGGGGCAGGATGACTCCGCGCTCTTCTATTACCGGCAAGCCTTAGCGCGTGGGGGCAGCTCGGCAGAGCTCCACCACCGCATGGCCAGCGCTTTCCTCCTGAAAAAAGACTTCACTCAGGCCCAGTACCATTTGCAAAAAGCGCTATCTCTGGACAGCCTCAATCCCGCTTACTGGGTCACCTACGGCCTCTGGGCACACCAGCAGGGCCAGCACCCCCTCGCCGAAATCTACTGGAAAAAAGCCCTCGCCATAGACTCCACGACCGACAAAGCGCGCGCCTTGCTCTTCGACCTCTACCTCGCGACCTACAATAAGCCCGAAGAGGCCAAAAAGCTTTTCCTCGACCCCTACTGGAAATTCAACCGCTTCCATCCCTTCCTCAACTACCAGCTCGGGCTGTACTTTCTCTACTACCTCCAGCGCGAGCCTGACCCCCGCCGCCGGATTGGCCTGGCTTTTTCGGCTATACAGGCCTTTACGCAGGCTATCTTGGCTCATCCCACCTATGTAGACGCGTACTATGGCCGCGGCTATGTGTATTTCCTGGAGAAAAAGTACGACAAAGCCTTAGAGGACTTTACCCGGGCCTACGAGCTAAACCCCCATAGCGCCCGGGCCACCTTCATGCTGGGCAGCCTCTACGAGTACAAAGGCGATACTACGGAGGCGATTTCGTTCTACGAAAAGACCCTCCGGTTAGACTCTACCTTTACAGAAGCTCTAAAAGCCTTGCGAGAACTCAAAGCTAAGTCTTGAGTTTCTTTCGGCGGGCGGCCGGAAAGAGTACGTTATTCAAAATAAGCCGGTAGCCTGGTGAGGTGGGATACTTGCTTACGTCCGTGGGCGGCTCTTCTACCAGGTGCTGATAGTCTTCCGGGTCATGCCCCCCATAAAAAGTCCAGAATCCCCGCCCGAGGATACCGTGGATGTAGCGCGGTTCGTTGATGGCTTTGAACTCCCCCATAATCACCACCTGGGGCTTGAGCATGCTGGGCTCGTAGCCCGTCGTCTGCCCATAGAAGCCCTTGATAGTCGTCTCGTGATTTTGGCAGAGCATGGTAGGAATAGGGTCCCACTTCGCCGAAAATTCCCGCAGGGTGAAGTAATCTTCGCTTTCCCGGATGTACCGGCGACCTTCCCGGCTGCCGGTATCAATGTCTGAAAACTCGTAGTTATACGGGTCCAGGATGACCCGGAAGTTCTGAAAGGCAATGCAGTTTTCATAGCTGAGCTTGGCGTTGGCAGCAGGGTCGTAGGGTGTACCGTCATAGATTTCCCCCACGATGTCAATCCCTTCGGCAGCCAGCGCAACATCATACGTATCCGTTGCCGAGCACATCGCAAAGAGAAAGCCGCCATTTTGGACCCATTCGCGCAGTTTTTTTACGACGGCCAACTTGAGGTCTGGCACGCGCCGAAAGCCTAAGCGCTTAGCGAGGGCGGTTTGCTCCCGAACCATGGCTTTATACCAGGGCCGGTCCCGAAAAGAGTAAAACTTCCCATACTGGCCGGTAAAGTCTTCATGGTGCAGGTGGAGCCAGTCGTAGTCTTTCAGTTTGCCCGTCAGCACCTCCTCGTCGTAAATCACATCATAAGGAATCTCGGCATACAGAAGCACCAGCTGCACCGCATCGTCCCATGGCTCGGAGAAGGGCGGGGCATAGACGGCGATGCGGGGGGCTTTTTCTAAGCGGACGACGTCCATGTTTACTTCGGGGCGGGCTATCTCAGTGAGGATGGCGGCATAGTCGGTGCCAGAGAGCTTTTCGTATGCGATGCCGCGCCGCTGGAGCTCCAGCTCTGTCCCCACCAGGTCCAGATAGGCAAAACTCCCACCCCGGTAGTTGAGTAGCCAATCCACGGGCATGCCTTTTGTCAGGAGACCGTACACCAGGCCGTAGGCACGCAGGTGCTGGGTCTGGGTTTGATCCATGGGGATGAGAATGTACTGTGCCCATGCCAGGCTTAGAAGGGCCGGCCCGAGATATCTCATACCTCAAAGATACATAAAATCCAGTTGGGAGGTGGGTTCATTCCTGCTCAGGGGCGCCCTATCTGTAGAGTGCACAGCTTGCGCGCCGCTCGCAGCAAGTTCCTATTTTTGCCGTACCTTCGTTATCATGCTCCAGTGGCTCGTACGCCTATTTGGCAGCAAGCGAGAACGGGATACAGCGCGCCTAAGACCTATCGTGAGCCAGATCAACCAGCACTATGCGGCCTTGCGGGATCTCTCTGATGCGGACCTGCGGGCCCAAACTACCCGCCTGCGAGAAACCATCCAAGCTCATCTCCGCCCCCTCATGGAGAAAAAAGCCCGCATCGAATCCGACCTGCAGGCTGCCCTCAAAGCGAACGACATCCCCACGCAGGTGCGCCTGTATGAGGAGTTAGACCAGCTACGGCTGGAACGTAACCGGGAAATCGAAAAAATCCTCTGGCAGCTTTTACCGGAGGCCTTCGCTATCGTCAAAGAAACGGCTCGCCGCCTGACCGAAAATAAACAGCTCGTAGTACCCGCTACCGACTGGGACTACCAAATGGCCCAGAAATACGGTCATATCCGCATTGAGAACGGCCAGGCTATCTGGCTCAACGTCTGGAAAGTGCGCGGCCACGAGACGGCGTGGAATATGATCCACTACGATGTGCAGCTGATGGGGGGGATCGTTTTACATGAAGGGAAAATCGCCGAAATGGCCACAGGCGAGGGGAAAACCCTCGTCGCCACCCTTCCGGCCTACCTCAATGGTCTCACCGGCCTCGGCATGCATATCGTCACCGTCAACGACTACCTCGCCAAACGCGACGCCGAATGGAATGGCCCCCTTCTCGCCTTCCATGGTCTATCGGTGGATTGCATAGACTATTACCCCCCCCACTCCGAAGAGCGAAAGCGCGCCTACCAGGCTGACGTCACGTATGGTACCAATAACGAGTTTGGCTTTGACTACCTGCGGGACAACATGGTCACTGCCCCTGAGCAGATCGTCCAGCGCGAGCATCACTACGCCATCGTAGATGAGGTGGACTCCGTGCTGATCGACGAAGCCCGTACGCCGCTTATCATCTCTGGGCCGGTCCAGCACAGCAACGATTACCTCTACGAGCAGTACCGAAACCTCATCGACCGGCTGGTCTCCGAGCAGCGGCGGGAAACCACCCAGCTCTTAGCCCAGGCCAAACGACTCATCGACCAGGGCAAAACCAAACCCGAGGAAGCCGGCAAGCCCCTCCTGCGCATCAAACGCACCACACCTAAATACCGGCCCTTCCTTAAGTATCTTGCCGAACCCGGTATCCTCCCCATCCTTGAAAAGGCCGAAGCTTACTACTTAGAAGACAACGCCCGCCGCATGCCCGAAGTCGATGAGGGCATCCTCTTCGTAGTAGATGAAAAAAATCACAGCGTAGAGCTGACAGATCGGGGGCTCGAGCGCATTGCCCAATACGGGGAGGACCCCAGCCTGTTCATTTTACCGGACTTAGCTTCGCAGCTGAGCGAAATCGACGGCGATCCAGCCCTTTCCCCGGCCGAAAAAACCGAAAAGAAAGAGGCCCTCTACCGTGCCTACGCCGAAAAGGCCGAGCGCTTGCACGCGCTCCAGCAGCTTTTGCGGGCGTTCGTCATGTATGAGCGGGATGTGGACTACGTCGTGATGCAGGGGCAAGTGCTTATCGTGGATGAACATACAGGGCGGATTCTGCCGGGACGGCGCTACTCCGAAGGCCTCCACCAAGCTATTGAAGCTAAAGAACGCGTTTCTATTGAGGGGGCCACGCAGACCTGGGCTACCGTCACCCTCCAAAACTACTTCCGCTCGTACCACAAGCTTGCCGGCATGACCGGTACCGCCGAAACCGAAGCTAAAGAATTCTACGACATCTACAAGCTGGATGTGGTTGTCATTCCGCCTAATCGCCCCTGCATCCGAAAAGACCTTGACACTACGCTCTTCCTCTCCAAACGTACCAAGTATAATGCCATCATCGAGGAAATAAAGCAGCTGCATGAGCAGGGGCGGCCTATTCTCGTGGGCACCACCTCCGTAGAAGTGTCCGAGCTCCTGAGCCGGATGCTCAAGCTCCAGGACATCCCCCACAATGTCCTCAACGCTAAACACCACGAGCGGGAAGCCGAGATCGTAGCCCAGGCGGGGCTCAAAGGGGCTGTTACGATTGCTACCAATATGGCCGGGCGGGGTACGGACATTAAGCTGGGGCCGGACGTGGCGGAGCTTGGCGGACTGGCGGTAATAGGTACCGAGCACCACATGGCCCGCCGGATTGACAACCAGCTGCGGGGCCGTGCAGGCCGTCAGGGCGACCCGGGCTCTTCTAAGTTTTATGCCTCCCTCGAGGACGACCTCCTGCGCCTTTTCGGCTACGAACGCATGAGCCGCTGGATGAAGTTCTTCAAAGTCAAAGAAGACGAAGCCCTGGAAGGCAAAATGGTCACCCGCACCATCACCAATGCGCAAACCCAGGTCGAGCGGAATAACTTCGGCATCCGGAAGCGGCTCTTGGAGTATGACGAGGTGATGAACCACCAGCGACGGGCGATTTACGCCCGGCGACGGAACGCGCTATTTGGAGACCGCCTCGCCATAGACCTCGCTAATACCCTCCAGGATTTCGTCCATGGTCTGGCCGAACGCTACCGCAAGCCCGAAGACCTCGAGGCGCTCCAGTACGAATGCCTCCGTACCCTCGCCTTCTTGCCGGATATTTCGCCCAAACTTCTCGAGGAGCCGGCGGACGTCGTGGCCGGTCATCTGTACAAGCAGACCTTTGACCACTACCAAGCTAAGCGCCAGCGGATAAACCACCAGGTTTACGAGGGCACCAAAGCCCTCCGCATGCAATTTTCGCAAGCCGAGTGGTTGCAGGTGGACTTCACTGCGGATGGGCAGCGGCGGCTCCCTATCGTTCTCCCCGTCACCGAAATCTTGGACACCGAAGGACAGGTCGTATTCACCGAAATAGAAAAGATGGTTTCCCTCAGCCAGATCGACGCCTTGTGGGTAGAACACCTGCGCCAAATGGACGACCTGCGCCATGCCGTCCAGACCGCCGTCTATGAGCAAAAAGACCCCCTCGTCGTGTACAAACTGGAAGCCTTCAAGCTCTTCAAAGACCTCTTGGACCGGCTCGCCCAGCAGATCCTCGGGACGCTTTTCCGCATAGAGATCTTTGAGGAGCACATGGCTAATCAACGCCAGACGCATAGGCGCCAGGATTTTTCGCGCTTGCAGGCACGTCAGGCGGGGGAAGATTACTACTTCACACAGACTACCACGGCGTCGGCTCCTGCTCCCGCCGCCCTCATGGAAGCCGAGGGCGAAGCCGTCCCGTATACGACGCCTTCCCAATCCGATACACCCCTTTCTCGCCGGGAGCGCCGGGCCATGCAGCGCCAGCAAAAGAAAAAACGCTCTTAGTACGCTAACTTTGCACTGTGCGAGCAGGTATCGTACTAAGTATCCTCGCTCTCTTTGGCATCGTCGCCGCCACCTACTTCTACATGGAGTCTCGCAAAAAAACCGCCGAAGTGAAGCAGCTCCAAGAAGAAAAAGTGGACTTAGAAAGTGAGGTCAGCGAACTCAACGAGCGCGTCCAGAGCCTGAGTCAGGAGCTGGAACGCAAAGACATGGAACTCAAAGAAAAGGCCGATAAGGTAGAGACTCTCTCCAAAGAAATCCAGCAGCTACGCGCTCGCATTGCGAAATACGCCGAGGAAGGCAAAATCTCTCAGCGCCAGTTCGAGGAGATGAAGCTCAAAACCGAACAAATGGCCTATTACATTCAGAAGTATCAGGCTCGCATCCAGGAGCTGGAAGAGGAAAACAAAATGCTACGCGAGAAAACCGCTCAGCTCTACCAGGAAGTTCAGAAAAAGGAGGAGGAAACCGAGCAGGTCAAACAAGAAAAAGAGCGCTTAGAGGTCAAAGTGCGGGCCGCTTCCTACCTCAAAGCCGCTGAGTTTCGCTTTGCGCTTGTGAAAGATAACGGTAAGGAAGATTGGGATACCGAGTTTCGGGCGCGGCGCATCGAACGGCTGAAAATCTGCTTCACCGTGCTGGAAAATGAAGTCGCCGAACCCGGCCCGCGCACGGCTTATATCGTCATTAGCGACCCCAGCGGGAAAGTTATCACCAACTTTTCGGCCAGCAGTGGGTACTTTACGGTGATGGATACGGAGCAGCCCTACTCGGCTAAGGTGGAGTTCTCCTACCAGCGCCAGCGGCAGGAGGTCTGCGGCCTCTTCCAGCGGGATAAGAGCATAGACCTGGAGAAAGGCACTTACCGGGCAGCCGTCTTTTGCGAAGGGGTAGAGATTGGCCGTAGCACCTTTCAGGTTAAGTAGTTTCAGTGGCCTCGCATACAGTCTGGCAGGCGGTTCGCTCGGCGCTATCTACCGACTTTCCCCATGCTACGCCGCGTATCCTCGTGCTGGATGCGTACCAAGCTAAGTTTCTCCAGTCTCAGCTTCCGGATCACTCTGTAGAAGGTCTTTACTCGTATTTGGGCCGGAGAGCGCGGGTTTCTATTGCCAGCCCAGTTGATATTTATGAGGCTTTTCAGATAGCCCTTGCAGCTATTCTCCCGGAAGCCATCCGCCAGCCATTCCTGGAAGGGTGGAGCTATGCGCAAAACTTTGCCCAGGACATTCGGGAGATTCTTTCGAGCTTGCCTCCCCAAGAGGGCCTGGAAGCTCTCCTGAAGCCCCTTTGTGCTGCCTGGGAAGAGGTCGCCGCCGAAGAAGCCCTCAAAAATCTTTTTGCGCTTGATGCCCCCCAGGAGAGCCTTCCCTGGCTGGACGTTTTGCAGCTGCCCCGCTCTTATCCCGGCCCCCTCATCAAAGCCCTGTACGAACGCATCCCCACCCTTGCCGAAAAATTCCTCACCTACCTCTGGCAGAAAAAGCACAAAGTCCTCGGCGAGGAACTTTTCACGAAAGAGCCTCTGGATGAAGTCGTTGTTTTGTGGAATATCTTTAGTCCAGCGCCGCGGATTGACCAGTGGATACGTTATCAGGTCAGCCAAGGGCGGGCGCAGATGTGGGGATGGGATATGGAGGTGCTCCGAACCTGCCTCGGGGAGCCGCTCTGGACCGCCTCTGAGGGTGCCGCACTGCTGCCGGACCTCCCCTTACACCGGACTTTCCAGCCTGCTCAGCGCCGAACTATCTTCTTCCAGAACCGTTATCGCACCCTGACAGAGCTTTCAGAAGAGGCAGCGCAGACGATCGCGCATGCCGCCACGCATGAAGCTCTTACAGGCCTGTGGGTCGGTGAAGCCAAAGTCCAACCCCTCTTAGTGCATCTCTCGACAGAAGCGGGACTCCCCATAACCCTCCCGGGCCAGCCCACCCTCCTGGATACGCCTATCGGCGCCGCCCTCCAGAGCGCCTACCAGAAGGGTACAATCCCTCACCCCGATACCTTGAAAGTCCCCGATAATCTCGACCCCGCCGACAAAGAAGCCCTTTTACTATACCGGCTCTTTTACGAGAAGGACAAGGACAGAGCGCTGACGGTATTTATGGAGTTTTTGCGCTTTTTGGGGCGCAGGCCGATACCCGGCGCAGAGCCAGCTATTTCCCAGAACCTCCTCATCGGCACCCTGGCGCAGATTTCCGGCCTTGCCTACGAAAAGCTATTTATCGTTTTGCCGGCCCGGGAGCCGCTGGGACCCTGGTTTCGGCCGAGCTTCCTCCCGGCGCCCCTCCGACGAAGGTATTACCCACCCACCTACCGAAGCCACACCGCCTGGCGCCTCTTACTTCTCCTCCTGTATGGTGCGCAGGAAACCCACCTCTACCAGCTTGCCGGCCCAGAAAACCAATCCCCCTTAGAAAATCTCCTCCAGTACCTGCCCAAAAAGTACCCTTGTCTTTCCGAAGTGTGGCACATCGCCGCCAATCAGCCTCCATCTCGGGCTACCACGCCGGTCGGGATAGCGCCGGCCCCGCCCCTTCCTTTGCCGGAACCGAAGCTCTTTTCCCAGTCAGCTGCCCCGCAAGCGCTCTCTCCCTCGAGTGTCTCTACTTTTCTCCGATGTCCCCGGCAGTACTACCTCGCTAAAATCGCCAACCTCCAAGAGGAAAGGCTTTCCCTGCCGGCCTTCTGGGGTACCTGGCTCCATGAAGGGCTGCGGTTTGCCCTCGTGGGATCCGCCAATCCCAATCCCCCGCCTCTTTCCCTCTCTCACTTGTCTCTCCTCCAGCGGCTCTGGAAACGGGAACGGCTCTATCGCATTTTACGTAGGGCCTACTATCAAGCGCAGCGCGGCAAGTCCTTTCAACTACCGCCTCTCTCCCAGCACCCAGAAGCCCGCCTTTACCTTCGTCTCTGGGCCGACAGCGGCGCCCTCTTCTACAAACACATCCAGAACTACCTCCAAGAAAAGCACATTCCCCTGACTACACCCCTCCGACTTTACCCCGAAGTCTGCATAGATGCCGTAGCCCCCCACCCAGAGCCTACTATCCGAGGGCGATTAGACCTTGTGATTACGGATGAGCAAAACACCCCCCTCCTCGCCCTGGACTACAAGACAGGCTCTATCCCCAAGCAGGCCGGCCAGCTCAGTAAACTTCTGGACCCCTGGAAAAACGCCCTCCAGTGGCTGCGCGGGGAAGCTGCCCCACCTGAAAAGCTCGTCTCCGCCATTGACCTACAGGCTTTCACCTATGTGATGAACTTCCCCGACTCGTTTAGTTTGATTGTGGCGAGCGCTCTGAGCGATGCCGATCATGCTCTGTATCGGCTCGCAGATGCTGAGCGCGCAAACGTTCGGGAGCTCTGGCAAGCTACCTTTGACCTGGTAGTGAATCGGCACCAGGCGGTTTATCAGGCCCTTTTGGGCGCCTCTGGAGAAAATCCCCGTCAGACGGCTGCCGAGCTTTTCCCCATGACCCCTTATGAAAGGCTCTGCACTTATTGTCCTTACGCGGTCTTATGCCAGCGACTTTAACACCCCCTTCTACGACCCGAGCCGAAACCTGGAAAGGTCACTTCGCCCTCATCGGCCAGACGCTGATTATTTCCTTGGGTTACGTCTTTGGCCGAAAGGCTGCCCAGGCCTTTGACCCCTTAGCCCTGACGGGTCTGCGTGCCCTTTTCAGCGGTCTTATTTACATGGGGCTTCTGGCTCTTATTCAGAGGGGTAGCCCCCTTGCTGCGTGGCAGGCCCTCTCCCGGCCCATCCGTCAGCGTCTCCTCCTCCTCGCTGCGCTGGGGATTTTCTTCAACCAGCTCCTTTTCAACTGGGGGCTGCGCTATACTACCGCCACCACGACGGCGATCATTTATGCCCTCACGCCGTCGGTGGTGTTTTTTCTGGGCCTGTGGATTTTCCGCCGGGAAAAGCTTCTCTGGAGCAAGGCCCTGCCTCTCCTGATGGCGTATGCCGGCGTGATCCTCGCCCTCTGGCATAACTTCCTCCACACGTCGTACGGCTGGGGGAGCCTCCTGCTGGGACTTGCCGTGATTTTCTGGGGCTTTTATCTCAACTACTCGCCCCTCATCATGGCGAAACTCGGCGCCTTTCAAGCTACGGGCTACATCATGGTCCTCGGCGCGCTCCTGCACCTCCCAACGCTCCTCGCCGGCCTCTGGCGACAAGACTGGTCCCAAATTTCCCCAGAATCCTGGATGAGTCTTCTTTACCTGATCCTGGGCATGTCCGTAGCGGCCTACTCACTTTTGAACTATGGGCTGCGGTTTCTGACACCGACGCAAGCCGCCCTGTACATCAATATGCAGCCAATTGCGACGCTTCTTATTGCGGCACTCATTGGGCAAGAGCCGCTTAGTTGGCAGCTTTTGGTGGCAGCGCTTCTGACGAGTGGCGGGATGATTTTATTTCGCCGATGAAATCGCACCACTACTGGATGGAAAAGGCCCTACAGCTGGCTCGAGAGGCGGCCCGTTTAGGGGAAGTGCCCGTGGGGGCTGTCCTGGTTTGTGGCGATACCCTCATTGCCACTGCGCACAACCGCACCGAAAGTCTGCAAGACCCCACCGCCCATGCCGAGATGCTTTGCATTACCGCCGCTACGACCCACCTGCGCAGCAAGTACCTGCATGACTGTACACTCTATGTGACGCTCGAGCCATGCCCCATGTGTGCTGGTGCCCTATCTTGGGCGCAGATAGGTACGCTCGTGTATGCCGCACCTGACCCCCAGCGTGGCTTTACCCGATTCCAGCCATCCCTCCTCCACCCCAAAACCCAAGTGCTCACTGGCCCCCTCGCCACCGAAGCCCTCACCCTCCTGAAAGCATTTTTCCAGGAACGCCGAAAATAGGTACCTTTGTAGCATGCGCTGGGTTATCGCCTTTTTCGCTTGCCTCTGGGGGCAGATTACGATTCAGAGTTCCGACCTGCCTTCGCCGGGCAGCATTTATCCGTTTGGCCAGGCTCGCCCCAATCCCCCTCTGGACTATGCCGCCACTGGGGCAGGTTA
>Ga0308419_1003068_pt1 | contig 10571 bp, 6 predicted proteins | sample HotsprSampleMS50_FD_203674 | JGI IMG/M metagenome (GOLD analysis project Ga0308419, IMG submission 203674) | Hot spring phototrophic mat microbial communities from Mushroom Spring, Yellowstone National Park, Wyoming, United States - 20090730_MS50 ... | reverse complement strand
CCAGCTTAGCGCGAAAACCACCAGGAATCCGGCTGCCAATCGCCGGAGATTGTGGAAATGACGGATGTCGCCCGTGGCATCCAGCGCCTCCCAGTTGCGCCGAAAAGCCCTCCAGAAAAGAAACCACACTCCCAGAATGATTACCAGCCGCCCTACAAAGAAGGGTAGATTGAGATAGCCGCTCTTATGCTGTAAGATCTCATCCTTAGCGACGATGTCTTCATGGGTCCATTCGTACAATACGCCAGAGAGTCCCACAGCTACAATAGCCAATAGGACCATTCCCACAGGCAGGAAGGTCGTCATTGTCTGGGGAATACGTTGAAGCATCACATACCACCCGGCATTAGCCGCATATCCGACTGCCAGAAAGAAAAGCGCCAGAATGGATATACCCAGCAAGTACATGGCCGAGATAAGCAGATTGGCCGAAAGGCGGGAAAGCCACGGCGCCGCGTGGGGATGTGCCTCTGCCGCGTCCGCCTCATGGGAGTGCCCGCCCATCTGGGTGAGAAGTCCAACAAGGATAAACGCTACCCCTACTCCTAAAAGGATAAGCAGCCAGCGACGCCAGGAAGCGGGCATCTGAAAACGCTCCTGCCAGTTAATCACAGCATTTTCGTGGTGTGCCATAGGATTTTATTGTTTTTTCTCGGTGTTTTGGCTTTGTTGCTTCTCCGCCTCGGCTAAGCCGGCTTCACGGAGGGCCTGGACATAGAGAATTACTTTCCAGCGCTCTTGGGGCGAGAGCTGGGAGGCATGCGAACCCATGAGATTTTTGCCGTAGGTGATAGAGTGAAACATCTTGCCTTCGGGCAGGTCTTTAAGTTGCGGGCCATAGTAAGAGGGCGGCGCAGGGAATTTCTCAGCCTGGACGATACTACCCTGCCCATTTCCCTTCTCGCCATGACAATGGATACAGTACTGTTCATAGAGGCGCTTACCTTCGGCAAGGTTTTCAGGGGTTTTAGGGAGAGGATTTTTCAGCTTGTTGCCCGCTTCTTCATAGCCTTCATTCGTGTTAGGGAAAGCATACACGTACTCTGCTTTCCCGCGGGGTACGGTACCAGCGACGGGTTCTACCAGGTGCTTGCCTTGGGGTAAGTATGCATAGTAATCCATCTGGGAATAGGGTTCCAGGGGAATGGAATGGTACATTTGGGGGGCGTACTCAATGCCCGGGTCTCGTGGGTCGGACTTCGCAGCGCAGCCGCCCAGATACAGGGCTGAGCCTACGCTCAAAATGATTACAAATGCGTTTGACTTGGTCATAGTTCTACGACTTGTGTTTCAAGGGCACCGGTTTTCCGGAAAAGTTCTTTCGCTTTATCCCAGGTGGTAGTATCCGCAATAGCCACGACGAAAGCATCATCGGTCTGCCGGGGATGGAATACCCGCGTCTTTTGACCGGGATATAAGCGATTGACCGCCAGGTAGGAGAGAAACATGAGCACCCCCGCAAAGAGTACCGTCAGCTCAAAAATAATGGGAATAAAGCTGGGAAAGGGGAGGTTCGACTTACCGCCAATATTCACGGGCCAGTCAATGGTGTACATGTATATCTGCATGGAGAGGGCCGTGAGCGTCCCCAGCGCCCCGTAAACGAAAGCCGCGTCGGGAAGGCGAGACTTTTTCAGCTGGAGCAGGCTATCCAGGCCATGCACAGGAAAGGGCGTACAGACCTCATGAATAGGGAGGCCTTCTTTTTTGATGTGCTCTATGGCAGCCAAAAGCTTTTCTTCGTCGTCGTATAAGCCTATCAGGTACTTGGCCATAGGTTTTTCAGGATTTGGGTTCATCGGGATTTAGAGCGGGCACAGCTACGGGGGCTGGTGCTGTGGCTTTTTTCTGAGCCAGGTAAGCTTCATAGCTGAGACCTGCATACTGGTCCCCCGAAGTTTTGAGGATGCTCTTGGTTTCTGCCACAGCAATAACTGGGAGGTATCGGGCAAAGAGGAGATACAGCGTCAAAAAGAGCCCAAAAGTGCCCACAAAAATGGTGACTTCCACCCAAGTGGGCGTGTACATGCGCCAAGAGGAGGTGAGAAAGTCGCGGTGCAGGGAGGTGACGATAATCACAAACCGCTCAAACCACATACCAATATTCACGAAAATGGAGATAATGAAGACGAACCAGGGGGATCGGCGAAGCTTTTTCACCCAGAAGACTTGCGGGATGAAGAGGTTACAAGTTACCATGGCCCAGTAGGACCACCAATAAGGCCCAAAAGCCCGATTGAGGAAGATGTACCTTTCCCAGTAGGAGCCAGAGTACCAAGCGACAAAGAACTCGGTGGCGTAGGCAAAGCCGACCATCATACCGGTGACCATGGTGACTTTGGCCATGGCGTCAATATGCTCCAAAGTGATATAGTCTTTGAGGTTCATGATTTCCCGGGTGATAATCATGAGGGTCAGCACCATGCCGAAGCCCGAGAAGATAGCTCCCGCCACGAAATACGGAGGAAAGATAGTCGTGTGCCACCCCGGCAGGATGGACGTAGCAAAGTCAAAGCTCACGATAGAGTGGACAGAGAGCACGAGGGGCGTAGAGAGGCCGGCTAAGACGAGCGAAACCGCTTCGAAGCGCTGCCATTCTTTAGCCGTACCGCGCCAGCCAAAGGATAAGATGCTATACACTATCCGAGCGAAGCTCCCCGGCTTAGCGCGGTCGCGTACGGTGGCCAAATCCGGAATCAGCCCCGTGTACCAGAAAAGGAGAGAAATGGTGAAGTACGTGCTGATGGCGAAAACGTCCCACAGGAGCGGAGAGTTGAAATTGACCCAAAGGGAGCCGTGGGTATTAGGCAGGGGGAGGAACCAGAAGACCAGCCAAGGGCGCCCCATGTGGATGATAGGGAAAAGGCCTGCGCAGATAACGGCAAAGATGGTCATAGCCTCAGCGGCGCGGTTGATAGCCATACGCCACCGCTGCCGGAAAAGCAGCAAAATCGCTGAGATCAGCGTCCCAGCGTGCCCGATACCAATCCAGAAGACGAAGTTCGTAATATCAAAGGCCCATCCCACGGTTTTATTGAGGCCCCAGGTCCCTATCCCTACCCATATAGTGTAGGCGATGGCTCCGAAGCCAGCAAACATAACCAGAGCGGTGAAGGCGGTAGTTAGGTACCATTTCCAAGAGGCGGAACCGAGGATAGGCGCGACGATATCATCTGTGATTTGCTTGTGGGTCTTACGACCTAAGATAAGCGGCTCACGAATCGGACTGTCGTACATAAGTTATGTCGTTTGAGGTTGTGGAAGTTCAGTATTGCGGACTTTGACCATGTAACGGATAGAAGGCCGCACGTTGATTTCGGAGAGGGCATAGTAACCGCGCGGTTCTTCCATGACTTTGGAGATGCGGCTATTGGGGTCGTTGAGGTCACCGAAGACGATGGCGCCGGTGGTGCAAGCCTGCTGGCAAGCTGTCTGGAAGGCGCCGTCCTTAAGGGATTGGCCGGCCTTTTTGGCTTCAAGTTTAGCGGCCTGGATGCGCTGCACGCAGAAGCTGCATTTTTCCATCACCCCGCGCGCCCGTACCGTTACATCAGGATTGAGCACCATGCGCCCAAGTTCATCCACCGGATTGAAGACCCACTTTTCGGCGTTGGTATAATCAAACCAGTTGAATCGGCGGACTTTGTAGGGGCAGTTGTTAGCGCAGTAGCGAGTACCCACGCAGCGGTTGTAGACCTGCTGATTGATGCCTTCGGAGCTGTGGGCGATAGCCAGCACCGGACAGACAGTTTCGCAAGGGGCGTGGTCGCAGTGCTGACAGAGCATAGGCATAAAGAATGCCCGAGGGAAGTCCTCAGGAGGCCGGGCGGGAAACTCCTCGGACTTGCCCGTGTGCCCAGTCGTGGACGTGAAGTAGCGGTCAATCCGGATCCAGTGCATGTCGCGCCCCCGCCGAATTTCATCCCGTCCCACAACGTGGATATTATTTTCTGAGATGCAAGCTACGACGCAGCTGGCACAGCCTGTGCAAGTATTCAGGTCAATGGCCATGCCCCAGCGATGACCAGGCATGGGATGCTCTTTCCACCAGAGGGAGATGAGATGGGGTTCTTCGTAGTTACCAGCCTTGGGGTCCTGCCGGTAGGCGGAGAGGGAAGTTTCTCGGACGTACTCGCGACCAGCGTAGGTTTCCCACTGCTGGAAGCGAGCGAGCTCATAAGATTCGCCAGTTTTGGTGAGGGTGGCGCCGGGCTGAATAGCGCAGCGGTACTCCCCTACCCTACCGAAGAAGGGATAAGCATTTTGACCGACACCGACGGCGGCCCGGCCTCCTTTCGTACGGCCATATCCCATAGCTACGCCGATGGTTTTAGGGGCCGTGCCAGGAAGGATATAGATGGGCAGGGTGAGGGTCTTTTCGCCGAGGGTGAGTTTTGCCATGTTACCATTCTCGATGCCCATTTCACGGGCGAGGACGGGTGAGACAACGATGTAGTTGTCCCAGCTTACGCGAGAGAGGGGGTCTGGCGTTTCTTGGAGCCAAGGGTTGCCGGCCTGGGTGCCGTCGCCAATGGTGACTTTTTCGTAGAGATAGACGACGAGGTCTTCGGCAGGTGACTGCGGAAGCTGCGTAGCCCATTCAGCGGGTTTCCAGTCAGCTTTGGGCTGGGCAGCGGGTGTAAGGGTAGTTGCTACGACCCCTTGTTCCACAGCTCGTATCCAGAAGGTCTCCGGATCATCGGCGGAGAGCAGCTGCGCTTCGGGCCAGAAGGGGGTAGCTTTTCCAGCGTCCACGGCCTTGCGGTGGGCGGTGTACTTGGGGAAGATTTCCTTTTGCCAGAAGGCTTTGAGGTAGTCATAAGGCGACTCCCCGGAACGGCCGAGCCAGGAAAGGAGGATTTCAGCGAAAGATTTTGTTGAGAAAATAGGGTGAATAGTGGGCTGTTGGAGGGTGTAGAGGCCTTCGTAGGGTTCGGCATCGCCCCAGCTTTCGAGGAAGTGACTTTCGGGGAGGACGTACTTGCAGGCGGAGGCGGTTTCGTGGAGGTGGGTGTGGATGGCGATGGTAAGGGGGGCTTTTTGGAGGGCCGCTTGGAGGCGCTCGGTTTCCGGAGCGTCATAGAGGGGATTGACCTGGTGGAAGAGGACGGCGCTGACTTTACCGGCTTCCAGGTCGGAGAGGAAGGTGAGGAAGTCTTTTTCACGGGCTTGGCGGAGGTGGCTGGCCGGGGTGATGAAGAGGGTTTCGCCGTAGTTACCCAGCAGGAGGTTGATGCCGGCGATGAAGGCCTGGATGGCAGGCAGGTGAGAGCCGCTAACGACGAGGCCTTTGCCCCGGTTTTCCCAGAGTTTTTCGGCGGTGAAGGCAATGGCGTTATCGGGGGTATCCCATGCAGCAGCGTCGCCGATAGGGGGAGCGCCGGCCTTTTCGGCAATGCGGTTGTATAGGCTCAGGACAGCCTTAGGAAGGTCAGTCGCCTCTACGGGAATGCGCTTATCGGCGCTGTAGCCCGTGATAGTCGGGATAGCTTCAAACTGGATGTGGAGGGATAGGTCTTTGCGGCCATCGTAGAGGGTACGGTTTTTGGACCAGCCACGCGCATACGCAGTCGGGTCTCCCCAGGTACCCAGGAAGTCCGCAGCAAAGCTTACGATGACCTGCGCTTTGTCAAAGCGGTAGGTGGGAAGGCCAGCTTTGCCGAAGATTTTTTCGTGAGCGGTAAGGATGGCGTCGTAGGGGTTGGCCTCGTAGACGATATGGCGGGCGTTCGGGATGGCTTTGAGCCAGTCCTGGATGAGCGCTCTGAGGCTCGGACTGATGACGGGCGGCGTGAGAAGGTAGATAAGACCGGTTTGTCCTTTAAGCTGCTCCATGAGGGCGGTGCCGAAGGCAGACCAGTCGGCTTCCTTGCCGTCAATAAGGGGCTTTTGCAAGCGGGTGTGGTCGTAGAGGGGAAGGATGGCTGCTTGGCCGCGCACATGGGTGCCGCCCTCAGTGAGGGGATAGGAGGGATTGCCTTCTATTTTGATGGGCCGACCATCCCGGACTTTTGCCAGGACCGACTGGAAAATCTGCCCGTCAAAGAAGGAAGTAGCGTAATAATCCGGGATACTTGGAATGTGTTCAGCAGGCTTTTTTACATAGGGAAGGGCGTATTTGACGGGGGTTTTTTCGCAGGCAGCGAGGACAGCTGCACTGATGGAGATGCCGCAGAGCTTGAGGAAATCCCGGCGAGTCGTAGAAAGCTCGCCGTTCATGAGGTCTTCTACTGGGATGTCTTTGTCGAAAGGCTTCATATTAGTAGTGGCATTTGGAGCATTCCAAGCCGCCAATCTGCTCAACCGTCACAGTTTTTTCTTTGAGGGCCTGATGCAGGCGCTCATAATAAGGATTAGCGGTAAGGTCTACCTTGGTCTCGCGATGGCAGTTGATACACCAGCCCATGCTCAGGTCGCTATGTTGATAGACTTCCTCCATTTCTTCGACAGGACCATGACAGGTCTGGCAAGCGATACCACCGACTTTGACGTGCTGGGCGTGGTTGAAGTAGACCAGGTCTGGGAGGTTGTGGATGCGGACCCATTCGATGGGTTTACCACTCTCCCAGGATTCTAAGATTTTAGCGATTTCCTTGGTGCCGTAGCGGGAGCCTTCCTGGATGTAGTTGTGGCAGTTCATGCAAATGTTGGTGGAGGGGATGGTGGCGGACTTCCCTTTTTCCACGCCGACATGGCAATATTGGCAGGCGATTTTGTACTGGCCAGCGTGGGTTTTATGGGAGAAGGCGATAGGCTGGACGGGTTGGTAGCCTTTATGTAGACCGACGGAACGGGCCTTGACGGTGGTGGCGCTAACCCACCAGACGAAAGCCACGATTCCCACTAAGGCGATGAGACGTTTAGAGCGGAGGACAGGCTGAAGCCTTTCCCAGAGGGAGGGGCCTGCGGTTTCCTCACGCTCGGGGCTAAGCACTTTGGAAAGGGCGGCGACCGTGATGAGGAGGGCGATAGAAATGGCCCCGAGGGATAAAGCAAGCACCCAGAGGAGGGGGGAGGTGGTGCCAGGAGCTTGGCCATCAGCAGGACCGGACACACCGCCCTGCGCAGAGGGGGCAGCCGTTTCAGCCTTGGCCAGGGCTTCAGTCTCCGTCTTGATGTAGTCCAGGACGGATTTGATCTCGGCGTCACTGAGGCCGGTAAAGGCCGTCATGACGGAACGGTTATACTCCTCGTAGAGCTTTTTAGCGTAAGCGGAGTTTTTGAAGTTGCCGTTGATGTAAGCCTGGGAGTTGTAGACGAACTTGATGATTTCGCCTTCGTCATTGCCCCAGCGTTCGTGGACACCCCTCAGGGCTGGTCCGACTACACGCTTATTGATTGCATGGCAAGAGGCGCAGTTGGCCTGGAAGAGGGCCTTGCCGTCTTGTGCCCAGAGGGTAGCGAGAAGGGTTACCCCAAGTAGGTATCTAAGCCCGCACATAGGTGATTTCATTTGGTAGTGAAAACACGCTACAAAGGTAGTAAAGTTCCATTATCTTAAGGCCTGACGACTGGGGGGAGGAGACTGGTTGCGGAGGAGCGCTTTGAGGGAGTCGACCTGTTTTTGCAGGGCGATGACGTAGAGGGTAAGCTCTTCTACTTTCTCGACGATGGCTTTTTGGGTAGAGACGAGGGGGATGCCCTGGTGGCTTATCTCTGCTTGAGAAGGCAGGCCTGGGAGGTGTTTATTTTGGCGGATGAAGGCTTCTAATTCCGAGAGATTTCGGAGTTTGTAGGAGGGCTCAAAGACGTAGTCGGGCCATTTGGCGCCGCTTTCAGTGTAAATTTCCTTAACCTGGATGGGGGCATAGAAGTAGGCAGGTTTGTGGGCGCGCAGCGTTCCATCCCCCAAGACGATAAAATCATCTCCCTCGCTCTCATCATTGACAGCTAAGGCTTTGGTGGTCGAAACATGTGAGCCTCTGGCTTGTATGACTAAACCATACCCCCAATCCCCATCTGGAATCCATGTGACACCTACGACTCCAGCACAGGGCTTATCGTAGAGGCAGTTGGTGCCACGCCCGCGACAGCAGCTCGCGGTTACAAATAGGGTGATGGTAGCGACTCCTATCCACACCCCTACCTTCCTTCCAGCAGGCATAGGGCAAAAGTACGCACAACCGCTAAAAAACCGCCTTCTTTGGGGCATGTGGAGTGTGTGGATGGTGTGGCTTCAGATTGGGCCTATTTTCCCCTCTGGCACGCAGGTAGCGCAAGACCTCAAGCTTTTCCCCGGGTATGCGCAGGATGCCTGGGTGGGGTATCGGGCACAACGGCAAGGCCACACGCACCTTTACCTACATCATGTGGATAGTAGTGGAAAAACATACACGTCCTGGAGCGGCTGGGACATCTCGGCTCAGGATACCCTGACCGTAGCAAGCTGGGATGGCTTTGCCGGAAGTGATGGGCGGTTTTATGGGGGTTATTTGCAGGTAGGGCGGCTTACGCTCTTTTGTCTATCAGGTGATAATCGCTTTCTTTGGAAGGTACTTCTACCGGCACCAGCCCAATTCGGTGAGCTGCAGGTATGGGCCGCCCCTTCACAGGGTGTTATCACGGCGCTCCTGACGGAATCGGAAATTCGGCTCTATGGCTATTCGGCCTCCGGCGAAAAGCGCTTTTCGCAGGTAACCGACACCACTCCCCGCCCGAAGCGCCACCTGCGGGTACTGAGCAGTGGACAGGACGGCTTCTGGCTAATATGGGAGGCCTATACAGGTCAGAACTGGACGCTCGTAGCCCAGCGCTTCAGCTGGGAAGGCCAGCCTCTCAGCCTCGCCCAACCGCTCTCTACCCTACCCCACACCATCCACCAGGCCAACTTCACCGACGATGGCTATGGGGGGTTCTTCGGCATTTACGAAAGCTCTCACCTCCAGAGCGCCGGCAAAGACCTCTTCCTCGTGCGGTATAACCGCCACGCCCAAAAAGTCTATGAAGTTCCCATCTGCCTGGAAGTCGGCGACCAGCAAAATCCCCGCCTCTACAAGCGCGGTACGGAGTTACTCATCGTTTGGGAGGATAGCCGGGCACAGGACTGGGATATTTATTATCAGCGGGTAGAGATTGGCTCGGGGAAGCGGCTGCTCAAACCAGAGGGCGCGCCGCTGGTTGTCCTACCCGGTCCCCAGCACAATCCCCACCTGATCTTGGATTACTTCCAAAACGAAGCCGTGGTGGTGTGGGAGGACTTTCGCCATATTCAGCCGGATATTTACTACCAGCGGGTGTCAGCCAGTGGCGAGGCGCTCTGGGAGTTTGGCGGACGGCCATTAGTCTCAAACCCCCATGCGCAAAAGCACCTGATAGCTTACCCGCAAGACTTTCAGTATTTCTGGGTGGCTTTTCTGGAAGATCTACCCCTGCAAGGCACCCATCCCCACTTGTACTATGTGAAGACGGACGGTACGATTTATCGGCAGCTTATGCTGAGGGGGTCCAACCAGGCCCAGGCCACGCTACGGGGGCTTCGGACTTTCCCCTGGGGCGATCAGCTGCTGATTACCTGGCAGGATAACCGAGATTTTACGCAAAAGCCGCAGGGGTACCTGCAATGCCTTTTTCCGGATGGGAAGTTATTGTGGTCAGCAGATGGTTTGCCGCTTGGTTTACAATCGCAGGGGGAGCAGCGCATCACGGACATCACGGCCAGCGGGGACACGGCTTGGCTTCTCTGGCAAGCGCATGAATCCGATGTAGAAGACGATCTCTTTGCCCAGGCCTTTTTGCGCTCGGGGGAGAAGCTCTTTCCGAAAGAGCCCGTAGCAGTGTGCATTGCCGACCGGGTGCAAAGTGATGCCCGCTGGCTAAAATACCGGAAAGCCCTCTATGCCACATGGAGCGATAGCCGCAGCTTAGAAGAGACCGGATTTGACCTGTATTATCGGTCCGTCTGGCCGCTCTACCCCGAGGTAGGCTGGCGAAGCACGCCCACCTTCCAGAGTAATGCGTACTACTTTGCCATCGATAGCCAGCGGGTTCACCATCTCTGGAGCGAGGCGAGTCCGGAGGTGTATCAGATTTTTCACGGGATAGGGCCTTTGGGGCAGCCGGGAAACCCCCGGCCGGTTCGGCCGACCCGAAAGCCGCAGCGCTTTCCGGCAGGGCTTTATGCACCCGATGGTACGCTTTACACGGCTTTCTGTGAGGAGGCCCCTGGGCCGTATGAGCAGGCTATCCCGCTCATTGCCCTATCTCCTGACGGCAATATCCGCTGGGCTGTGGAAAAAGCCTTACCTTATCCACATGCCTTGTATCCGCAGCTGGGCTGGTGGGGGAATGGCAAGGTGCTTTTGACGGCGCTCGGCAGCCCCCGCCCCGGCAGCTGGGAGTTAGCTTATGCCGTATATGACCCTACCACCGGCCAAAAGGAAACTGGCGGTACGTTTCTCAGTCCGGTGCCGGAGCGTACCCGCTGGCAGTCTCTGATAGCCGGCCAGACCCTGTGGCTCCTTCTGCAGATGCCCACGGGCTGGGTGCTTTACCAGGGAGTGCCCGGCCAAAACCTCAAACCTTATCCCCTTCCCCACCCCCTCGCTGAGGCCCAGCTTATCCTGTGGAACGGC
>Ga0308419_1003066_pt1 | contig 10573 bp, 9 predicted proteins | sample HotsprSampleMS50_FD_203674 | JGI IMG/M metagenome (GOLD analysis project Ga0308419, IMG submission 203674) | Hot spring phototrophic mat microbial communities from Mushroom Spring, Yellowstone National Park, Wyoming, United States - 20090730_MS50 ... | reverse complement strand
TATTCTACAATGATAGGAATCACAATATCGCTGTTTAATTCTTTTAATGTTAAGATTGCTTCTTTTCTTATTTGGTGATCTGGATGTTTCGTTAATCTTATAATAGAAAAAACTAAACGTTGCTCTTTCCATTTTCGCGCTAATTCCAAACTATCTAACAATGTTTCTTTATCCCTCTTGTTACTTATAAATTGATCTAAAAGAATATACCAATTGGGTAGTATAGAAACCAAGTCATCACCTAAAAGTTTGAAGATTCTTAAAATCATTCTATGTTCTAATGGATTATCACTTTCGTTTAAATATTTTGCAGCTTTTCTTAGAAGATAATATTGTTTTGTTTGATAACCAATCCAAATCGCTTTGATTCTTTCTTCGCCACCTTGATTCATCATTTTGATTAGGTTTTCGCTAGAAATATCTATGGATAGTAGAGACGAAGAATAGATTACGAATATTATAATAAAATTATATAATTTCTTCATACTATTTCCCCATCTTATCTATGATTGTATTTTTATATCTTATTGCAGTTTCGTTGAATGGATCGATTTGTAAAACCATTTGGAATGCTTGTAATGCCCTTTGATATTCTTTATTTTTATAATATGCAATTCCTAACGTTAAATACACATCTTTTTGTATAGATGGTGGATGATCTTCGTAAGTTAACGGTAGCAACGTTTCTATAACATTTTCAATATCTCTTTGCGAAGATGATTCCAACAAAATTTTACCTTTGACTACTAAGATTTTAGGATCGTTCGACGAAAGTCGTATTGCTTTATTGATCCACGATTTTGCAATTTCCAGATTGTTGATTTCTTTAGTCAATAGATAACTATCGGCGATTTGTACAGCTGCTTCTTTTTTTTGTTCCACAGAAGAATCGATTGAATCAAAAACCTTTATAAAATAAGAAACAGCTGTGTTGTAATCTTTTATATTTTTATAAAGATTTCCTAATTCCATATAAACAGTCGAAGCATTCTTTTCGTCGATGTTTACTTTTTTTAATTCTTGGACAGCTAAATCATAACTTCCTAAATTTTGATAAGTTTTTGCAAGAATAATATGAAATTTATTTTTCTCTTCGGGAGTAATATAGGGTTGATTTAAAGCTAATTTCCAAGTTTCTATTGCTTTGTCCTTTCGTCCTCCATAATAGTATGCTTTTCCTAATTCGTAAAACACATCAATTTTTGGGTTTGGACTTAATTCCAAAGCTTTTTTTAATGCATTAACAGAATCTGCATATCGTTCCATTTTGTTATAAATTCTTCCTAAATTTAACAATGCGTTGATGGTGTCTTCTGTTCCTGGAGTTCTGTTAACAATCTTCCTGTATATTTCTGCCGCTTGTAGAAGATTATTACTTCTTTCGTAAAGTTCTGCTAAACGGAATAACGTAGAGATATGATCAGGATTATATTGCATGGAACGTTCCATGGTTCTTATTGCAGATTCCATATCGTTAAATTCTTCGAAGGCATAAGATAACTTTTCGAACACTTCTGGATCCGTTGCACCTAAACTCATTGCTTTTTTAAAATATTCTTTGGCATTAGTTTCGTCTTTTAGTTTTAAGTAGATCACCCCAATGTTATAATAAATTTTCGCGTTATCGGGAGCTAAGCCAGCTGCCCTTTTATAATAGCTCAATGCCTTTTCGTATTGATCAACAGAATAATAAATCTGGCCTAACAATCCTAATACATTAGCAGTTAATGCATGATTAGGAAATAGTTCCAGAAAATGCTGTAATTCTAAGATAGCTTCTTGGGTTTTACCCTGCCTAATGAGAGAAATTGCTAGATTATATCGCGCAACAGGTTCATTGGGTTCAGATTCTACTCCTTTTCGAAATTCATTTTCTGCTTCTTTTGCCCCTTTAATGTTCATGATGATGTTTCCCGTTAAAATAGCAACAAGAGCATCCTCAGGAGCTATTTTTTTTGCTTTTTTTGATAATTCGTAAGCCTCATCTAAATTGCCTAATCGATATTCGGTAATCGCCAAGTTAACGATTGCAGGCAAGTAGCTTTCGTCGAACTTTAAGGCTTGTGTAAAATAATGTTTTGCCAAAGGATATTTTTCTAAATCTAATGCAATAATTCCCAAATAAGTATATGCTACGACCTTTTCTTTTTCGTTTGTTGTAGAATCAATCAAGGACTGAAAGTATTTCTCTGCTTTGTTTAAAAAACCTTCGCGATAATAACTAATGCCCTTTTCTAAAGCAGGTGTAATCTCTTTGGGATAATAATATTTTTCTTTTAGCTCTGAACTTATATCTGGTAATTGTTTTTTAAAATCAAATATATTAGGTATTTTTTTGCTGTTGTAATAATACAAACCAGTTAAAAAAATAAATAGAATTAACAAAAAAATACCACCACCAATCAAGAATAAATATTTATTCGACTTTTTTTCTTGAACTTCTATTAATTCTTCTTGCAAATTTTCGTATTCAAGAAGAATTCTGTTTTTTTCCATTCCTATTAACCTTTATTTTCTTTTTCTTCTTGATTTTCAAGTAAATATTTATATACTTTGTCTAAAATTGCATTTACAAATTTAACTGCTTTTTCATCATCATATTTTCTTGTTAAAGTACAACAAGTATCTATGATGATTGGACCAGGAAATTCTCCTTTTAAGATTTCATAAGTCCCCATACGTAATATACATCGGACAATACTAGAAATTTGTCTTATATCTTTTTTGCTATACTGCTGAATAATTTCGTCTATATCAGTTTCGTATTCTGTTACACCTTCTACTATATCATAAATTAGTTGTTTATTCTCTTCTGTTAAATTGCTATGAACCCACGTTAATTTTAAAACCTCTTCTAATGGAGCTGATCCCAAATCAATTTGATACAATGCTTGCAAAGCAATTTCTCTTAGGTTAAAATTAGGATGTTTAGCATCGGATTTTTTTTCGAACCTTGGTCTTTCTTTTAGTTTAACAATGATGGTTCTTTTCATGTTTTATTCATACCTTCGATTTGATTGTAAAGATCACACATCTCTATCAATGCAATTGCACCTTCGAAACCTTTGTTGCCTGCTTTTGTTCCTGCTCGTTCAATTGCTTGTTCAATCGTATCCGTTGTCAGTACACCAAAAATGATGGGTATATTTGTATCCATCGTAGCTCGAGAAATCTGACTTGCTGCTTGACCAGCTACATATTCATAATGATCCGTAGCACCCCTAATTACACAACCTAAACACAAGATTCCATCGTAGTTTTGGGTCTGAGCAATCTTCTTTGCAGTAGCACCTAATTCAAAAGAACCAGAAACATAAAAAATATCATAATTCTCTTCGGGAATACCATATTTTTTAAAAGCCAACAATGCACCTTCTTTTAAACGTTCCGTGATAAAATCATTCCATCGGGAAACTACAATTGCATATCTATATCTGCTTGCATTCAAAATAGAGCCTTCGTAAACCTTCATAACAGTATCCTTATTGTTTTTTATTTCTTTGTTTAAACTCCTCGTATGCAGCTTTCCCTTCTTTTTCGTAGACAAGTGCATCTAATAAATTCAAAAAATATTTTTCGTCTGGAGTTCCACGCGAAACTAATCTGTTATTTACTAAAATAGTTGGTGTAGAATTAATCTCTACTTTTTTTGCATCTTCAATATCTTGATTAATTCTTTGTTGAGCAATGGGACTTGTCATACAAACGAAAAGTCTATCCCAAGGAATTCCTAAATTTTTACTGATTCGTTCTAATTGCTCTAAATCGATGGGCAATTGTTGCTCTTGCAAGCCAAAAATTTCATGATAAAATCTAGGAAATTGTGGATAATCTGCTGCACAAACTGCTGCTTGTGCACCATTACACCTCCAATCACCATAGGGCTTTCTCGGCGGTGACTGAATTTCTTTATTACACGTAGAATCTAAGGGAAATTGTCTATAATAAATTACAATTCTTCCTGGCCAGCGTTCCAATGCTTTTTTTAAAATATAAGTTGTATGTAAACAATGTGGGCATAAGAAATCTGCAAATTTCTGAATAACAATATAACCTTGCGGATTTCCTTCCAAGGTTTTTAGGTTTTTCGTCGATAAATCTACTTCTTTTAGTGCGCGAAAATCTTTTAAGTATTCTTCCACTTTACTTTCTGGCAACAATGCACCTGCTACAATTTCCTCTTTATGGGATTTTGATTTTAGATAATATATCCCCATTACTAAGGTAGAAATTATAATAGAAATACCTAAAATAGTTAAACCTTGTTGCACCATTAAGAGATAATTTTCTTTTGGTTTATTACGATTTTTTAGCACGAGGGTAATGATAAAAAGTGCAAATGTTACAAAATAAGTATAAACACACAACAAACAAGGAACAATTAATTTAGTAAAATTGATGTACCCTAATATAGAATCAAAAACTATTCCAAAAATTGCAGCATAATATAAAATCAAAATACGAGAATGGTTCATTGTTGTATCATTTTGATTTTCTTTAAAATAAGAAATACCAAACAAAATCGTGATAAATGTATAATAAATTAACCCTAAATAAGCAATAGGAATTCCGAAAATTTTCGAATATCCACTTTCTCCTAATTCTTTACATCCATCAACTCCATCGATAGCACACCCCAAAGAAGAAGTACAAATATCTGGAAAAACTTGTTTACATATTAAGAGAATCGTTATCAAAACACCAATCGTTCCAACAACTAATCCAACTAGGTAGTAAATACGGTTTTTTCTATACATAGACTACTAATTTATTTTAATCAATGGATTTGAAAAGAAAAAATAAGGGAATTACGAAGAAATGTCAAGTATAAATTTTATGGGAGCTAGTGGATTTGAACCACTGACCTCTTGCATGTCAAGCAAGCGCTCTAACCAGCTGAGCTAAGCCCCCTCTTCTATACAGAAAAATCTAATTTACTCTTGCGTCAATTTGAATTTTACCTGTTGAAAGATTCTATTTTAAATTGGGAATAGGACTCATTCCAAACCAAGTTTAAATGATTGATGTAGCTTTCGTATTTATCGTTAAAACCAATTTGATTTTCTACTCCATAATCTTTTAGTTGCCAATAGGGTGGCGAAGTAATAATAAGATGGACTGATTGATCTGGTATTTCTTCCATGTTTCGAGAATCACCAATGATAATTTTGTGGTAAGTGATCATTATTTTTGATAAATTATAATAAAATTTTATAAAATAACTAAAACGATGTTAATAAAATGCGTATAAAACTTGTAACTGGTGCTTGTTCGCGGGTATCCTCTAAATTTTCTCTCATTTCTCGAACAACAATTTTAGCATCCGAAACAACTGTATTGGCATTGTCGTGCAATTTACTGTCGTTAATCAATTGTCCGATTGTTCCTTGTCCTTGGTTGATTTTATCTGTTATTTCTGCGATGTTGCTTAGTGTTCTTTTAACATTTTCGCGGTTTTCGCTGATTAATTCTGACAGTCCAGTAATGGGATCCCCTGCATTGATTCCAGATAAAACTATTTTTGTTTTTCCTTCGTTTATATCTTTTATGTTGGATTTGATGGCACTTCTACCAAGTCTTTCCATATCTAGACTACTATACCACATTACATCGATTCGCTTGGGATAATATCCTTTAACGGGTTCGATGTTACCGGGATCGATTGCAACGACTTTACCAGAAAGGATAGATTCATTTTTTAAAGAGATGGAATAATTCTCGAAAAATATAATATCCTTTTTTAGTTCTACTACAATTGCAACGCGTTGTTTAACCCTTTTAGGAGAAGAATCTGGCACAGGGATGTTATTTTCGTCCACAGAAACTAAATCCATATCGACAACGGTTCCAGCAGGCACACCCAATACAGTAACCTTAGAACCCACTTTGATTCCTTCTGCATTATCAAAATAAATTACTAATTGTTTACCTTTTTTTGCAAAAGGACCACTTTCCGAAACAATGGTAAAATATCCCACTAGTGCAAGCGATCCAAAAAATAATAACCCAACAATAAAATTTTGAAATAATTTCACAACTTACAAGGAAAAATAATAAAAAAAAACGTCAATATTTTTTAAACAATGCTTTTGAATATTTTAGTTGATCAATGATTTTATCCCAATTTAAAGGGTATATCTTAATTTATGAAAAATCATCGTTGGAAAAAATTAGCTAAATGGTTTGTTATTTTTTTAACTCTATTAGTAGTTGGGATATTTTCTCGCTATTGGTGGAAAGAAAAGCGATGGAGATATATTATAGTTCATCACACTGCATCGGATTTGGGGAATCTGGAATATTATCGGCGAATACACCAACAAGAACGTGGTTGGGATGATATCGCTTATCATTTTGTTATAAATAATGGATCCTTTCAGACAATACCAGGTCAAATAGAAGAAAGTAACCTTTGGAAGGAACGAAGACGAGGATATTCTACGAGTAATAAATGGGTCAATACCTTTGCTATTGCAATTGTAATTGTTGGAAATTTAAACAATCATCCACCTCTTCCTCAACAATACGAATCATTGATAAATCTTCTTGTTCAATTATCAAAACAATACAATATTCCACCAGAACGTATCATTGGTCACAGAGAAATCCAGAACACAGAGTGTCCTGGAAAATATTTGAATATGGCAAAGGTTCGATTAGATGTAAAAAAGAAATTGAATATCAAAAATTAATTTGATATTTTTTTATAAAATTTTTAAAATATTCTTGGTATTTTTCGTAATTGTCATCGATAGAGTATGCATGTTTAGAATCCCAATCAGTCAAAATCAATTCTTTTTCGTTTAATTGTAATGATTTATAAATATCTTCTGAATGATGATAAGGTGTATAATCATCTGTTTTCGAATGATAGATTAATATAGGCGTTCTAATATCTTTTGCATATTTCTGTGGAGATACATCATCTAAATCTGCACCAGTTCTTAATTCAGAAAGTAAAAATGCCCCTTTTAGAAAAATAACTGCTGGTTTAGGATATAAAACCATCGATCGTTCTTTTACTATGGTATATAAATCTGCATAGGGTGATTCTGCTAATATCATCTTAAACTTTCTTTTCGAATAACCTGCTGCTTGAATTACGGTTGCAGCCCCCATGCTTTCGCCAAACAAAGCAATTTGTTCATCTTGTAGGCTTGCTTTATTTTTAAGCCAATCGATTATTTTTAACAAATCAAATTTTTCGTAATAGCCAAAGGTACCGAAATTCCCTGTACTTTTACCATGATGTCTTGCATCATACAACACCAAATGACATTGAAAATCTTTAAATAGCTGTGTATAAGTAATCATACGGATTCTTGTTCCTTTGTATCCATGATGAAAGACTACCCCACACGATTTCTTACCAGGAAAATACCACCCAGAGATTTTGATATCGTCAAGTTCTAAGATAAAATCTTCTGGTTTCTCGAGCCCTACTTGTTCTATGCTATGGATTTTATAATCCCTTATATCGTCTTCGTGTGTTCTTACAGTAAAAAATACCAATTGATTCGAAAAGTACCACGATATTCCCCCATAGATCAAAATTAAAATGAATAAACTTCCTAGAATAATTTTTGTTTTTGTTGACTTCATAATCAACGAAAACTTTTAATATGATAGTATTTGTCAAATCAATTTATTTTAGTTGTTGAATACATTTTTGGTTAAAAAACATCAAAAAAAGATAGATTTTTAAACAACATTTACAAATTTTCCTTTTTTATATGTATATGAAGAAAATGAATTGTAAAGAACTAAGAAAAGCTTGGGTGGATTTTTTTAAATCTAAAGATCATTTACATTTGCCCTCAGCAAGTTTACTTCCTTCGGATGATCCTACATTATTGTTTACTTCTGCTGGAATGGTACCTTTTAAAGATTACTTTAACGGAACAAGAAAACCACCACATCCCAGAATTGTTACAATACAAAAATGTTTAAGAACAACAGATTTAGAAAGTGTTGGAAAAACAGCACGCCATTGCACATTTTTTGAAATGTTAGGAAATTTTAGCTTTGGAGATTATTTTAAAAAAGAAGCCATCGAGTGGGCATACGAATTTTCTATAAAAGTTTTGGAATTAGACCCAGAAAAAATTTATGTGACAGTTTACCAAGAAGACGACGAAGCTTTCGAAATCTGGAACAAAAACATTGGAATACCCAAACATAAAATTATTCGATTAGGCAAAGAACATAATTGGTGGGGACCTGCGGGTGATTCTGGACCCTGCGGACCTTGTACAGAACTTTATTTAGATAGAGGCGAAGAAATCTGTTATTCAGAAACAGGCTGCAAAAACCCAAAAACCTGTAAACCAGGAAATGATTGTGATAGATTTTTAGAATATTGGAACCTTGTTTTTAACGAATTTTTTCAAGATACCGAAGGCAAATTACATCCACTTCCTCAGAAAGGAATTGATACAGGTGCTGGTTTAGAGAGAATTATTGCATTGTTAAACCAAACTGATAGTGTTTACGAAACAGATGAATTGTACAAAATTCAAGATGCATTCAAAAAAGAAATAGAAAAAAGATTGAATAAAACATTAGATAATTCGTACTTAACTCTTTCTGCTCTTCGCGTACTAACGGATCATGTTCGATCGATAACATTTGCCATTTCTGATGGAATCTTTCCCGAAAATACTGGACGTGGGTACGTAATTCGTAGGATTATAAGAAGAGCTTTACTTTTTGCTCATCAATTAGGAATCCACGAACCTATACTCTATAAAATCCATCCTGTTGTTGTAGAAATATACCAAGAATTTTATCCAGAATTAAAACAAAATTACTCCCTTGTGCAAGAAACGATTCTACAAGAAGAAAATCGCTTCTTAGAAACCTTAACCAAAGGGATCAAAAAATGGAAGGAATTTTTAGAAGAGCACAAAAAAGAAAAAGTATCTTTATTCGATGGCGAAAAAGCATTTATTCTATACGATACTTATGGTTTTCCCTTAGAATTAACCATCGAATTAGCAGAAAAAGAAGGCATTAAAATCGATGTAGAAAAATTCCATCAAAAAATGGAAGAGCAAAAAGAAAAATCGAAACAAAACCAACAATGGAAAGATTTTCAATTCCCGCCTAATTTTCCTTTCATTAACGAAAAAACCGAATTTACTGGCTACGAAAACTACCAAGAAAAAGGAAAAATCTTATCTATCATATACAACAATCAAATCCACAAAGAGATAGAAAGAAAAAATAATGACAACGAAATTATCATAATAACAGATAAAACATGTTTTTATCCAGAAGGCGGTGGGCAATTAGGCGATACGGGATATATCAAAAGTAAAAATGGTACATTTCGTGTTATAGATACCAAAAAGAAAGGCGAAATTATTCTCCATATCGGAAAAATGATAGAAGGAACACTAAAAGAAAACGAAGAAGTTGAATTAGAAATAGACAAAGAACGTAGAAGATTTTTAACTTATCACCATAGCTCTACTCATCTATTAAATAAAGCTTTAAGAGATGTATTAGGGGATCATATCTATCAAACAGGTTCACTTGTTGCACCAGACTATTTAAGGTTTGATTTTTCTCATAACAAAAAGATGAGCGAAAAAGAACTAGAAGAAGTAGAAAAAAGGGTTATCGAAGCCATCAATGCACATGCGAAAGTCGAAGCAAAAATCATGGCAATCGAAGAAGCCAAAAAAACTGGTGCCATTGCCACCTTTGGCGAAAAATATGGTGATGTTGTGCGAATCATAGAAATGGGCGAAAAAGGTAAATATTCTATTGAATTTTGTGGTGGCTGTCATGTTAACAATACCGGCGATATTAAATTTTTTCACATTGTAAAAGAAAGTAGCCCTGGTGCTGGCAATCGTCGAATCGAAGCAGTTGCAAACGAAAAAACCATTGATTATTTCTACGAAAAAATCCAAGAACTCAAAAAATTCATGGATGAATTTAAACAAAAATATCAAAGCGAACAAAACGAAGAAATTCAAAAACTCTTGAGTGAACTTGTGCTAAATTTACCAACCACAAAAGAAGAAATAAAAAAACAACTAGAAACAAATCCCTTCCAAACCATAGAACTAGAAAAAAACATTCAAAAAATAGAATTACAAATCACAGAAACAGAGAAACAAATCAAAAAAATTCAAAAAAAAGAGGGACTTAATAAAGAAAAAATCAACCAAATTCTTAATGAAAGTATTCAACATATGTTGGATTTAAAAGTTGTTAAAGTATTTTCCATCATAGAAGATAACCTAAACATAAACGATCTAAAAGTATTGACAGACAAAATAAAAGAACAATATCCCGATGCAGTGATTCTTTGTGGTTCAAGGAATACAGATAAAGGAACTTTGTTGTACACTTGTACAAAAAAAGCATTAGAACACGGTATAGATTGTAATCAACTCTTAAAGGAAACCATTGGTATGATCGATGGCAAAGGTGGTGGAAAAAAGGAATTGGCACAAGGTGGAGGAAAATCAGAAGATTTAGAACAAGCGATAGAGAAAGCAAAAGAACTATTAAAAGCAAAATTTGCATATTTATAATTTTTCCTAAGGAGCAAAATATG
>Ga0308419_1003063_pt1 | contig 10576 bp, 3 predicted proteins | sample HotsprSampleMS50_FD_203674 | JGI IMG/M metagenome (GOLD analysis project Ga0308419, IMG submission 203674) | Hot spring phototrophic mat microbial communities from Mushroom Spring, Yellowstone National Park, Wyoming, United States - 20090730_MS50 ... | reverse complement strand
AAATATTCTGGGTGGCCCTCGATTACGAGGAGCTGCTGACAAAGGTGTGAGTCTGCATGTCTGAGCATTCCTCCTCTGGCGAGGGCCGTGAGGCTCTCGCCCTTTTTTTCAAACGTTTCCCCCGGCGTGAGGGTGAGTTTGCGATAAGCGCGGTGCCGGGGGACCCGAGTTTCCCCGTCGCGACGCTGCTGACGGCACGCATGGGAAAGGAGCTGGGGATGCCCGGGGAGGACCTGATCGGTGCCGGGGTGCACCTGCGGCACATTCTCGACCGCGGCGGGCGCGTGATTGTGTTCGGGCGCCGGGAGGGGGGCCGGAGCATGGTCTACGGGGTGCTGACCGTGTATCCCGTGAAGAAGGAAACGCTCTGGCTGGGCCAGGATGATGGGGACGCGCTGTTTGTCCGGGACCTCTATATTGTCCCCCCGCGGCGTTCCCCCGCCACTGTGGCGCAGGCGGTGCGTCTGGTGCATGACCTCGCCAGGGTGTACGGGACCGGCCTGGTGGTTTGCCAGATGCGGAAGGAAAATGCTTTGCTGGAGCGTCTGGGACGGCGCGTCCCGCTTTATGAGATCACGGAGGCGACGACATGAGCAGTGGGGGTTACAGAGAGACGGCGCTCGACCGCGCCGCTGCGGCGGGCTACGCCCAGCAGGGCGCCATGGCTCAGCGCATCTGGGAGGACTACGGGCGGCCCGAGGCAGACCGGTGGATGCGGGCCAAGGCGCAGGTGGGGGCGTTCAACCCGAGCATACTGTCGTTTATCCAGAGCCCACGGCGGTACCAGCAGCCTGCGGGAGGTTTGACTCCGGCGGCCGCGCCTCCCGCGACGCAGCCAGCATCCTCTCCGGCAACTCCGGCTTCCGTCACTCCCGCCTCACCCGCGGGCGCGCCCCCTGGTGCTCAGGCGCCCCCTCCGGTTCGCTGGGATGACATAAAGTCTACAATCAACACCTGGAGGCTGGCCGGGGTGCCTGTGAGCTGGGAGACACCAGGGGCGATGTTCCAGTCGATGCAGGACCAGGCATGGCTCAACCGCTACGGGGCGGATCTGGCCAGGCAGCTGAACAACAACCCGCAGGTGCGGGACTTCCTTGCCCAGAACGCCCCGCGGGATGTCCTGAGGTACTTCGGTATTCAGCCCCAGGCGGCAGCGCCTGCAGTGAGCGTGCCGCCGATGGATGTCGATCTGTCCTACTGGGGCTTCGGCCAGCGCCTGGAAGCTCCGGATCTGAATGTTGTGAATCCGGACTGGAGCGCGCTGCCGCGCCCACTGGATCCGAACAACTCGCTTTACCTCCACTCGTACCAGAATGTACTTGCTAACGTGGCCTCGTCCGCTCTGGCCCCTTCGGCGGGGCACAGCTTCAACTCTCTGACGCCGGCAGGCAATCTCTGGGCGACAACTCCCGCCGGGGTAGATGATGATCTGGCCCGCTGGGGCTACGGCCAGCGCGTGGCAGCTCCGGATTTGGAGGTCGTGAACCCGGACTGGGGCGCCTTGCCGCGTTCAGTAGACCCGAACAACTCGTTTTGGCTCCACTCGTTCCAGACGAGCATTAATAACCTGGACTCACTGGGGTCCCCGGCGGGGCACAGCTTCATGCTTCAAATGCCGGCACCCAATCTCTGGGCGACAACTCCCGCCGAGGCTTCGGTATCTCCGCGAACAGCGCAGCGGTGGGTGGACGCGCCTGACGCCTCTGAGGCGGGCCGCGCGTTCGCGGACGCTCTGAACGCTGCAAACCTGCTGCGCGTGAACGAGGCCGCCCTGGCCCGGAAACAGGACGCAGCGGGCGCGCTGGCTCGCCGGGGAGTGGGAGCCTCGGCTGCGGGGGATGCGACAGACCGGGCGGTTGAGCTCTGGGCTAACCGCGAAGCGGCGAAACTGCAGGCCGACACAGCCGCGCAGAGGCTGGCGCTGGAGCAGTCGCTGAGGAACGAACGCAATCAGCAGTTGCAGCAGCGCTTTGCCAATGAGCTGGCGGTTATGGGCATGGAGCAGGCACTGCGTGAAGAGAACGACAGGCGGCTCATCCAGAAGGCACAGCTCGGTCAGCAGTTGACCGCTGCAGAGAATGCCCGGCTGCAGCAAATCTGGGAGAACGAGATGCGCCGGGTGCAGGCCCGGGCGGACCTGACCGCCAGGGAGAACGAGCAGAAACTGCAGACGGTAATGACACAGAGTGAGCTGCAGCAGCGTGCGTTCAATGACTTTATCACAAGGATCAACACTCAGAGGGCGCTGGCTGCCGACAGAAACCAGGCGGCTCTGACACGGGCCGCATGGGATGTCCAGCAGAATCAGCGGAGTTTTGAGAACAGGCTGGCGGTCATGGATTGGGAGCAGAGGCTCCGTGAGGAGAATGACAGGCGGCTCATTCAGAAGGCACAGCTCGGCCAGCAGTTGACCGCTGCGGAGAATGCCCGGCTGCGGCAAATCCAACAGGACGAGTTGCAGCGGCAGCAGGCCCTGGCGGACCTGATCGGCAAGGAGAACGAGCGCAACCTGCAGACGGTAATGACGCAGAGCGACCTCCAGCAGCGTGCGTTCAATGACTTTATCACAAAGATCAACACTCAGAGGGCGCTGGCAGCCGACGCAAACCAGGCGGCTCTGACGCGGGCCGGATGGGAGGCCCAGCAGAATCAGCAGCGGCAGAACGAATTGATGGGGTTACTGAACTATCTGCAGGCTGACGCCACCGGGCAGCTGAATCCGTGGATGGGCGTCTCGGCTCTGGGAGAGTACGCCAGGGGTATGGCTGATCTGGCGGGTCAGCAGGCTGCCCGTGCGCAGGCGGCGCAGCAGGGCGCGCTGGGGCTGTGGGGCACCACGTTCCAGGCGCTCGGTTCCCTGTATCCGTGGCTCAGGAGGTAGATTATGAACTTTGCTGCCTTTGCACTTGCCAATCTCCTCGGAGGTTACGCAAGGGGCCGCCGGGAGCGCACGGAGTTCGAGGAAGAGAAACGCAACCGCGACCGCACACTGCGCCTGAGCGAGGAGCGGCTGGACGAAGAGAGGGAACGGCGGAAGTGGGAGCAGGAGCAGGCGGCTTACAAGCGGGACTGGGACGAGTACACGCAGTGGAGAGAGAGCGCGCAAGCCGCCGCGAAGGATTTGAATCGCGGGGCGGTGGTTTCGGCAGTGGAGCAGGCGAACAGAATCGCAGAAAAACGAGGGTTTACGAAGCTTGACCCCGATATGTTCCAACCGGGAGTGGGGACGGTGGCGGAGCATCTGGGCAAGTTTGCACAGGCCGGGCTCCCGTGGAGTGCGGTGGCCCCTGGCGTTCACTGGGCGCTCGGCACTCAGGAACCGCCTCCGGCTGGCGCCCCGGCGCCGGGGCCTGCCTTTCCCCTTCCGGCGGCGGCTGCTCCCGTTACTCCGTCCCTCGGAGTCGCGGCGGCCCTCAGACCTGCAGAGAGCGCAATCCCGGGCGGTGCCTTGCGCTGGCCGCCGTCGGCAGGCGCGTCACTGCCGCCACCGGCAGGGCCCGCTGGCGTCCCCGCGCCTGCCCCTGCGCCCATTCCCTCCCCGGACCTCCTTAAGGAACTTAAGGAAGCGTATGCGAAGACGCGGCGGCGTGAGGACGTGAAACACATTGTTGATGATCTGGTCAGACTCTCCGCTGCGGGAGCTACCGGCGAGGAGCTCAGAAACTTTCTGGCTGTTGCAACGGGTGAGGGAGAACCCGGGGAGGCCATCAAGGGAAGCGGGCTTTCCCTGAGACAGGGTGAAATCGAGTCAAAGACTGAGAAGAATCGTTCCGAAGCCAGGCTCAACACCGCGCAAGCCGAGTACACCCTGAACAAAATGCTCTTGGAGGAGGAAAGGCTGAAGCTGGAGGCAAAGAAGGCGGAGCGAGAGTGGTGGCTGAACCAGCAAGACCTTGCGTTACGGAAAAGGGCTCTAGAAGCGCGGCTGGCGTTGGCCGATAAACAGCAAGAGATCGCCAGTTTTCTGGCGGATCTGAAGGCCAGGGAGTTTGAGCACAAGCGCTGGCGTGACCTCGGGAACCTGAGCGCGCGTTATTTTGAAACCGCCGCACTTTCCGCAAGCTGGGATACACCCCTGAACCAAGACATTGCCAAAGACGCCTGGCAGCGCGCGAAAGACCTCCCAGTGCCCGGGGTGGGCGCCCCGCCTGCGAAGGCCGCCCCGCCTGCCCCAAGCGCCCCGCCTGCGCAAAGAAAGACCGGGTCCTCTCTGTCTCCTGAGGACCGGCAGCTGTATCAGTGGCGCAAACATGGTCTGGTACTGCCCGACGGAAAGAAGGTTGGCCCTGCAGAGGTGGATCAGTTTGTCCGCAAAGCCATGCTCGACAAGAAGTCGAACGCGCAGATTGTGGCGATACTCCGCCGGTGGGGGGCAAGGTAACGGTGAACCCGCTGCTTGAGTTGTATGAAAAAGAAAAGAAGACTGCGGCCGCTCGGCCCAATCCTCTCCTGCAGAAGCTTTCCGCGGGGGAGGAACACGGTAGCAATCCACTGTTGAAACTGTATGCTGAAGAGCGTGCAACCGCCGCGGGCACCCGGGAGGATACAGCCAGCAGTAATCCACTGTTGAAACTGTGGGCTGAGGAGCGTGCAACCTCCGGGCTGCGCCCCGCTGACAGCTCCGCGGTTGTTCAGGCGGCGCGGTCCTTCCGGGGGACGCCATACGTCTTCGGCGGCACTACGCCCGGAAAGGGGGCAGACTGCTCCGCGCTCTCTCAGTGTGTCTGGAAGGCTCTCGGGGTGTCGATCCCACGCACCGCCGCCGAGCAGTACAAGGCGGGCCAGGCTGTATCGCCCGATGCGTTACAACCCGGCGACCTGGTTTTCTTCCGTGACACCGGCGGGCGCAAGGGCGTTACGCATGTTGGGGTCTACCTTGGCGGCGGGCGCATCGCGGAGATGTCCTCTGGCTCTGCGAAAAGCTACGTCGAGACGGACCTGAACACCCCGTATCACCAGAAGCATCTGGCGGGTTTCCGCACGTTCCGGCACAAACTGCCTCAGGCGACGGCTCAGGCCGCCCCGCAGCAGAAGAGAAGCGAGTTCCTGGCGAACTACAAGGGGCCGAAGCTCTCGCAGAAGGCGGCGGATGAGATTCTGGCGTGGCGCGTGAACGCTCCTCCGACTGCAGGCTTCGAAGAGTTGGTGGAGGACGTCCGGCGCGCCCATCCGGGTTGGAATCTGGATGCTGTGCGGTATGCCTGGGAGACCATGCGCTTCGATCCGGCGAAGGTTGAAGGGGCGCGTAACCCCAAGGGGAAGATTCCTCTCTTAGAGGCTTTGAGGCAGCGCGAAGCCGATAAAGCCCGCCTGTTGGCGGAGAATGCTGGCCTTGCGATGCTCTCCCCCGGAGCCGCAATCCCGCAAGCGCCGCCCCCGATGACGGCCCGTGACCGTGCAGAGGTTGAGGACGCTCAGCGCGCCCAGAATGAAGCCGCTGCGCGCGCTGCCGCAGCCCTGGCGGTTACTGCGGCGGGCGCGGGCGCGGCGGCTGCGCCCGCCGCCGCGCTCAGGCAGGCGGCGGCGGCAGCAGGCACCGCCGCGCTCTCAAGGCTGGCCGGTAAGGTGGCCCAGAAGCAGGCGGAGTCACTGCAGAAGGGCTGGGAACCGCCGAAACAAGCCCCGGAGGGCTTCCTGGCGCAACAGGCCCAGGCGCGCTACAAGGGGTATCTGGAGCGCGAGAGAGCGCGCCTGCTGGCCGAGGGGGACGCCGAGGGCGCCGCGAAAATCGGACAGATGATCGGGGAGATCCCCGACACGCCCGCCGCGAAGGCGCTCGACCAGTATTCCCCCTTCTCGAAAGAGTGGTGGGCCACGGCGGTCAAGCACTTCGGCTCCGGGTTCATGTACAACCTGACCGAGAACATGGCGCGCCAGTGGCCCGAGATGGCCGGTGTGTTCGCTTCACTGGCCGCCGGAGGCCTTGCGCGGGCGGCGACAGGAAAGGTGCTGGGTCCGCTGAGCGCTGCAAAGGTGGGGAAGGACGTAGTCAGGGGGACAGTGGCCGGTGGAGCGCTCGGGGAGTATCAGGTCGAGTCGAGCGGGTCACTGGCTGAGCTGCTGGCCCGCGAGGGGGTTGACCTGTCCGACCCGCAGTCGATTCGTGCCGCCATGAACGATAGCGCCAAATGGTCGCGCATAAAAGCGGCGGCGAAGCGCAGGGGTATTGCAGCGACGGCGGTAGACCAGCTGGCAGAACTCGCGTCTGCCGGTCTGATCGAGGGCAAGATAGCGGGGTCCGGCCTGACCGGCGCCGTTGCCCGCACCGCTGCGGGAGCCGCGGCGCAGATGGGCGGCGAGTCGGCTTCAGAGCTGGCCGCGAAGCTCACCGAAGGGCGCCCACTGGATGCCTCCGACTGGCGTGATGTGGCGCTGGAGGGGATTTACGGGTTGGGGCAGGCCGGTGTAACCGCAGCGGGTCAGCAGATCGCCACGGGCACGGCACGCGCCGGTCAGCAGGCGGTCCAGGAAGCCGTTGGCCGCAACCGCATCATACCCCGGGCGGAGGTCCCGGCTCCTCAGGGGAACGTGGAGCAGACACCCTCCGGCCGGTACCGTGTTGTCTTCGGCGGGGGGATAAAAGGCCCGGTGGCAGAAACGCCTGAGGCGGCCATCGCCAGCGCGAAGAGGAGTAAGGCCATTCGCACGGCCCGGCTGGTTGAGGCGTTCAAAAACGCCAGGGGACTGGACCACCTGCAGGTTGTCCCGAACCGCGGCGGCGGTGTTACAATCACAACCCCGGGAGGAGCTAAGGCCTCGGCGTTCATCCTGACTCCCAAAGAGATGCAGGCTGAGGCGGCGCGCTACGCGGAGGAGTCGGGAGTGAGCGCCGCCATCCACGGGGGCGGCGCCACGACACCCGCAGCATTCACCGAGTTCACACCGGACGGCGGTGCCCGCCTGTTTCTCAGTGAAGACTTCGATCTGGGCGAGCTGAATCACGAGGTGGTGCACTGGCTTGAGCGGGCCGGCATACTGAAGCCCGGGGAGGTGGCGCAACTGGCCGAATACGGCCGCCGCAAGTACGGACGCCCGCCCGGGGTGCAGGGGGATATCTCCCAGTCTGAGGCTGCGGCTTACGCGATTCAAATGGCGTCCCGCGAGGCTGCCGCACCGTTCACTGTGGAGCGTCTGGTCTCCCGTGTGGCTGACGCCATACGCAGCCTGACGTCTAAGGAGTTCCGCGCCGGGGCCCGGGTGGCTGGAGAGTTCACCGCCGGGCGAGTGGCGAGCCGTCCGCACGAAGTACAGCAAACCCTTGAGACCATTCAGCCCGAGACGGCTGCCAGCTCTGACGAGCCGTTGCCGGGCGTCACACCTACGGCGGATACCGCAGCGCAGGCGCCCGTGGAGGATGTTGTGCAAGAGCCGCCTGCGCAGGAGAAGAGGAGGCGCCGCCGGGCGCAGTTTGCGGTACGGGCTGAAGTGGTCGAACCACAGGAGCTGGACGAGCGTGTCCCGCCGGACCTGAAAGAAACGGCGATTAAGCGCGACCTTGTGGCGCTGCGCAACGTCGGCGCGGATGCACTGACGACCGCTCTGTGGTTTGATGGTGAGATGCCGGCCCCATCCATCGCGGTCCTTCCGGTGGAGGCGGACTATCGGTCTTTCGGGGAGAACACGCTGGTCGGGAGGCCTGAGCTGGGGCTTCCGGAGAAGACCCCGGTCTATGACCGCGATGCGTGGACGGCGATGCCGCCTGCGCCGGAAATGGTGGATCCTGACCCTGAAAAGCTGGCCCGTGCTGTGCGGGAGTCTCCCCTGCCCGAGGACGTCAAGCCGGAGGTCCAGGGGGCCCTGCGCGACGCGGCGTCCCGCGACCTGTGGCTGTTCGCGTGGAAGGCCTTGTCCGACGACGGTTTGGGGGCCTATCTCCAGAGGTGGTACAACCTTGAGCGCGGCGCCGGTGACGGACTGGTGCCGGACAACAAAGCGCGCGACTACATATACTGGCTGCGCTGGCTGGTCGATGAAATAGGATCGACGCCCGCCCTGTACGACATAACCACCGAAGAGGAGACAGTCTACTCGCCCGGGCGGGCGGCGGAAACGGCGGGCCGCGAGGGCCGGATTGACCCCGATTCGCCCGCCTGGGACGCCGAGATAGCATCCGCCCGGAGGGCACTCAGGTTCCAGACCCGCGAGGAGATGGAAGGTTCCCGGTGGAGGTTTGCACCTTACCGGGAGCTCGATGAGGCGTTGTCCCTCCTTGAGGCGGACTTCCAGAATGAGGCGGAGGACCTGGTCAACTCGGGTGCGGTGCGGACGCGCAACGAGTCATTCGTCGAGGCGGTCCTCCGCGAGGTCGTCAGTCAGCGCGACGTCAACCCCGGCAACTTCAGGGAGAAGGTGGAGCTGGCAGCCCGGCGTGTCGCCGCCGACCGGGGCACCCGTTTGTCCGGGCGCTTGCTCACTCCCGGGATGGAGGATGCCATCTGGAACTCCATCGCTACACTGATACAGAGGGCGGATAGGGTTCCCACACAGTACTTCGAAGCGAAGCCGCAACGTGTGGTCCGCCTGGAGGAGTTCCCGGCAGCGGTTATCAGCAGCCGGTATCCCCGCCTGCTGCGCAGCGCGCTGAGGCAGCACATAGCGGACGTCCGGGAGTACGCGACCGCGGAGGTTTCCGAAGAGCCGTCTGAGCGTGTGCAGATGGCTCAGGAGGCGGCCCGCGATCATGCTGTGCTGTTCGCCCGGCGTGGGGCGCTGGAGGGGCAGACGCCCGAAAACACCAGGGCCGCTGCAGCGCGGCGCTTTGCAGCCCGCGAATTCCCCCATCCGCAGATTGCGGAGGGAGGGTCATACGTCGGCAGCATTAATACGGCATACTGGGACCCCGACGCGTTTCACAACCCGGCCGACGTCCAGCGGGCGCTGCAGCAGATCACGGCCGACAACATCGAACTGATTCAGCGGCAGAGGCGAGGAGTCCGCCCGAACGAGGTAACGGAGCAGGCCGCACGGTTGAAGGCGGCCGGTCTCACCCCCGAGAAGCTTAAGCAGTTCTACCCCGGCGAGCCTGCCAATGCCGAGACGATCCTGGCCGTCGACATGGTCTTTATGTCGCTTGCGGACCAGGTCCAGAAGGCCAAATGGACCTATGCACAGAAGCGGGATGAGGAATCCCGCCTGAACTTGATGAGGGCCATTGAAGACTGGCGGCTGGCCATTGCGGTGGCAAATGGCCTGAAGGCCGAAGCCGGGCGGGCCCTGCAGGCGTGCAAGATTCTCCGCAAGGTCTACGATCTGCCTGAAGAGCAGCGGCAGGCCAAGATCCAAGACATCATCTACAAGATCGACAGGGACTTCGCACCCGTGACTCCGGAGGAGTTGGAGATGCTCGCCAACACTCCGGATACGGACACGGAAGGCATCTACCGCCTCCTGATCAACATCATGAACCGCAGGATGAAGAAGGGCCATCGCCTGCACCTGTGGATGTACGCGAACATGCTTTCCGGTGCGACCGCTCATGCCGCGAACATCTACGGGAACGCCTTCATGCTGGGGCTGGAGGAAAATGTTGTCCGCCCCCTGGCGGCCGGAATAGACAAAGTGCGGGCCGCAGTCACCGGGACCCCGCGCAGTGTTTACTACACCCCTGCCCTTGCCTCCCGTGCTAACCGGGCCGCCATGGTGGAGACCATGCGCATCTGGGCGGACGCGTTGAAGGCGGCCCGCTACGTGACAAAGCACGGCTTTACTCAGCAGGCCGCTGAGCGCTTGGACCTGCCCGAGGGTGGGCGGGAATTCGCCGACATCACTGTGGGGGGGAGGCAATACACTCATCCTATGAACTACCCCCTGCGGATCCTGGCGGCTGAAGACGCTTTCTTCCGCTCCCTGGCGAGTCAGCTCCGCCTCAACGAACTGCTGACCACGCGCGCCATCAACGAGCTCAAGAAGACAACACCCCGGCCTTCAGAGGACCAGATTGTTGAAAAGGTGATGGATTACAAGCGCAATCTGGACCGGCATATGGATCTGGTCTACCAGGCTGAAAGGTACGGCGACCAGATCCTGATGACAAGGAAAAGCGACCTTCTTCGCAGGATTAACGCCATCGTGACGCACGAGGTCGAGTGGTTGGGAGGCATTCAACCGGGGCGCTTGCTGGCTCCCTTTACAACGGTGCCCTTCAACCTGGCGGCGACGGGCCTGGACTACACACCCTTCGGCGCGGCGAAGCGGATTATCACGGGCAAGGACGTGTGGGGGCAGGAATCACCCCAGCACGAGACTATGCGAGGCCTCGCGAGAAGCATCATCGGCAGCACGGCGTTCATGGCTATGTACGCCTTCGCGAAGGCCAACCCGGACGACATTGAAGCGGAGCGCGAAGACAGAGAGGGCCTGCGGAAACTGAAGCAGCAGGAGGGCCTCCGCCCGTTTTCGATACGGGTGGGCGACCGCTGGTATTCAGGGGAGCTGTTCGGCCCACTTGCTCCGATTGTATACGCCGCGATTGCGGTGGCGAAGAAGCGCCCCGAACAACTTGTTGTGCTGTCCGACGGGTCGCTCCCTCAGGCGGACAGCACTGTTGTGCGGGGCGTGCAGGGGTATCTGAAGGGTC
>Ga0308419_1003060_pt1 | contig 10580 bp, 14 predicted proteins | sample HotsprSampleMS50_FD_203674 | JGI IMG/M metagenome (GOLD analysis project Ga0308419, IMG submission 203674) | Hot spring phototrophic mat microbial communities from Mushroom Spring, Yellowstone National Park, Wyoming, United States - 20090730_MS50 ... | reverse complement strand
TCTAAAGCTTTGCGGGATACCGCCTTCTTGTCCAGTGATGGGCAGTCTGCAATCGTTGCTTTCTTGAGCAGTAATGTGTGGCTACGCCACGCAAGCGAACAGGAAAGTTCAGCGTAAATGTATCAGGACTTGAGGGTGGATGCCAGCATTGCCGATCCCCCTGAGGGCTATCCCATCGTTGGCATTACCTATCTATTGTTTTATGAAAAGTATGAGCCAGCTAAGGCAGAGGCGGTGCAGAAACTGGTGGATTGGATTCACACCAAAGGTCAGGACATCAATGAGAGCCTGTACTATACGAAAATTCCCCCTGAGATAGGACGAAAAGCGATCGCCAAGGTAAAGTCCCGAGTCAAAGCCAAGGGCTAGTGCCCCCACAATGGGATTTATAATATACTGTCACCACTGAGGGCATGTAGCTCAGCTGGATAGAGCTTCAGATTCCGGTTCTGACGGTCGGGGGTTCGAATCCCTCCATGCTCGTAGCAAGAGAAAAGGGGGAGTGCCCCCCTCTTCTGATCACTAGAGATTGAACTTTGGTCTCTAGGAGCGCCGCCTTTGCTCTAGCTGTGCCCTTTGCTCTGGGGTGAGAATGGCAAGGCGCTGTTGCCTGCTGGACTCCCTGATGGCTCTGATCTGTTGCTTTTGGGCATCGGTCAAGTTGAGCGATCGCATTACCTGTCTAAAAGATTGACCGCTCTGCAGTGCAGATGCTAACTGACTGCGCTGGGATGGGGTCAGCACCGCCATAATCTGTTCCCTGGTCTTTTGCCTGAGGGCACGCATCTGGGCTTTTTGGCTGTCGCTCAGGTTGAGCCCTGGTTTGCCCGAGAGTCTGGTGATACTGTCTGGGGAAGTTGGACTGGCTGGTTGGGCGTAGCTAGGTATGGCAAAGCCTAAAGTCAGGGGAATTAGAGAGAGAAATAACATTTGTCGCATAGGTTTCGGTGTTTATGCACTACACCATTTAAGACAGGGCAAGAGAGCGCAAGGTTCAAAAACTCTCTATACTAGGAGTGCAGAATTAGGGGAGTGGGGATTGCACATTGACGGTAGGGCGATCGCCCAGCAAATGCAAGGGGAAATTGCCCAAAAAATTGCCCAATACCGCCAAAAGCTGAACCGAGTACCTGGTCTAGCAGTGATCATGGTGGGGGACAATCCCGCCAGTGCCGCCTATGTGCGCAACAAAGAAACCGCTTGCCAACGGGTGGGGATGCGCTCTTTTGGCAGTCATCTGCCCAGCACTACCCAACAGTCAGAGCTGGAGAGTTTGATTGACGAACTGAATGAAAATGAGCAAGTGCATGGCATTTTGCTCCAGCTCCCCCTGCCCAGTCATCTGGACGCCACTGCCCTACTGCATCGCATTCACCCTGACAAAGATGCCGACGGTCTCCATCCCCACAACCTAGGAAAATTACTGCGCGGAGAGCAGGGTTTACGCAGTTGTACCCCTGCGGGGGTGATGAAATTGCTGGAACATACCAATATCCAACTGGCAGGGAAGCAGGCGGTTGTAGTGGGGCGCAGTATTTTAGTGGGCAAGCCACTGGCATTGATGCTGTTACAGGCAAATGCCACCGTGACCATCGCCCATTCCTATACTCCCGATCTGCCCAGTATCACTCGCCAAGCAGACATACTGATCGCCGCCGTGGGCAAACCTGAGATGATCAAAGCTGACATGGTGAAGTACGGAGCGGTAGTAATTGATGTGGGGATCAACCGCATTACCGACTATGAGGGGAATTCTCGCCTAGTGGGGGACGTGGACTTTGCTCAAGTAGCGCCTGTAGCATCCTACATTACCCCTGTGCCAGGGGGAGTAGGACCTATGACCGTGACCATGCTACTGCAGAATACCCTGTGGAGTTTCGAGCAAAAGTATGGCTTAACCTAGAAAATTTCTGGTAGGCAAACAGCCGACCTTGGGCTAGCTTAGGCTAATGCCTATTTTTCTCCTGCCTTCTAAATCAATTCGTCGGCTCAGGGAATTACCCAACAAAGCGGGGATTTACTATATCACCGCCTTTGGCATTGTGTTTTATGTGGGACAGGCGAGAAATCTACAGCGCCGTTGGACAAAACAGCACCAGAGATACCGCCAGTTCCAACAGTTGGGTTCCTTTGGACGGCTCCACTACCGCTTGGTCGATCCCAAAGATTTAGATCGCATCGAGAGGCAAGAAATCCAGCGGCTAAAACCCCTGTGGAATTACCAACCTGTGCCAGGGCTGTGGGGTTTGTTGTCTCTGTTTTTGGCGGTGTGGTTGCGGGTTATTATTTACGGTGGCTTGCTGATGGCGGTTTTGGCAGTGGGGATTTATGTGGTCTATTTCTGTTAATCAACGCACTAGCAAAGCTAGACAATTTTATGCAGGTCTTGCCATTTTGGATGAATACGGAGTTGACCTTAGGGAGTTAGTACATCAGTTGATCGACAACTGTCCTTTGGCTGAAATTGCCCCAGTGTTTCAAGCGATCGCCCATGGGATTTATTTACAACAACATGACTATCCTGCTGACTGGCTGATAGGGCATGGTTTTAGTGAATCAGAAATAGTTTTACTACAGGCGATCGCCTTAGTGTGCCGTGCCAGTTATCCATTAGATACTGAACTATACAGTGCAGAACTAACTAAGACTTGTGGCAGTTTACCTATTGCTACCCATCTCAAACAAATGTATCAACTACTCAGGAAAGGGCACAGTGTGGGTACGGCGCAGTATCAAATCAGCGATCCCATCCTATTGGGCATTTATTTATTTCTTTATAGCCCTTACACTTGGAATAAATATGGCAATATTGCTAGCACCTATAATCTCGAAAAAACAACCGAGATCACAGCTTGTAGTTTAAGTAGGATTTACTTAGGTGCAGTGCCTAGGGAGCAAGGGGTTGTTAAAGAAGCAAGTGAGCAGTTGTTTCGCTACTGGTCGGGGATGCTCAATTACGCTTGATTAGGACAAATTCTAGCACTGCTTCTCGGGCAATAGTTCCTTGATCCTACTGGGGTTTCCCCAAATTACAGTTTCATGGGTGTAAATCACCATCCCTAACTTAGCCCCTTTGGGCTTGTGGATATATTTTTTCCTTGTATAGACCACAGGTAAGCGATCGCTCAGTTTTCCCTTACTAAACCATGCCGCTAGGTCAGCACAGAACTGTAAATCTGCATCCTTAGGTACATCCCCCGCATTCAGTCTCAACAATACATGGCTACCCGCCATTTCCTGAGCATGAAACCACAGATCATAATCACTTGCCACTTGAAAAGTTAGCTGATCATTCTGCCAGTTATTGCGCCCAACTAAAACTAAAAACTTACTAGGAGTAGTAAAGCGGTAGCAGTTTATTTGCTCTAGAGAAGATTTAGCTCTGGCAGTTTTGGGCGGTTTGCCTAGAGTGTCTAATTCTTCCTGTAATTCCCAAGCAATTTCTTGGAGAATAGGTAGATTAGCTGGGTCATGGCGGTCAATTTGTTGCAGATTGTGCAAGACAGTTTCTAAATATGTAATCTCTGTAGTAACTTCAGTTAAAAATGGGGCAATTGCTGTACTTGCTCTTTTTTGCTTTTGGTATTTTTTATACAAAGCCTGAGCATTTTCAAAGACATTGAGCTGGGGATCAAGGGAAATCTTTACTGGCTGTTGGGAGACAAAATCAGGGAGTACAATTTCCGTCATACCTGCTTGCCACGCACTGCTATAAGCAGTTAATAAATCTGCTTGCTGTCGGTAGGAGTCTGCCTTGCTGGCTTGCTGTAGTTTTTCTTGTAGTTCATCGTACTTCAGACGCAGTTTTTGCAATTTGCGCTTTAAGAATTGCTCAATGTGCTGGTAGAGAGTGCAGAATTTTTCCCGCTGGCTAACTTGATCGTAGTAGTGCTCTAGAAAACGGTTAATTGCTAACTCTGGGGGACTAGTCCCTAGGCTTGGATACAAAACATACCCTTGCTCTGTAGGGATAATGCGCCATTGCCCCGATGGAATTGCTTGTAACCAGTCCTGCCACCCCTTGAATAACCTGTGCCATTGGGCATCGGATAGCTGGGAAGTCAGGGTATCGGGTGGTATTTGGCTGGTGTGCAGTAGCATTTGCACGGTGTGGGGACTCAGCCCACGGTAATTCTTGAGCAGACTGTCTTTGAGGGGCTGGGAGAGCAACCGCAGGCGATCGCACCACTGGTCAAAAGTTTCTTCCAAACTGGGGGCAGTATTCAACAGGGGTGGCGGGGGGGTGTAAGGGTCCCCTGTGCCTATGGGACGCAATCGGGACTGGCGATCGCTCACTTGATGGGCAAGGCAGACCACCATTCCCTCTTGGTTCACTAGCAAGACATTGCTGTATTTGCCCATCACCTCCACATACAAATGCCACAGCACTGGTTCATCGGGGCGACGGGCAAAACCCAAATCCACCACCCGCTCCCACGGCGCAAGCAGTTCAAGACGCACCAATGCCAAACCATGCAGTTGATGCCAGAGCTGTTGGGCAAAGACAAAAGTATTACTAGTCTGGGGCGGCAGTTGGGCGAGGTGCAAACGGGCGGTTTGGCGATGCCAAGAGATCAGTAGGGCGCACTTAGACTGCCATGTTTTCAGCACTAAGTAAAGGGTGTAGGGATCAGTCTGGATTACCTGCTCTAGGCGAGCGGGCAGACACTGCTGGCGTAACTCATGACAGATACCTGCCAAGGTACTGAAATCCACTGCCTGCACCACAGACTGCCCATGGATCCTTTACTTGTCAGCATCGGAACGAGGTGCAATCTGCTCCGAAGCAGGGCAGTCATCAGATACCAAGATGTCATGACCGCTGACATGACCTTTGGGCACCACTGACAATCTCTGGGTAACAGCTCCTATACTCTCAAGGCGCACCATTTCTTCCCACGAACAGATTTCGTCTTCGTCTTCGGTTTCATAGCGGATGGTAACCACATCACCTTCAATATCTAGAATTTTGGCACGCTCTAACCACCGACCCTGATCGCGTAGAAAAATCCACACATCGCTTTTGGCTTCACAGAGTTGATAAATCTTGCGATGTAGCATGAGCTTATTCCTTTTGGTTACTACAAGAACTGACCCGACCCAGAAAAAATTTGCTCGAAAGCATAACATTCATTCTGGGTATTCGATTATTTTAGTATAGTCTGTCTGCAAAAATGCTTAGGGAAAGATTATGGTAACGGAGTTGACGGCGGTGTACCCTGGGAGCTTCGACCCGATTACTTTGGGGCATCTGGACATCATTTCCCGAGCCTGTCAACTGTTTGACCGCATCATCGTTGCCATTCTGGTCAACCCCCACAAAACCCCCCTGTTTACCCTCAACGAGCGCCTTGAGCAAATCCGTTCGGCAACACGCCATCTGCCGCAAGTAGAGGTGGACAGTTTTTCTGGTCTCACGGTAACCTATGCGCGCATGCGCAATGCCAAAATTTTGATCAGAGGTCTGCGGGCGATCTCCGACTTTGAGATGGAACTGCAAATGGCGCACACCAACAAAACCCTTGCCCCCGAAATTGAGACTATGTTTCTGGCTACTTCGAACGAGTACAGCTTTTTGAGTAGCAGTGTGGTCAAGGAAATTGCGCGGTTTGGTGGTCCTGTGGATCACCTAGTGCCTGCAGAAGTGGCGATCGCCCTGTCGCAAAAGTTTGCTCCTCAAGCCCTATGTCCCTAGTCCCCTGTGCCATGACCATTGCTGGCTCTGACAGTGGTGGCGGCGCTGGCATCCAAGCCGATCTGCGCACCTTTGCTTTCCACTGTGTACACGGCACCTGTGCCATCACCTGCGTAACGGCACAAAATACCTGCGGTGTTACTCGCGTGGACGCTATGCCCCTAGAGAGCATCTCAGCACAAATAGAGGCGGTGGTCAGCGATATACCAGTGCTAGCGGTGAAAACAGGTATGCTGTTGAATGCAGAAATTATCCGCCTCACTGCCAAAAAGTTGACCGCCCTCGGCTTTGGGAATGTAGTGGTCGATCCCGTAATGGTATCCCGCACAGGGGCGCAGTTAATTGATGACCAGGCGATTACCAGCATAAAACAACAGCTTTTACCCATCGCTCAAATTGTGACTCCCAACCGCTACGAAGCTCAGCTTTTGGCAGGAATAGCCATTGACACCCTAGAAGATATGCAAAGAGCGGCACAAATTATCCATGGGCTGGGGGCAAAGGCAGTGCTAGTCAAGGGGGGCGGTATGCCTGAAGATTGTCGGGGAGTCGATGTCTATTTTGATGGCAGTTCCCTAGACCTGCTACGCACCGAAGCGATCGCCACTCCCCACACCCACGGCACAGGTTGCACCCTGTCAGCGGCGATCGCCGCCAACCTAGCCCTGGGATACCCTCTCAAGGAAGCTATCCAGCGGGGCAAAAAGTATGTCACCGAAGCCCTCAAACACTCCTTAGCAATCGGGCGGGGGCAGGGACCTGTAGGTCATTTCTATCCTTTACTGGAGATACAAGGGAGAATGTAACTGATCGGGGCGATCACCTACTTTCTGATCTGTATGGGCATGATCAGGTAGGTCAGTTTAGAACCACCCACGGGGGTAAAAACCACTGGGCTGATAGGGCTGTTGATGCGCATTTGAATTTCAGTAGTACTCATTGCTTTAATTCCTTCGCTGAGATACTTCTCATTAAAAGCGATTTCAATACTTCCACCTGCAATCTGAGCAGTAAGGGAATCCTGCCCATTGGCTTCCCCACTTTCTGCACTGATAACAATTTCTTGTTTCATGCTATCGATATTCAATTTGACCAGATGAGTCAGGTTATCTGCCAGTACCGCCACCCGCTCCAACGAAGCCAAAAAAGCCTTCCGATCTACAGTTACCTGATAGACAAAATCTTTAGGAAGTAACTGGCGATAGTTGGGGTAGTTGCCGTCTAGCAGGCGGGAAGTCAAAGTCTGCTTTGCTGTCTCAAACATGATCTGAGTTTGGTCAAACTGCACAGCGATCGCTCCTTCCGCTTGCTTGTCCAACATCCTTTCCAATTCCCGCATTGCCCGCGCTGGAATAGTTACTTGCACAGAAGGCATCTCTTCCCCATCGCTTATTTCCGTTTGCAGTACAGCTAGGCGATGACCATCAGTAGCGGCAAATTCCATTTTGGGAGCTTCCGCTATCAAGTTCACTCCATTCAGTATGGGTTTGGCATCATCGGTAGATACAGCGAATATAGTGGAACGCAGTCCCTCTAGTAAAACTTCTACTGGCAAAACAGTAGTATGCTTCCTTTCGCTGAGCCTAGGCGGCTCGGGAAACTCATCTGCCAGCATTCCCATCAAGCGATACCGCGCTGAACCACAGACAATGGATACTTGATCAGTTCCTTTCTCCAATTCCACTTTGACTTCAGCGTCAGGCATTTTGGACACAATGTCGTTGAGCAGGCGGGCAGGCAAGGTAAATTCCCCTTCTTCCAGCACGGTGGCAGGGAATTCAGCAGTCATTCCCAAATTGCCATCGAAGGATTTGAGCAGTAGGGTTTGCCGTTGCAGGTCAGCCGAGAAGTAAACATTGCCCATGATTGCCAGCAGAGGACGGCTGGGAATACCACGGCTGACAAAACCGAGACAACTGGCAAGTTCAGATTTGGAGCAGGAGAATTTCATAAGCGAATTCTAAACCGTGCAGAAAATATAGCACTCCTTGGCGAAATGTCTAGGGGGGCTGGGGCAATTTTTGCGCAGTTTGCGCCACAACTATAGCTACTATCTTTAATTAATTTTTTTTTGTAGTAGTAGTAGGGGCTGTGGAAATGTGGAAAACTCAAAAAAATGTCCATTCTATAAGACTTTCTGGCTTTCGACCCTGTGGAAAAAGTTGTGGAAAAATGGGGGTACTTTTCCACAAGGTAGAAATACCTACTAAAGTTTTCCACAAGTAGCTGGTTTTTTTTCCACAGAAAAAGGCGACTTTTCCACAGAAAAAGATGAGTTTTCCACAGGTTTTCCACAGGCAAAGTCGGAATCAGTATGACTATTAACAAAAATTTACTTTTAATTTTAACTATTTCTTAAACTTTGAGACTGCCTTGATTGTTTGCTAAGATAGTTTAGGGTTTGGGTTCAACTCTTGGCTTATGGCTCTGCTCATGCGCTGTTTGGTGATTGTTCTTTTGGTTGTAGCTTGCTTGTTTGGAGCTAATTCTGCCCTAGCGTTGACGGTAGAGGATGTTCCTCCATTGTCGGAAGTGGAAAATGGAAAGGTTTTATTTGTACTAGATGATGCAGAAGTGCTGAGCAATAGTACGGAAGCTACCCTGACTAAGGAACTACAACAGTTGGCGCAGGATAAGCATATCCAAGTGAGAGTTTTGACAGTGAAGCGCATTGAATTTGGACAGCCTGCCCAAGAGTTTGTAGATCAAGTGTTTGACAAGTGGTTCCCTACTCCTGAAGCGAAGGCAAATCAAGCATTGCTGTTGGTGGCAGTGGAAGACCACAGAACGGCGATCGCTCGAGGTGAAGCAGTGGCAGAGGTGGTTCCCCAAGCCATACTGCAAAGCATCGTTAGTACCAATGTGCTGTATCCCGTACAGCAAGCGAACTACAATCAAGCGGTACTCGATGGCATTAATCGCCTCATGGCAGTAGCCTACGGCAAGCCTGACCCTGGGGAGCCTGTGGTGGCTCAAGAACCAGCAGAAACTCGGAACTATGCTAAAGCAGAAGAAACGGATGTGAATAGTTCCACTCTGATTGTGGTGGTTCTACTGTTCCTTGCTACCGTAATTCCCATGGTCACTTATTACTGGTTCCAAAATCAGAACTGAGAGATGGTTCCTGTCTATCACCTAGATAGTAGTGAACTGAGTTTGATTGAACAGTCAGACCTATCAGCTACAGAGAAGTTTATGTTGCGGATTACTATCTCTGCATGGAAGATACTGTGCTACATTGCTCACAGGCTGGATAGTACGGTGGAAAATCTCACCCCAGAGCAGATCAGGGACTGGTTGATCGCAGATGCCCAGATCAGAATAGAGCAGGGAAAAGATGCCGCTTTTTTGCAGTGGAATGACGATCTCCCCGATTTGGAATTTCCCGATCAGCGGCAGGACTTGTTTACAGCAACTTCCTTAAGCAGTCAGGAGAAGTTTTTGGGGCGACTGTTGGTGTCAGCCCCACGGTTGCTGGGTTGGATTGCCGCAAAGTATGGGGTATCCATTGCCCAGTTGACCGTACCGCAAATTGTTAGTATGGTGCAGAGGGAGCGCAGTTGTTTACAGTGGCAGAACTAGAGAGGAACTACCAGCTATGACTAAGCGGGAAGCTAAGCAGGAAACCAAGCCCCAAGTGGACATCAACAAGCTGACGGAACAGGATGTGGCGGAAATCGCCCAGCGCTTGGAAAAAGATGATTACGCTACTATTTTTGAAAGTTTGCGGGATTGGCATATACTGAGAACTCTGGCATTCCAGCGATCGCAACTGGTGGAGCCATACCTGCACCTGCTGGATATTGAGGCGTTTGATGAATGCTGAAGTTATTGTTAAGAACTTAGAGGAACTGTCTGCCCTAGGCAGAGCGATCGCCGATGCCTTGGTTCCCAATACCGTCCTTTTGCTCAAAGGTGAGCTGGGAGCGGGAAAAACTGCTCTAGTTAAGGAAATTGGGCTGGGACTGGGCATCACCGAAACTATTACTAGCCCTACTTTTACCCTGATCAACGAGTATTACAGCGGCAGACTGCCCCTCTATCACATAGATTTGTATCGCTTGGAGAAAAAACAACACATTCTTGCCCTACACATCGAGAACTATTGGCAGGGGGTGGATTTTCCTTTGGGGGTGGTAGCCATTGAGTGGGCGGAGAAACTCCCCGTACTCCCTGAAAACCATGTGGACATTAGCTTGCAGATCGCACCCGAAGAATGGCGCATCATCAAAATCAGCGGTGGACAGTTGCCAAACTGGCACAACTTCTATGCTGAGCTAGCGGGCGATCACCCAAAATCAAAGCAAACTTATTTGACCAAGGGAGCAGACTATGTTTAACACTTTTGTTTCAGCGTTCCTCAGCATTGCCTTCCTGTTGCTCATAGCCTATGCGTTAACCCAGTGGTTGCAGTTCCCTGTGGGTTCTTTTGGTGATTGGCTGACGGCGACAGCGATTTTTGTCTGGCTGGTAGTTGTAGTGACCGTGCCATGGAATATCTACTTCCGTGCTAAGGAAGCGCTCAACGAGTCAGAAGTTTCTCAAGAGAGGGGGATCAGCCTAGATAGCCGTCAGCTTAATTTTGCTAGGCTGTGGGTCAAGCGATCGCTGATTATTGCCTTGAGTTTGCACTTTCTTTCCGCTTTGTTACTCTATCTTTTGGCTGTGAATGGTATTGGTGCGATCGGCTACTGGGGAGCGATCGCCGCCCTTCTGCTCACGGTTCTGCGTCCTGTGCTCAGTGCCTATCAGTACCTAAACCGCAGGCTATCGCAGATTACGGAACAGGTGAAATACCCGAGGGAAGATGTTGTCGCTTTGCGCCAGCGAGTAGAAAAACTGGAACACAATCTCACATTAGCCCAAAAGGAACTAAACCCCAACA
>Ga0308419_1003056_pt1 | contig 10586 bp, 5 predicted proteins | sample HotsprSampleMS50_FD_203674 | JGI IMG/M metagenome (GOLD analysis project Ga0308419, IMG submission 203674) | Hot spring phototrophic mat microbial communities from Mushroom Spring, Yellowstone National Park, Wyoming, United States - 20090730_MS50 ... | reverse complement strand
GTAGGTAAGATATTTTTCGGTACCGATAATCCATTTAAAATCTTAACATATTTATTGAGACCCCTTTTAGATAAATTAATAAAAGCTTTTTCTGCTTTAGATCTATCTACTTCTATTGAATAAAAAGTAAACTGTTCAATATTAGCCTTATTTATAGATTCAATTATTATCCTTGTAGTTCCTTCACCTAAGTATGTACCAGTTTCAAGAATTTTTTTTGGCTTAAATTCTAAAAATACATTCTCGATAGCTTGCTTGAATAAAGATTGATTATCAACTTGAGTTAAATCTTTATCTTTCATTAAATCTGCAGCTATAATAATATTTTTTTTCATCCTATTTCTAAATTTTATAATTTAAAAGCATATCAAATTTAAAACCATTTTTTATTCGAAAAATCACTTAACATAAAATTAACAAAATATTTATTTACTATTCATTGTAAAATGAAACTTTTGTTTTATGGGATTAATTAAAAATAAAAAAACTTTCTTAAAATCTGGAGGATTTGTGTCTAATATTTTCTTTAAAATGGCTCTTTTGTTTTTTCTTTTTACCACCTTTTCATACTCACAAAACGTAATAATCGGTAAAATAATTGATGGCGAGAATGGAGAACCAATGCGTGGAGCTACAATTTTACTTGTAGGAACAAAATTGGGAGCATATTCTGATGTAAAAGGTGAATTTAAAATTAAAAATGTTCCTGATGGAGAGTATTCTTGTAAGATTTCTTTTGTTGGTTACGATGCTAAAGAAATTACAAAAATATCACTAAAAGGAAACCAAACCTATAATTTAGGTAATATTGTGTTATCGATGCAAAAAAAATTACAAGAAGAAATTGTAATTGAAGCTACTCGTGTAAATGATAATCAAGCAGCAATATTAGCTGCTCGCAAAAATGCAGCAGTAGTTAGTGACGGTATCTCACAAGAAGAAATTTCTAGAACACCCGATAGCGATGCTGGACAATCTTTAAAAAGAGTTTCAGGCGTTACTTTAGTAGATAATAAATTCTTATTTGTAAGAGGTGTATCAGAAAGATATAGCAATACTACACTAAATGGTGCTGCTCTAACAAGTACTGAAGCTGACAAAAAAGCTTTTGCTTTTGATATGTTCCCGTCAGAATTTCTTCAGAATGTTCAGATTTCTAAGTCATTTACACCTGATTTACCAGGTAATTTTGCTGGTGGATTAGTTCAATTAAATACAGTTGATTTTCCTTCATCTTCTGCTCTTAAAATTTCATATTCTACCACATATAATTCTAATACAAATTTCAAAGAAAATGTTTACTTTTACTCAAAAGGTGGATCTACAGATTGGTTAGGAATCGATGATGGTACTCGAAAATTACCCGATATTACTCCTGCAACTCGAAGAGAAATAGATGAATTGAGAACAAAATCATACGATCCTTATGATAATACAGGTGCTAAAGATAAATATCAAAAATTTATTCAATCATTTAATGACCAAAATTTAAAATTAAACAAAGAAACTGTTAGTCCAATATCTAATTCTGGTATAGGACTTTCATATTCTGATATTTTTAATCTAGCTAATAATGATTTAGGCTTAATAGCATCAATAAATTATTCTAATTCTTACCAAGTTAATACTATAGAAAGAAATGCTTTGATGTCAACAGGACAGAATTTCTTTGTTTCTAATGGTTCTCAAGCAACTCGTAACATTAATTGGGGTGCGTTAATAAACATTTCATACAAAATTGGAAGTAATTCATCAATTAGTTTAAGAAATGTGTATAATAGAAATACTGATGATGAATCTAGTATAGTATTTGGTCAAGATTCTGCCTACCAATTTAGAGATTATAAAAATTATAGTGCTGCTTGGATAGAGAAATCATTAGTTTCATCTCAATTAGTAGGGGAGCATAATTTAAAATTTTTAAATAACTCTTTATTAAATTGGAGATTTGGCTATTCTCGATCATCAAGATATGAACCTGATTATAGAAGATTAAAATTCGATAGAGATTTATTCGAAATACAATATAATCCAAACTTACGTTATGAACCTTTATTAGTATTTACAGAATTCGGTGATCCCAATAGGTTAGGAAGATATTATTCTGATCTTACAGATAATGCAGCTACTGGTGGTTTTGATTTAACAATACCAACAATCAACAATATTAAAATTAAGGTAGGAACTCTTTATGAATATAGAGATAGAGACTTTAGTGCACGTTCATTTTCTATCGTACCGCCAGCATTAGGTTATGATTTTGGAGAAGATATAAATAATGTAATCAATAATTCTCAAAATCCCGATGAGATTTTTGCAAAAAAACATTTTAGAGTAGAAGATGGATTTAGAATAAGCGAAGCATCAAGGTTATCTGATACATACGATGCTGATGAAAATTTATGGGCTGGATATTTTATGCTGGATATTCCATTTGAATTTTTATCACAAGAATTTAGATTTATTGGTGGAGTAAGATACGAAGATAATAAACAAGTTCTAAGAAGTTATGAAATAAATGATCAACCAATTACAATTAATAATCCAACACAAGATTTTCTACCATCTATAAATTTGATTTACAAAGTAACAAATAATAGTAACTTACGATTGGCAGCAACACAAACTCTTACAAGACCATCTTTAAGAGAATTTGCTCCATATGCATTTTATGATTTTATAAACCAAATTTTAATTACTGGAAATAAAGATTTAAGAAGAACTTTGATCCAAAACTATGATATAAGATACGAAATTTTTCCAAATCCAGGAGAAGTCTTATCAGTTAGTTTATTTGCAAAAACATTTGAAAACGCTATAGAAGAAACAATTTATCCACAGCAAAGTGAATTAACCAAATCTTTTGCTAATTCAAGCGGCACAGCTAAAAATTTAGGTGTTGAATTTGAAATTAGAAAAGGATTAGGATTTATTACTGAATATTTAAATAATTTTGCTGTAAACATAAACTTATCTTTAATAAATACAGAAATTAAAGTATCTCAAGGTGGAACAACTGTAGATACAAGACAAATGTGGGGACAATCACCATATTCATTTAATCTTGGATTATATTATTTTAATCCAAATACTAATACATCAGTAAACTTTGCATATAATACTTATGGTAAAAGAATTATCCAAGTGGCATTAGTAGGTGTATATCAATTTGATGATCCGCATATTTACGAACTACCACGAAATTTAATCGATTTATCTATAAATCAAGTTATAACAGGTAATTTAGAAGCTAAACTTGCAATTAAAGATTTATTAAATGAACCATTAGTTTGGGAACAAGGAAATAGAAAAGTAGCTTCTACTTTAAGAGGAACAAATATTTCACTAGGAATATCATATAAGATTTTTTAATTTTTTTAGGAGTTTTTTATGCAAAAATTATTACTAACCATATCACTTATATTTTTTATAAGTGTTAGCTTATTTTCTCAAACTGTAACTAAAGTTAAATTGCTCTATCCAAATGGTGGTGAAGTTTTTAGAGCAGGTACTTCTGTAGATATTCGTTGGGATACTACAGGAACGCTTAGTGCCAGATGGAATTTCCAATTTGCAACATCACCAAATGGTCCTTGGACAGATTTACCAGGTGCTACAAATATTTTAGATAGTGGAGCACGTCGTGGTGTTTATGCAGGTGGATTTAGAGTTCCTGCTGTAAAAACTACAACAGGCTATATAAGAATAATTTTAAGAAAATCAGATGGAACACTAGATCCTAACGTATCTGATATTAATGATGCACCTTTTACTATCGAACAGCCAGAACCTGTAAAAGTAGACTCAATTTTAAAAAATCCAATTTCATCAAAAGTTAAACTATCAGCTTCTAAAATTTATGGTTTAGATGGATATGTATATGTAGATGATGGTGGAGAATTACATATTGATGCTGGAACTATAATAGTAGGTGATACAGTAGGACAAAATTCTGCTATATGTGTAAATCGTGGCGGTAAGATTTTTGCAAGAGGAACTAAAGAAAAACCTATTATTATGACAAGCTCCGCTACTGTAGGTCAACGTAGAGGTGGAGATTGGGGTGGTTTGTTGATTTGTGGTAAAGCAACAACTAATCATCCTGGTGGCGAAGCAGCTCTTGAAGGTGGTATAGCTGACCAAACTACAGGTCGTGGTTTCTTTGGTGGAAAAAATAATCCTGACGATAACGACAATAGTGGTGTAATTGAATATGTTAGAATTGAATTTGCTGGTATCGCTGCTGCACCAAATCAAGAATTAAACTCACTTACATTAGGTGGAGTAGGACGTGGAACAAAAATTTCTCACGTTATGGTAAGTTATGCAAATGATGATGCATACGAATGGTTTGGAGGAACAGTAGATGCGAAATATTTAATTGCTATTGGAACATTAGACGATGATTTAGATTGTGATAATGGCTTTAGCGGTAGAATTCAGCATGTAATAGTTCAACGTTTTAAAGATAGAGCAGATGTTTCAACTTCTCAAGCTTGGGAAATTGATAATGATGCAAGTGGTTCGTATAATCAACCATATACGAGACCAATTTTTTCAAATGTAACTGCTATAGGTCCAATACAAGATACAAGTTGGACAACTTCTTCAACTGGTGCTGGACCAACTAATTATCATACTCGTTTTGGTGCTGCTGCACAAATTAGAAGAAATGCAAGAGCATCAATATTTAATTCTGTAATTTTAGGTTGGCCTCGTGGTATTGAAATTCTTAGTACACCAGGTCAGTTAGCTGCTTCGAAAGATTCTATAATGATAAGAAATAATAGCTTCTTTGGTATCAAAGGCGAATTATTAAGAAGAGATGGATCTAACCCTCCAATACCTGCTGATTGGTTATTAAATCCTGATTATAATAACTTTGTTGATTTATCAAATCCAAAAAATGCAAATATTACTGAACCTTTTGTTGTAGGCCTTGGATTTAATCCTGTACCAAAATCAACTGCTAATTATTTAAATAATGCAAGATTTGATAATGGTAGTAATGTAGTTAATATTGCTGATAGTTATTTCGATAAAGTTCCATACAGGGGTGCTTTCAGTGATAAAATTGCTGAAAGATGGGATTTACCATGGGCAGAATATGATCCTATTAATAAAAATTATCAAGTTACTTCTGTAGAAGATGGTCATCAATGGATTCTTGATGTTCAAATTAATCCAAATCCTGCTTCCGAATATGCTAATGTATTATATCAAATTCCTAATAATGATATAGTTACAATTAGAGTTTTTGATGCTACAGGAAAACAATTAGATACAATTGCAAATAATATACAACAAAATCAAGGTTTCTATCAATTTGCTATTAGTACAAGTAACTTACCAGTTGGTATTTATTATATTCAAATCCAAACTTCGAAAGGTTCTATTATTAAAAACTTAAATGTTATTAGATAAAATTAACAATTAATTTTTAAAAGAGCTGTCAAATTTTTTGATGGCTCTTTTTTTTTTGTTATTTATAAAACTTATTGAATTTTTGTTCGTTTAATTTAATTTGAAATATGAAGTATAAAGCATTATTAGTAAGAGAATTAGATAATGGCAAATTCTCAAGAGAAATCGAAGATCTAAATATATCTGATTTGCCAAATAATAATGTTTTAATAAAAGTTTACTATTCTTCGCTCAACTATAAAGATGCTTTATCAGCCAGAATCCACAAAGGTATTACCCGAAAATATCCTCATACTCCAGGAATTGATGCCGCTGGAATTGTGGTAGAAGATAAATCTAATACTTTTAAAGAAGGAGATGAAGTAATAGTAACAGGTTATGATTTGGGTATGAACACTTTCGGTGGATTTGGTCAGTATATAAGTGTTCCTGAAGATTGGGTAGTAAGATTACCAAAAAATTTATCTTTAAAAGAAAGTATGTATTATGGGACTGCGGGTTTTACTTCAGCAATATGTTTAAATGAACTATTAAAAAATTCAATTGAAATTGGAAAAAAAGTTTTAGTTACAGGTGCAACTGGTGGTGTAGGATTAACATCTGTAGGTATGCTTAATAAAGTAGGATATAAAGTAATTGCTTCAACCGGAAAAATTGAATCGATTGAAATGTTAAAAGAAATTGGTGCTAAAGAAGTAATTTCCAGAGATGAAGTAATAGATCTAACAGGAAGACCTTTGTTAAGTACTAAATGGGATGCCGCAATAGACACTGTTGGAGGACCAACTCTATCATCTGTAATTAGAGCAACAAGTATGCACGGAATAGTTTGTGTTTTAGGTAATGTAAGTGGAGATAATCTAAATGTTTCGATTTATCCATTTTTATTAAGAGGTGTATCATTAATAGGTATTGATTCGGCATCAAAATGTATGAATTTAAGAATTAAATTATGGGATAAAATAGCTAATGATTGGAAAATTGATAATTTAGAAAAATTTATAAAAGAAATTAAATTAGAACAACTTAATGATGAAATTGAATTAATTTTGCAAGGAAAACAAAAAGGTAGAGTAATTATAAATTTACAATAAATATAAAGGAGAAAATCATGGGATTAGAACAAAAAATTAATGAAGAAATGAAAGAAGCAATGAAAAGTGGTTCTAAAGATCGTTTAGAAACACTACGTTCAATTAGAGCTGCTATTATAGAATTTGCAAAAAGTGGTTTAGGTCGAGAAATGAATAGTGAGGATGAAATCAAAATATTAAATAGTCTATCTAAAAAACGAAAAGATGCAATTGAAATGTATACCAATGCAGGTAGGCAAGATCTTAAAGAAAAAGAAGAATTTGAGTTAAAGGTAATTCAAGAATTTTTACCAAAACAATTAGATGATAATGAAATTAAAGAAGTTATAAAATCTATAATTAATGAAACTGGTGCAAATTCTGCAAAAGATTTTGGGAAAGTTATGGGTCTTTCTGTAAAAAGATTATCGGGTCAAGCAGATGGATCTAAAATTCAATTATTTGTAAAGGAATTATTAGGTATTTCTTGATGAATAATATCAATTTTATTGAAACAGAAACCGAAAATTTATATCAAAAAGATATTTTAAGAGAAAGCTTAAAACAATTAGAATTTTCAAATGTATTAGAATTTATATCAAAATATTGTTTGTCTGAATTAGGCAAGAATTTAATAATAAATCTAATTCCTAATCCAAATATAGAAGAAATAATTAATGAACACGAATTAATATCTGAGATTCAAAAATTAGTATATAATGATAATTTACCTCAATTACAAGGATTAAACGATGTAAGGCAACAGTTATATAAATCTCTAATTGATAATGCTACATTAAATACTATTGAAATATTGAATATTTATGATACTATTAGAGTTTTCCGAACTGTTAAAAATTATTTTATTGATAAAGAAGAAGATTATCCATATCTTTTTAGATTATTATCTAATTTATTTGACAATAGAATTTTAGAGAAACATATCACAGAAGCAATTGATGACACTGGAGAAGTAAAAGATAATGCTACCAAAGAACTTCTCAGAATTAGAACCGAAATAAAACATAAATCAGCAAGATTAAGAGATAGATTACTGAAAATATTAAGAAGAATATCTCAAGAAGAAATATCAAGAGAAGATTTTTATTCGATAAGAGAAGGGCGTTTTGTATTGCCCGTAAAAGTGGAATATAAACGAGAATTAACGGGAATAATTCACGGTATATCGCAAACTGGGGCAACAGTATTTATAGAACCATCAGAAATTATCGAAATGAATAATGAAATATCATTGTTGAAAAATGAAGAGCAGAGAGAAGTTTATACAATATTAAATAATTTAACTAAGGAAATTGGAGAAAATGCTCATAAGTTTATTGATTCATTAGATTTTATGGCTCGATTTGATTCCCTAATTGCAAGAGCAAAATATGCTATTGATTTTGGCGGTATTAAACCAAAAATTCATAACGAAGAATATATTTATCTAAGAAATATAAGGCATCCACTTCTCGCACATACCAAAAAAATTAAAAACGTTGTTCCTTTATCAATTGAATTTAATAACGAAATTAGGGGGCATCTAATTTCGGGTCCTAATGCTGGGGGTAAAACAGTTGCTTTGAAAAGTGTTGGAATTAACTTATTAATGGCACTTAGTGGTATATATCCATTAGGAGAATGCCAAACTAACTTTAGATATATTTTTACAGCGATAGGCGACCAACAATCAATTGAAAATGATTTATCTACATTTAGCTCGCAAATACTAAGATTAAAGAATATAATTGATTATTGCAATAGAAATTCGCTTGTTTTGGTGGATGAGATTGGTTCGGGAACGGATCCACAAGAAGGTAGTGCTTTAGCTTGTGGTATATTAGATACTTTTTTAAATATAAAACTATTCTTTATTGCTACCACTCATCAATCTTCATTAAAATCTTATGCTCTAAAAAACAAGGAAATAGAAAATGATTCATTAGAATTTGATAGTGAAAAATTAAAACCTACTTATAGATTTTTAAATGGAGTACCTGGCAACTCATATGCCTTTGTTCTTGCTAAAAATATTGGACTACCTACAAATATCATAAATCGAGCTAAAAATTATTTAGGCAGTAAACAGGGAGAATTAGAAGAAAGTATTCAAAAATTACAAGAATTCAAGTCTGATGCTCAAAGATTAAGTATTCATTTAGCAGAAGAAAAATTAAAATATGAAAAATTAGTAAATGAATATAATTCTAAATTACAAGAACTTAAAATTAAAAAAAGTGATTTTATTAACAATGCTAAAATTGAAGCAGATAGTATAATTAAGTCAGCAAATTCTCTCATAGAGAAAACTATAAAAGAATTAAAAGAAGCATCAAAGCCAATCAGTGAGATAAAAAACGAATTTGTAAAAGAAAAAGAAAAAATCGAAAAAGAAGCTTTAGAAATTAGGAATAATAATTTAAATGAAGGTGTAGTTGTAAAAGATTTAGTTGTTGGAGATGAAGTAATACTAATTGGAACAAATTCTAATGGTATTGTATTAGAAGCTAATAATCAAAATAAAATTGCAACTGTTGATTTTAATGGATTTAAAGTTAAAATTAAATATAATGAATTGCAAAAGGTTAATAAACCTAAAGTAAAAAAAGAAAATAGTAATTTTATAAAATTTGATATAAAAACTAAGCTGGATATCAGAGGACTAAGAGCCGAAGAAGCTATTAGAGAATTGGATATTTTCATCCAAGATGCAATTGTAAATGGAGTACAGAGATTAAGTATAATTCACGGAAAAGGAACAGGTGCATTAAGACAAGTTGTACACAATTATTTAGATAACTTAAATATAGAACTTAAATATCATTTAGGTGATTTAGTAGAGGGCGGAGCAGGAATTACAATAGTCGAAATTAAATAATAAATATATTTTTGCATTAGATGATAAGTACAAAAAAAATATTAATTGTTTATCTAACTAGTATTGTTAGTTCTATTATTATTCTAGTTTCTGTATATCTTTTTTTTGAACTACAATTTAATTATTTAGGTAAAAAATCTGATTTATTAAATTACTTGAACTATCAAACTAAAGAAATAAACAATTATTTGAACTCAATTGAAGAGGAAAGTCAATATAAAACTTTATTGATATCTAATGTATTTAATGAGTATAAATCCAACAAAATAACATATAAAGACTTTGAAAACGAAATAAAATTAATATTAAATAATTCAACTTTTATCCAAAAAGGTAAATTGCAGGTTGCTTGTTGGTTCGAGCCAAGTTTAATATTAGCTGATATTCATTTAGGCTTTTTGTCAGAGCCATTAATAAATGATAATAAAGTAATCAATATTAATTTAATTAAAAGTGACTTATCAAAAAAAGAATGGTATAATTCTTCTATACCCTTTGATTGGGATAGAAATCTAAAACTTTTTACTAATGTGTATTGGTCTGATATATTGTCAGATACATTGATTTCGCAATATAATTTTATAGCATTAGGTTTACCTATATATTCAAACAATCGAATTATAGGTTTATTCAATGCTTTTATACCTTTTAATTTTATTGAAAAAACACTTTCGAATCGTGAAAAATACAAATTGAATATAGTTTTTAAAAAAAATAATTCAAACAAAACTATTTTTTATAATGATACAATTATATCTAATTTTATTAATAACAATAAAACTTATAACTTAGATTTAGAAGAAGTAAATATAGATAAAAATTCATATTACATTCATAAGTATAAAATTGGTAAAAACTACGAATTAATTTATTTAATTAAAAGTAATTATATTTATTCTCTGATTATTAATAATTTATTACTTAGTTTATTCTTTAGCATTTCATTAATTATTGTAATATTTATAAGCATTAGGTATTTTAATACTAAAATTATTAATTTAGCTAGCAATAACGAAAAACTTGTCAAATATCACAGAAATATTCTTGCATTAATACCAAATTCTATTATAATTTTTAACCAAGAAGGTACAATTTATACTTATAATAAAAAGTTTTTAGATAATTTTAACTTTACAGATGAGTTTTTGAAAAAAGTTGATTTAAATTATTTTGTAAAAAAAATATTAGAAATAACTGAATTTAATGAATAT
>Ga0308419_1003055_pt1 | contig 10589 bp, 8 predicted proteins | sample HotsprSampleMS50_FD_203674 | JGI IMG/M metagenome (GOLD analysis project Ga0308419, IMG submission 203674) | Hot spring phototrophic mat microbial communities from Mushroom Spring, Yellowstone National Park, Wyoming, United States - 20090730_MS50 ... | reverse complement strand
CCAGATAAAACAATCTTTAAATCAATTAAATTTAATTTTGAAACAGTTGCCGAAAGAATGAGAGAACTTGCTTATTTGAATAAAGATGTCACTATGATTATTAAAGATGAAAGAGAAAATCTTGAAGAAACTTTTAGATTTAAAGGAGGGATTGTTGATTTTGTTAAATATCTTGATGAACAAAGAACTCCCCTTCATAAACCCATTTATATTGAAGGTGAAAGAGATAATACACCAGTTGAAGTTGCATTTGAATACAGCGACTCATTTTCTGAAAATGTTCACACTTACGTTAACAATATAAATACTATCGAAGGTGGAACTCACCTTGTAGGTTTTAGAACTGCACTAACAAGAACACTTAATAACTATGCTTATAAAAATGGACTTATAAAAGAAAATAGTAAGATTACTTTAACTGGTGATGATTTCAGAGAAGGATTAACTGCTGTTATTTCTGTTAAAGTGATGGAACCACAATTCGAAGGTCAAACAAAAACCAAGTTAGGTAACAGTGAAGTAAAATCGATTGTAGAAACAATAGTAGGCGAGAAACTTTCTGAATTTTTAGAAGAGAATCCATCTGTTGCTAAAAAAATTATCGAAAAATCTCTCAAGGCTGCTGAAGCAAGAGAAGCAGCAAGAAAAGCTCGTGAACTTGTTCGCAGAAAAAATGCTTTAGACTCTTTACATCTTCCAGGTAAACTTGCTGATTGTTCAATTAACGACCCTGAACATTGTGAAATATACATAGTTGAGGGAGATTCTGCAGGTGGTTCAGCTAAGCAAGGACGTGATAGAAGATTTCAGGCAATTTTACCAATCAAAGGTAAAATATTAAATGTTGAAAAAGCTAAATTGAATAAAATTCTTGAAAATCAGGAAATTCAAGCCATAGTCGCCGCAATTGGTGCAGGTATCGGCGAAGATTTCGACCCCTCTAAAGCTCGTTATGGGAAAATTATTCTTATGACTGATGCCGATGTTGACGGTAGTCATATTCGAACTTTGTTATTAACTTTTCTCTACAGACATATGAAAGAACTTATTACATCCGGTAGAGTTTATATCGCTCAACCACCTCTATATAAAGTTAAAAAAGGCAAAGAAGAAGTTTACGCTTTTGATGATGAAGAACTTGAACAAATATTAAAAAGATTTAAAGCCGATTCTAAATCTAAATTAAAAACCATTGAAAACCAGGGAGAACTCGAAGTTGATGAGGATGGGCACCCTAAAGGAATTGTTATTACTCGTTATAAAGGACTTGGAGAGATGAATCCTGAACAGTTATGGAACACTACAATGAACCCAGAAACACGAACGATTTTACAAGTAAATCTTGAAAGTGCTGCTGCCGCTGATAAAATTTTTGAAACACTAATGGGCGATGCAGTTGAACCAAGAAGAGAATTTATTGAGAAACACGCTAAATACGCTAATCTGGATGTTTAATAATTCATAAATTATAAACCTATTAAGTGATGAGTTTATTATGAGTACGATCTTTGAAAAAATAATACCTGTCACCTTAGAAGAGGAAATGAAATCCTCTTATATTGATTATGCAATGAGTGTTATTGTTGCTCGTGCTTTACCTGATGTTCGAGATGGTTTGAAGCCAGTTCATCGTAGAGTTTTATTCGGAATGCATGAACTTGGTCTTGCTTATAACCGACCTTACAAAAAATCAGCAAGAATTGTTGGAGAAGTATTAGGTAAATATCATCCGCATGGTGATAGCGCTGTTTATGATACTATGGTTCGAATGGTTCAAGATTTTTCTTTAAGATATCCTCTGGTTGATGGACAGGGTAACTTTGGCTCCATTGATGGTGATGCACCTGCAGCTATGAGATATACCGAAGCACGTCTTGCAAGAATTTCTGAAGAACTTTTAAGAGATTTAGACAAGAACACCGTTGACTTTGGACCAAATTTTGACGATTCTTTACAAGAACCATTAGTTTTACCAGCTTACCTTCCAAATCTTTTAATCAATGGCTCAAGTGGTATTGCCGTTGGTATGGCAACTAATATACCGCCTCATAATTTGGGAGAAGTTGTTGATGGATTAATCGCTTTAATTGATAATCCCAACCTAACTTCTGAAAAATTAATCAAATACATAAAAGCTCCTGATTTCCCAACTGGTGGAATAATTTATGGCTATGAAGGAGTTCGTGAGGCTTACACAACTGGTAGAGGAAGAATTTTACTTCGTGCTAAAGCAAACATTGAAACTCTAAAAAATGACAGGGAAAATATTGTAATTACAGAAATTCCTTATCAGGTCAATAAAGCAAATCTTATTGAAAAAATCGCTGAATTAGTTCGTGATGGTAAGATAGATGATATCTCTAATATTAGAGACGAATCTGATAGAGATGGACTCAGAATAGTTATCGAACTTAAAAGAGACGCTCAGCCTGTAGTAGTTTTAAATCAACTGTTTAAGCACACTCAGATGCAAGTAACCTTTGGTGTTATAATGCTTGCTTTAGTTAATGGTGTGCCAAAGATACTTACTCTTCAGGAAATGATGAAACATTTCCTTGACCATCGAATGGATGTCCTAATCAGACGAACCAAGTATGAACTTGACGCTGCTGAAAAAAGAGCTCATATTCTTGAAGGTTACATTATAGCCCTTGATAATATTGATGAAGTAATTGAGACAATTAAAAAATCGCGCGATGTTGAAACTGCAAAAAATAATTTGATGAGAAAATTCAAGCTTAGCGAAATTCAAGCTAAAGCTATCCTCGATATGCGTTTACAAAGACTCACTGGGCTTGAACGTAAAAAAATTGAAGATGAGTATAAAGAAACTATAAAACTAATTGAAAGACTTAGAGGAATTCTTGAAAGCGAACATAAGCGAAAGCAAATTATTAAAGAAGAATTACTTGCCCTTAAGGAAAAATATGCTGATGAAAGAAGGACAGAAATAATTTATGATTTCAAAGAATTCTCTTTAGAAGATATCATTGCTGAAGAAGATGTAGTTGTTACAATATCCCATCAAGGTTTTATTAAAAGATTTCCAGTAAGTGGCTATAGAAGACAATCTCGCGGGGGTAAAGGTGTTACTGGTGTAAGTACTAAAGATGATGATTTCATTGAACATATGTTCATTGCTTCTACGCATCAATATATTTTGTTCTTCACTGATAAAGGAAGATGTTATTGGTTAAAAGTTCATGAAGTTCCTGAAGGTGGTCGTGCTGCAAGAGGACGTTCAATATTGAATCTAATTGATAAAGAAAAGGATGAAAAAATTACAGCATTTGTCGCAGTAAAAGAATTTACTGATAATCAGTATTTAATTATGGTTACTGAACAAGGTACTATTAAAAAAACAGTTTTATCCGCTTATGGAAATGTTAGAAAAGGTGGTATCAACGCAATAAATTTAGTTGAAGGTGATAAACTGATAGAAGTTAAAATGACTGATGGCAATAATGATATCGTAATTGGAACGCGTAATGGTTTTGCTATTCGTTTCAATGAAAAAGATGTTAGAGATATGGGAAGAACTGCAACAGGCGTTCGCGGAATAAATCTTCAAAAAGGTGATAAAGTCGTTGGATTACTGGTTATAAAACATCCTCAAACAAGTGTACTCGTTGTTACTGAAAAAGGATTTGGAAAACGCTCAGATATTAACGATTATAGAGTTACTAAAAGAGGTGGAAAAGGTGTTATCACAGTAAAAACCACCGATAAAGTCGGTAAAATGATTTCTATGATGGAAGTTGTTGATAAAGATGAACTTGTAATTATTTCTACGCAAGGAATGGTCATCAGACAAGCTGTGAAAGATTTAAGAATTATGGGAAGAAATACTCAAGGCGTGAGAGTGATTAGATTAAACGAAGGTGACTCAATTGCTGACATTGCCCGAATAATTCCTGATGACGATGATTCAAATGATATGTGAATCACTGATAATTTTTGATTTAAAACTTAACTTTAACTTAAACTTTAAACTTTAATTTGAAATCTCTATATTGTTGATAGTTAAATGTAAATTTTTATGAAAACCTACGATAGAATTCTTTCTACCATTAAAGATAAAGGTGCAGCATTTTTTATACTTGTAGATCCTGATAAATTAGGCTCTGAAAAGATAGAAGAGTTTATAAAATTATCTGAAGCTTCAGATGTTGATGGATTTTTGGTGGGTGGAAGTTTAATGATGTCAGGTGATTTTGAATCTCTACTAATAAAAATAAAATCATTAACTTCATTGCCTGTAATTATATTTCCAGGAAATGTTGCTCAAGTTTCAAAATATGCCGATGCAATTTTGTTCATTTCGGTTATTAGCGGAAGGAATCCTGAGCACTTGATAGGTAAGCATATTCTTGCAGCACCCTTTATAAAGAAATCGAATTTAGAAGCATTAGGAACTGGCTACATACTTATAGATTCTGGTTCTACAACTACAGCTGTTTATATGAGTGGAAGTCATCCCATACCACGCGATAAACCTGAGATCGCATTAGCAACAGCTTTAGCCGCTGAATATTTAGGGATGAAATTTGTTTATCTTGAAGCAGGTAGCGGCGCTAAATACTCTGTGCCTAATGAAATGATAAATATCGTATCTAAAAATTTATCTATACCAGTTATAGTTGGCGGCGGATTGAGAACACCTGATGATGTCTCTGATAAAGTTAAAAACGGTGCTTCGATAATTGTTGTTGGTAATTTCTTCGAAGATGAAAGAAATTGGTCATCAATAAAAGATTTTACATATGCAACTCACATTAAAAAAGGTATAACAGTTTAATGACATTTGAAATAAAAAAGTTTTTTGAAGAATCTCTTGATGAAAGCGCATCTATAAAATTGAAAATTAAAGAAACACTATTCTCTGATATAAAATCTGCCATTGATTTAATAGTTAAATGTTTTAAGGATGGTAACAAACTTTTACTTTGCGGTAATGGAGGTAGCGCTGCCGACTCCCAACATATTGCAACTGAATTTGTAATTAGATTAAGTCACCATCTGCAAAGACCAGCTCTTCCAGCATTTGCAATTACTACAGACTCATCTAATTTGACTGCAGGTGGAAATGATATTGGTTTTGAAAATGTATTTGCAAGAAATGTGGAAGGACTTGGTAGAAAAGGAGATATTTTGCTTGTGATTTCTACAAGTGGTAATTCTCCTAATCTTATAAAAGCTGTTGAAATGGCAAAATTAAAAGATATGTATGTGATTGGATTTTTAGGTGGCTCGGGTGGTAAGTTAAAAGAAATTGTTGATTTACCAATTATTGTTCCTTCTTCAAGTACTCAAAGAATTCAGGAAGCACATATAACTATTGCTCATATAATTTGCGAATCAGTTGAACATATTCTTTTTTCAAACTAATTTATTAAAATTAAATAAGAGGCTTAAAATGAAAATCAAAAAAAATCTCGTTTTTTTCTTAACAATTATTCTGTTATCTCTATCTTTGTTTAATTGTAGTGAAAAGAAAGACCCAATTTCTCCAGACCCCCCCACTCAAAAAACTAAAGTGCGGCCGGTTACAAATCCTTTAGCGTACTCTCTCAACAATACTTCTGTTGTTGTAAAATGGACTAAAAGCGCTGACGAAAATCTCGCTGATTTTGACGGCTATCTCGTCAGAGTACTAACCACTAATAATAATCTCGTAAGAGAGAGAACTGTTAATAAAACTCTTGATTCATTAACAGTAACAGATTTAGTAGTTGGAACTATTTACAATTTTGAGATAATAGCAAAAGCCCAATCAAATTCTACAAAGTATATTAACTCTGACACTGTTACTATCCAGTGGTCACCAGCTTGGAGATTTGATACCGAAGGAACAATTCCTATTAAAGTTTATGAAAGTTCCAGTTCTACAGGTTTTGCGAGCGGTTTAATATTTTTTAATCCATCAACTCAACAGCCAAAAACAGTTTCGCTACTTAGTGCAGATAGTTCTTTAATCGATGTTTATTTATATACTGTTCCTGGTACAAGTAATGTTGAATTAAGAAGTTCACACCTTTACAGAGCTAATAGAAAAATTACAAGATTCTCAACTATCTCATATGATGTAAATTCATTAAACGACCCACGCAATGCACCACCTGATACTACAACTTATACAAAATTCGATTGGCAAATTGACTCGGTTGCCGTTTCTACTTCTAAAGTTCTATATTTCAAAGGAAATAATGGCAACTATGGTAGAATTTTAATCGAAAGAAATCCATCTAATCGTACTTTGATTTGGGGTACTTCCCCTGAGCAGTATATACAAGTTAGACTTTCTTATCAATCAGTTCCCTTTAATAGATTTTCAAAACAAAGATGAAAGGAGTTAAAATGAAAACATTATTAAGGATAATTACAATTACATTATTTTTCTTTTTAATACTTAATGTTAGTTCCTTTGCTCAAAAAGCAGCTACTATTACAGGTGAGATTGTAGATCTTAAAACTTTTGTAGTTGATAAAATAAAACCTAATAGCAGTGCTGGACTTGAGGTTACAAAGGAAGGGTTTATGAGAGGTGGTACTTTTGCACTTGTTGAAAAGAAAACCAATAAAATTGTTATTCTCATTCCAAGCGCAAATAATCCAAATCTTTATAGTGTATTAGAACCGTATTTAGGTATGCAAGTATTTATAAAAGGTCAACAATATTCTTCTGGTGGAGTTAGATTATTAACTGTTGATGATATCGGAAAATCACTCAAATAATTATAAATGTTAACTTTGATTAAACTGCAATCAGTCAAATTCTGATTGCAGTTTTTTTATTTTAATCTACATAACTTTTTTCTAAATAAGATTATAAGTTACTTTGGTTTATAGCATTTTCAAAATAAATAAAAACATAAGTGGATTGATACCTTATATAAACAAAGTTAAATTATGAAAATAAAATTTAACGATTTAGACTTCATACATAATATATGTGAATTTTATTAAATACTTTAAAATGGATCTTATAAAAACACCTCTCTTGTGTAAAATTTAGAATGTTGAATTAAGAATGTCTTCTCATTATATAAATAATAGTTCGAAAAGTTTTTTATTCGATTAAGAGAACTTTAATTATAAATAATTTATTTTAGAGTGGGTCAATTTTGCTGAGAAAAATGGGTCAATTTTAGCTGGAATTTGCAAAACTAAATTAGGCAATATTTATAAGTTCGTAAAATCAAAAAAACAAAGAGTTTTTAACAACACACGAATAGAGAAGACTCAACGGATTTGAAAGTATTTTTCGGTTTAAACGGTGTTATCTTAGACCAAATATTTTAATTATTGATGTGACCAATAAGACTGATTAATTCTACTGAAATATGGGTTAATTTATTTTATCAATTTTTATACTTTAATAAAATGTGAATTTAATAACATTAACAAGAATAAATTCTTCAATAGATATAAAACATTTAACATTGAAGATTTTTTTGAAATTATAGACTTAAAAGAAATTTTTAATATTCTGAACTCCTTATTTCATTCTACTTTTAAGCATAAACTTCTTAATCAATTTAATATGAATTACTAAAATAACTCTTGAATATTTGTCAATGATATTTCTCTCAATCTTTGAAAAGCTTTTACAATCGTTTGCGGCATTTTTACTTTTGTTTTTTCCTCAAGCAAATGAATTAACTCGAATGCATTTGCAATCGCATCACCTTGTGGATGATTGTTCATTATAACATTTATCTCTTTCTCTTTACCTTCAACTGATTTTATCTTCTGAGCAATTTCAATCAGTTCACCGGGTGAGTAAAGATAATGATATCTCGAGCTTTGCTCTTCATAAGTTTGTTCTTTACCAAAATTCGAAAGCGACTTTTTCCACGCTTCGACATTTCTTCCGTGAAAACGAATGTAAGCTTTGTCATTTGTCACTATTGGTTCGAATGGAATGGACTGCCCTATTTGTGGTTGATCAATTGTGCAAAGTGTTAAATCATTCTGCTTAAAAAATTCCAATGCACGATTGTTTCTCCAGCTTGAATGACGAACTTCAACAAAACAACTGATATCCGGAAAAATATCTTTGATCTTTTGAATATGCTGAACGGAGCTGCCATCAAAAGCAAATGAATAAGGAAATTGAATAAGTAAACCACCAAGTCGTTCAGCTTTTCTGAGTAAATCCAGATTGTAACGAACGGCTTTTATGTTCTGTTCATCAAACTTTTTTTTATGAGTAAAATCCTGATGAAGCTTGATGTGAAAGATAAAATCATCTGCGTTATCAACTTTTTTAATCCAGCCCTCAACAATTTTCGGACTGATGTAAGTATAATAAGTTGAATTCACTTCAACACAATTGAAGTAATGAGAATAAAACTGAAGCCAGTCAAATCCACCCGATTGATTTTTAGGATAAAAATTTGGTACCCAGTCTTTGTAAGACCAGCCGGCAGTTCCGATGTAATATTTAGTTGCCATAAAGTTATAACTGTTTATTTAAGCTAAATATAGTAAGTTAACAATAGTGTTAATTATCTATATTTAGCTAATGAAAGAATATTTATTAAATAAATCAAACAAATTATTCCTTACTGTAAGCGATATAGCCAAAAATTTATCAATCAGTAAAGAATCAGCCAAAGTAACAGCAAATCGTTATGTAAAATATGGTTCATTAATCAGGATCAAAAGAAATTTATACATAACTTCAGAAAAATTCAGAAGACTAAACGAACCGGGATTATTCCAAATTGAAAATTTCATTGAAGTTCCATCATACATTTCATTAAGTGCTACATTAAGTTATTACGAAATAACAATACAGCAGTTACAAAATATCATCGAATCAGTCTCATTAAAGCGCTCAAAAGTTCAGACGGTGCAAAATATTCAGTTCAAATACTATAAGGTCAAAAAATCATTTTACACTGGTTTTCAAATGAGCGATAACTTTTTCATTGCGCAGCCTGAAAAAGCATTTGCCGATGCTGTTTATCTTACTTCAATCGGAAAATACAGTATTGATTATGAATCAATTAATTTTAAGAAAATTAACATCATTACAGTTACACAGTTCATCGAAACAATAAACTTAAGTTCAATCACAATTAATTTTTCGAACAAACTATGCAAACGCTTCAAAATTTAGAAGTTCTGGAAATTGAAACTCTTGAATTATTAAACAGTATCCGAGTTCTTGAGTTTCTCTATTTCGGCGGAGAGACAATGCTTCGACTGTGTCATAATCTTAATCGCTATTCAACTGATCTTGATTTCTGGTTAGATACTTCAGCTAACAGCAAACAGATTTATAAATCTATCCGTAATGCTTTCTCTGATAATTATGAGCTAACCGACTCTATGAATAAAAGAAACATTTTGCTTTTCGAGTTCAAATCCTCATCAGTTAATCGCTCATTAAAAATTGAAATAAGAAAAGAGCAAACGGATTTTGATTGGGAATACAAAATTGCCTTTTCAAAATTCACGACTAAACAAGTAATGGTAAAAGCATTAACACTTTCACAAATGATGAGAAATAAATTTGATGCTTTGCTTTCTCGTAAAATTATTCGTGATGCTCTTGATATTAAATTTCTGCTGATGAGAGGAATTGAACTTCCAAATGATAAAGAGAAACTTCAAGCCGCACTTCAGATAATCAATAATTTCAAAGAACAGGATTTCAAAGTAACATAAGGTTCTATCCTTGATGAGATAGAAAGAAATTATTATTTAAAGAACAGATTTAACCTATTGAAAGAAGAAATAACAAGAAACATCAAATTTACTTTCTGAAACTCCCAAGTGTTTTATGTTTTTAATATACAATTTACTTAATATTAAAAATTTATATCCACGGTTAATAAATTGTCTTATCAAATCTAACTCAAGTTAAAACTTTAAAGTCTCCAGAGAAGATACTAATTTCTCTATGAAATTTTTCCTGCTATATTCTTTATTCTTTAGTAAAAATTCAAATGTAAAAATCAATTTATAATTAGCAAGTTTTTATAAAAAATAAAAAAATAATTATAGAGTTTTCATATTTGAGAACAAATTTTTTGAATTAAATTAGTAAAATCTAAAATTTTGAAAAAAATACAGTAAGTATCCTTGCTATATCTAAAGTATTTATGGGAATTAAATTTGAGTAAGTGTTCTGTTAATTAACTTTTAAGGAGCTTCCATGAAAAAAATATCTATTTTACTTTTTTTGGTTCTTTTAATAAATGATGAAGTCTTGTCTTAGGTTCGGGGAAAGATAGTAACTGAGCCAATGACTCCCAAGCGAATGAAAGATTTAGGTTTGACAAATGTAACAAATTCAGTTTCAAACGGACTTAATATTGTTGCCAAAGAAACTTTTGTTTATTTATAAGCTCGAAATATTGGAAGTACAGCTCCGATAACCTCTGCAACATTCATACTCCAATCAAAACCAACGGGTTCGACAGCAACTTTACAAGCAGTTCCAGGTCAACAATTCTGGACTTTGTTAAAACCTGATATTAATGGTCAGTATGTTGTTTGATTAAACATTGTTACATCTTCTGGCAGTCATGATACTACTCTAACAATTTATTCTTCAAATTATATGGGCGTTGGTA
>Ga0308419_1003054_pt1 | contig 10591 bp, 6 predicted proteins | sample HotsprSampleMS50_FD_203674 | JGI IMG/M metagenome (GOLD analysis project Ga0308419, IMG submission 203674) | Hot spring phototrophic mat microbial communities from Mushroom Spring, Yellowstone National Park, Wyoming, United States - 20090730_MS50 ... | reverse complement strand
CCCGACCATTCGCGGAGCAAGCGTCGAGTTTCGCCCGACCACACATCGGCTTGAATGTGCGAACCGCCAATATGCAAAATGTTAAGTTTGCGCTTTTTGCCTTGTCTTAATTCTTTCATTGTTCTGAAAAAATGCGCGTAGCCACTCTTCTCAAAATCGTTGCCGTAGAATTGCAGTTTGTTTTCGCTGTAACGAATAAAGGGATAAAGTGAATCAAGTTTTGCGGTAGTCTCTTCAATCATCACGGAGTCAATCGCGATGAGAGAATCAATCACAGCGAGCGAATCCAAAACATGAAGTGAATCGAGATTCATCTTCGAGGCTTTGTGTTCTTGAGCACACGCAAACGAGGTATTCAGCAACATAAGCCATGTCAGAGCGCAGAGAAATGTGTGGGAGTTATTTCGTTGAGACATTGGAGAGTAAGGCTTTAAGTTCCATTCGCATTTTGTATTCGTTGTAATCTTTCATCAGCGATTTGACGAAAAGGCGAGCCATTTTCGCCGCGCCTTCTCGATTGAAGTGAATGTAGTCATCAATCGCAAGCGGAGGCGTGGCTCTGACAAATTCAGGCATAGAGTTTTCGCCGCCCATCGCTTCATACATATCCCAAAACACGCCGCCGACCTTATGCACTTCTTCTTTGGTAACATCGCGAATTTGCGAAACAGCAGGATAACTGACCATCTCGCTGCGCGCGCTCGTCGACATATCCGCCAAGCCAATCATAATAATATGAAGCCCAAGATTTTTGAACACGGCAAGTTGCTTGGCAAATGCTTGTCGATACCAATCCAAATCTTTCTGACCTTTAATCACTGGCACAACATTTCCGCCGAATTGCAAAATCACAGCGCGCACATTCAGCTCGCGAATGCACTCGGCAAGCAAGGCAGAATCAACCTTCGTGAAGTCCAAGCCCGATGAGCCGCGAATCGGGATATTATCGACGCATACGCCGTTTTTCGCGTCGAGCGCGACCGCGTAAAGGTCAGGGCTTTCGCCAGAAAATTTTAGTTGAATCTCTTTTGCGGCGGAATCGAGCGTCCATTCAACGCTGTGCAAGCCGCGCCCTGCACGAAGCAGTTTTGTGCCTTGTGAGACACCATCAGTGGTGAGCACAACTTCCGACGGACTTTCGCCATAGCCGTAAAGAATTTTGACGCGCTCAACGCGGCGGCTGACTTCAAACGACAATCGCCCTTGCTTAAACGAAAGCGATGCCGAGTTTCCTTCATACTTGCTGAATGCGCACATCACGCCGTAGCGATTGTGGTCGGCTTGGTCCCAATAATTTCCAAACACGACATATCGCTCAAAGTTATTTGACCACGAATGTTGCATCGACATTGGCACGGCAACAGGCACAGGACACATCAAACCCGGACCAGAGCCGCCGAACTCTTGTTGCAATCGCGCACGAATTACACCCGTCATGCGGTCTTCTTCAATTTGCGAATCGCCGTAATGCAAAATGCGAATCGAGCCACCGTGTTGCTTCACACTGTCAAGCAGTTCAAAGAAAGGATACAAAACGGCTTTGTTGTTATCGGGATAATGCAAGCGCGTGGCATCTGTTGAGTCAATCACAAATTCAATCTTATCTTCTTTGACAGGCTCAATGAAGACTTCAAGGCTATCGCTCTTCAAGGTTTGAATCAGTTTTTCAGCGGCTAAATTATGCTTGCGCTCTTTCGGTAAAAAGACTTCCTTCGCCGTTGGAAAATAAAGCGTAAAGGATTCCGTGATGGCAATGCCTTTCGGTGGAAAGACTGCCGCCACGCATAAGAGCGTTGCAAGCACGGAGAAGAGAAACAGAAATTTTCTGAACGGAGACACGTTGATAGTGAATAATGAATAGTGAATAGTGAATAATGAATAATGAGTAATGCCTATTTCTTCATTTCTCATTCCTCATTGTCATTATTTGCGTTTTTTAGGTTTGTAGTTCAAATACTCTTGAAGCGATTTGACACCGAAGTCGGATTTGCGCAGTTGCTCGATGCCTGCGACGGCAGCTTCCGCGCCTTCAATCGTTGTAACCCAAGAGACACCCGAAAGCACCGATGCCGTTCCGATGGATTGTTCATCGAAGCGTGATTTTTCGCCGAGCGGCGTATTGATAACAAACTGCACCTTGCCGAGCATAATCACATCAAAAATGTTCGGTCGACCTTCACCCACTTTGAAAACGGGTTTACACTCAACACCGTGTTCTTGCAAAAACTTTGCCGTGCCGCTTGTGCCGATGAGGTCGAAGCCCATGTCGTAGAAGCGTTTGATGATTTCAACGGTATGCAAATTTTTATCACCATCATTGACACTGACAAAGACCGTCCCACTCGTCGGCAATTTACTGCCTGCCGCTAACGCCGCTTTGGCAAAGGCTTCGCCGAAGGTAGTCGCAAAACTCATCACTTCGCCCGTTGAGCGCATTTCAGGACCGAGATAAACGCCCGACTTCAAAAACTTCGCAAATGGAAACACCGGTTCTTTAATCGTGATGTGTTTGAGATTCAACTCATCGCAATCGTTCAGGCGGTAAGTTGATTTGAGTTTTGAGAGTTTTTCGCCGAGCATCAAACGGCACGCAACTTTCACAAGCGGCATACCCGTCGCCTTGCACACAAACGGCACAGTGCGTGACGCACGTGGATTGACTTCCAACACATACACTTTCTTGCCTTGCACGGCAAACTGCACATTCATCAACCCGACAACCTTCAAGGCTTTGGCAAGCATGCGCGTATATTTTTTCATCGTTTTAATCACCGATGAAGAGACGCTTATCGGCGGCAAAATTGATGTGGAATCGCCGCTGTGAATTCCTGCCGCTTCAATGTGTTCCATAATGCCGGCGACAACGCAGTCCTTCCCGTCAGAGAGCGCGTCGACATCAAACTCTTTGGCGTGTTCAAGAAAGCGGTCAATCAACAGCGGATATTCATCAGAAACATTCAAGGCTTGTTTGACATAGTTTTCGAGCGATTCATCATTGTAAATCGTTTGCATGGCTCTGCCGCCCAGCACGTAGGAAGGGCGAACCAAAATCGGATAGCCGATGCGCTTTGCGATGCGCATGGCTTCGTCGAGTGTGGTGGCAGTGCCGTAGTCGGGGTGCGGAATGTCGAGTTTGTCAAGCAGTGCGCCGAACTTCTTGCGGTCTTCGGCTAAATCAATGCCTTCGCTCGAGGTGCCGAGAATTTGAATGCCTGCTTCTTCGAGTGAAGTTGAAAGGCGAAGCGGCGTTTGTCCGCCGAAACTGACGACAATGCCATCGGGCTTTTCAAGTTCCAAGATGTTCATTGTGTCTTCGAAGGTAAGCGGCTCGAAGTAAAGTTTGTCGGCGATGTCGTAGTCAGTGGAAACGGTTTCGGGATTGCAGTTAATCATAATTGTTTCGTAGCCTGCTTCGCGAAAGGCAAAGACGGCTTGAACGCAACAGTAATCGAACTCAATGCCTTGTCCGATGCGGTTCGGTCCGCCGCCTAAAATCGCAACCTTCTTTTTCTTTGATGGTTTGGACTCATTCTCTTCGGCGTAGGTAGAATAGTGATAAGGGGTTTGCGCGTCAAACTCGGCGGCGCATGTGTCGACCGTTTTATAGACGGGCTTAACACCGTGCCGTTCACGCAAGGCGCGAATCTCGTGTTGTGAAACGCCGAAAATGTGCGCGAGTTGAATATCGGAAAAGCCGAACTTCTTGGCTTGCAATAGTTTTTCTTTGGGGAGTTTTTTTGAAAGTTCGTGGAGTGTGTCTGCGTGTTTGGTCATTCGTTGTTTGGTTCATTGGAATCGTACGGGTGCGAAAATACAAAACCTCACGAACAATTTTTTACATTGGAACACGGATTGAACCGATTGAACAGATTTCACACAGAGTGTTTACTCGCTTCTCACTACTCACTACTCACTTCTCATTCCTTATTACCATAGCAAACTGGTTTTAATGCAGTCGGGACGATTGAGCGCGACATCGTAGGCGACTTCATACTGCGCAATCGGAAAGCGATGCGTGAGAAATCGGGCGACATCAATTGCGTTGGTTTCGAGCAAGGTTTTTGCTCTTTCGCGATGCTCGTAGGTGGTAATCGAAGAAAAAATCAGTTGAGGCTCTTTGTCTTGAAGCAAGCGGTAATCGGTTTTCATCACTTCGTAGGTGCCGCAGAGCAGGAATTTGCCTTGTGGTTTGAGCAAGCGAAGCGCAGGTTCAAGGAGCAGAAGTCTGCCTGTGGATTCAATGATAACATCGTAGCGGTGGTTGTAGTCCGAAGTGAAATCTTCAATGTTAAGGGCAATGTCGCGTGCAGTGGCAAGGTCGCCGCGCTGAATAAACAGGTCGCACGCATCAACATCGGTGAAGTTGTAAGAATGAAGCACTTCGGCAATCGTCAAGCCGAGCGCGCCGAGTCCGAGTATCAAAATGCGTTCAGTGGTTGCGAGGTCAAGTTTATTGACAGCGGAAAGTGCGTCGGCGAGCAATCCTATCAACACATCGCGTTCTTCGGGGGCGCGCCGAAGCGGCAGAAAATCGCCTTCCTTGACAATCACGCTCTCGGCTTGACACCCAAACACCGATTGCACCTCTTGCCATCGTTCTGACTTCCACGCATACACATACTCGCTCACTTCAACACCTTCAACACCTGAACCGACTTCAATGACTTCGCCAATGCACTCACTTCCGGGAACAACTGGAAATTTCAATTCTTTGCGCGTGATGGATTTGCCGGTCAGCAAAAACCGCTCAACGCCCGCCGAAATGCTTGTGGCAATCGTGCGAATCCGAATGTCTCGGTCAGAAAGCGGCTCAGAAACAACCGGCAGAAAGTCAAGTTTATTGGATTTGGTATAAACAATCGCATTAGACGGCATGACGGTAATGAGTAACGAGTAATGAGTAATGAAGAAAACAAGATACATTATTCACTATTTATTACTCATTACTCATTAACAAGCATTACGCAATTTCAAAGGCGACATTCGGCGACGCGGCTTTGATTTCATCAGTTGCGAAGGCTTCATACTTCTTAAAATTCTTCACGAACTCTTTGGCAAGCCACAGGGCTTTTTGGTCGTATGCCTCCTTATCTGCCCAAGTGTTTTTGGGAATGAGAACTTCATTCGGAACGTTAGGACAAGTTGTTGGAATGGAGACTTTGAAAATCGGGTCTTCGATGTATTCAACATGGTCGAGTTCGCCTGCCAGTGCGGCATTGACCATCGCGCGGGTGTAAGCAATTTTCATGCGCTTGCCAACGCCAATGCCGCCGCCCGACCAGCCTGTATTCACAAGCCAAACGCGCACCTGTTCTTTCGCAATTTTCTCACCTAAAAACTTTGCGTATTCCGTTGGGTGAAGCGGCAAGAAGGGCGCGCCAAAGCACGCGCTAAATGTCATCGTTGGCTCTTTAATGCCAATTTCCGTTCCCGCAACTTTTGCCGTGTAGCCTAAAAGGAAGTGATACATCGCTTGTGCAGGCGAAAGGCGAGAAATCGGCGGCAACACGCCGAAGGCATCGCACGTGAGAAACACAATGTTCTTCGGCTTCGGACCCACACTCGGCAGCACAGCATTGGGAATGTACTCAATCGGATAAGCGCATCGAGTATTTTCTGTGATAGAATCATCGGCGAAGTTAATCGTGCGCGTTTGCTCGTCCATCACGACATTTTCAACAATCGCGCCGTAGCGAATGGCATCGTAGATGAGCGGCTCATTTTCGCGCGAAAGGTTAATGCACTTCGCATAGCAACCGCCTTCGATGTTGAAGATACTGGTTTCAGACCAGCAGTGTTCGTCATCGCCAATCAAGCCGCGGGTGGGGTCGGCGGAAAGCGTGGTTTTGCCTGTGCCTGAAAGTCCGAAGAAAACTGCGCTGTTGGCGTCTTTACCGACATTCGCCGAGCAGTGCATCGAAAGCACGCCGCGCAACGGCATCAGGTAGTTCATAATCGTAAAGACGGATTTTTTGATTTCGCCCGCGTAGCCTGTGCCGCCAATCAGAACAAGTTTCTTTTCAAAATTGAGAATGACGAAGGTTTCGGAAAGTGTGTGGTCTTCGGCAGGAGTGGCTTTGAAGTTCGGAACAGCAATCACGGTGAAATCAGGTGAAAAGCCGATGAGTTCTTCGGCAGTCGGACGAATGAAAAGGGCTTTGGCGAAGGCACTATGCCAAGCAAATTCGGTCATCACGCGCACTTTTAAGCCGTAAGTTTTATCCGCACCGACAAACACATCTTGCACAAACACCTCGCGTTCAGAAAGGTAGCGAAGCACTTTTTGATGAAGTGCATCGAAGTGTGCAGGTTCAAAGGGCTTGTTGTTTTCCCACCAAATTCTCTCTTGACTGGAAGGCTCTTTGACGATGAATTTATCATTAGCAGAGCGACCAGTTTTTTTGCCTGTTTTAACCACGAGCGCACCCGTGTTAGAGAGATGACCTTCGCCGTTTTTAATCGCATATTCAATCAGGTACGTGAGGCTTGGATTATGGTGAACGGATTTTTTAGGCGTGAAGCCGAAGTCGTTTGTCATAGTTCGGAAAATGTGTTATTGATTGAAGAATTGATTTGAGCCTAACTTAATAACTTTCGCTTTCATTTGGAAAGTCGCGCCGTTTGACATCGGCGACGTAGGCTTTAACTGCATCGCTGATAATTTGTTCCAAGTTGGCGTAGCGACGCACGAAGCGCGGCTTAAAGGCGGTGTTGAGACCGAGCATATCATTCACAACAAGCACTTGCCCGTCGCACACATTGCCCGCGCCAATCCCAATCGTAGGAATGCCAACCGAGCGCGTAACCTCTTGCGCCAATGCTTTCGGGATTTTTTCAAGCACAATCGAGAACGCGCCTGCTTCTTCGAGCAGTTTTGCGTCTTGGAGCAAGGCTTCGGCTTCGCGCTCTTCTCTGGCGCGCACTTTGTATGAACCGAATTTGTAGATGGATTGCGGGGTTAAGCCCAAGTGAGCCATAACAGGAATGCCCGCGTCGGTGATGCGTTTGACCGCTTCAACCACAGGCTTTCCGCCTTCCAATTTGACCGCGTGGCAGCCGGTTTCCTTCATCAATCTCCCCGCGTTTTTCAGCGCGTCTTCTGCGGAGAGTTGATACGTCATAAACGGCATATCGGCGACAATCATCGCTCTGCCGGTAGCGGCATGAACGCCTTTGACAACTGCACGAACGTGGTAAATCATCTCGTCGAGCGTCATTGGCAGTGTGGTTTCGTTGCCTGCAAACACATTGCTGGCAGAGTCGCCGACAAGCACAATATCAACGCCCGCTAAATCCAAGAGACGTGCCGTCGTGAAGTCGTAGGCAGTCAGCACGGCGATTTTCTCGCCTTGCGATTTCATCTCAATCGCTTGGCTGGTCGTGAAGGCACGGCGCGAGGTTTCAAGTTGTGTTGACATGCTCAGCAGTGAACGGTGTTAAACGGTTATGGATTATTTGATGTGAGATAACATAAAGTTAATGTGCGGCGAAAAATGTGCATTGAAAAATAAAGCGTCGGAAAAAGCGTTGCGCCTTGCCATTCTCTCATTCTCAACCTCTAACCTCTAACCTCTAACCTATCTTTCGGCTTTCATTTTCTCTCGGAAGTGCGTATACTTGAAATCCGATTTGTAAAAATTTAAGCCGCTATTTAATCGTCCCAAATTTTCTACTGATGAACGAGCCACAACAACCGCTTCAAATCAACATCGAGGTTGATGACAAAACCGCCGAAGGCATTTACTCAAACTTTGCCATCATTAACCACTCGCCTGCGGAATTTATTTTGGATTTCACCACGCTTTTGCCCGGTATGCAGCGTGCCAAAGTACATTCGCGCATCATCATGACACCGCAACACACAAAATCACTTCTGGCGGCGTTGCAGGATAATATCGCCAAGTATGAAGCCGCTTTTGGTATCATTAAATTCAACGACATTCAAGCGAACCCTGCACCGATGGGATTTCGCGTGGAAGATAAACAGAAACTTTCTTAACAAATTTTTCATCAAGAAGAAGGCTTGCGCTGATGAAGTGTATCAAGCCGTCAAAATGAAGTTCGCTATGCGACAAACAGAATATCACTTTCACGTTTCGCGCAAAGGGCGCGCCCAATACCAACTTGAAGACCGCTTTTTTTCGATTCGCGGGAACACCGTTTTCACGAACTTCGCCGCTTGTCAAGAATTTTCGGCGAAAGTTAATGCTAATCGCAAAGCACGTGGCGCAAGCGACCGCGACCTTGTGCGCACGGCGGAAGTCTTTGCCTCTGCCTTATTGCACGAGGTCTTCCACTTCGTTATTTCTGTTTATCTGGAAGATGCTAATCCTGATGCGTTTGCCAAATGCCATGCGTGGATTCGTGGCGAGTTTGGCGAAGAGACCACAACCGCATTTCTGCAACGATTCGTTGATGAATTTCCAACGATGACCATCTATCGTGGCGATGAAACGGTCGAGCAGTATCTCGCTCGCACCAGCGACGGCACGCCCAACACACAAGTTGCCCTTGAAGAACTCATGCTCGTGTGGCTTGAGAATCAAAATCCCGCACTCAATCAACTCGAAGATTTAATCGATGACGAAACGCTCGTCCGCACCACGCCCTACAATCAAGTGATAACAAGCGTCGATAATTTTTTTGCGACACAGCCCACATTCGGCGTAGAAAATTTGCCGCTCTTGCGGCTCTTGCTTGCGCCAATTAAAGCCGCGCCAAATTCCATTCTCGAACAATTAAAGTATGTGATTGAAAAATGGGAGGCGATTATTTCTCGCTCACCTTCACTGAAAAAACTTCTGCTCCAAACCACTGACTATGTTAAAGAGGAAGGCAAGTATTTCTTAATGCTCGAAACGGCACGCGCGGAAAAAGAGAAGATGCCCTTCGAAGTGCGCCAAGCACAGTTCTTCGGCGATTACGAAAAAGAAACGCCGCCCGTTGCCGATTACAAGAGCGAGATATATGAAGACGCACCCGAAAATTTCACGCCCGATGAGAACTGGATGCCGCGCCTCGTCTTGATGGCGAAAAACACTTACGTGTGGCTCGACCAACTTTCAAAAAAATATCAACGCCCTATCAAACGCCTTGACGAAATTCCTGATGAAGAGCTCGATACGCTTGTCCGACGCGGGTTTACAGGCTTATGGCTCATCGGAATTTGGGAGCGCAGTTATGCTTCAAAACGCATTAAGCACTTGAACGGAAACATTGATGCTGTTGCTTCTGCCTATTCGCTCGATGACTATGTGATTGCAAAAGAACTTGGCGGATTTGAAGCTTATGCCAATCTCAAAGAGCGCGCGCGCCGAAAAGGCTTACGACTTGCCAGCGACATGGTGCCGAACCACATGGGCATTGATTCTAAATGGGTTATCCATCACCCTGAATGGTTTTTGCAAGTGGATTATCCGCCGTTTCCGAATTACACCTTTCACGGACCCGACCTTTCCCCAGACCCGCACATCGGCATTTACATTGAAGACGGCTATTGGCGCAAGACCGATGCCGCCGTTGTCTTTGCGCGCCTTGACCGATGGACAGGCGAAGTCAAATACATCTATCACGGCAACGATGGCACGAATATGCCGTGGAACGATACCGCGCAACTCAACTTCCTCAAAGCCGAAGTGCGTGAGCAAGTCATTCAAACGATTTTAAGCGTGGCGCGAATGTTTCCCATCATTCGCTTTGATGCGGCAATGGTTTTAGCCAAGCAACACATTCAACGCTTGTGGTTTCCTGAACCGGGCAAGGGCGGCGCAATTCCTTCGCGTGCAGCATTCGCCATGACAAAAGAAGAATTTGACAGAGCCATGCCGATTGAATTTTGGCGCGAAGTTGTCGACCGTGTTCAACAAGAAGTTCCCGATACGCTCCTGCTCGCCGAAGCCTTCTGGATGCTCGAAGGTTACTTCGTGCGCACACTCGGCATGCACCGCGTCTATAACAGCGCGTTCATGCACATGTTCAAAAAAGAAGAAAACACCGAATACCACAAACTCATCAAAGACACGCTCGAATACGACAGCCGCATTCTCAAACGCTATGTCAATTTCATGAACAATCCTGACGAAGAAACCGCCGTCAAGCAGTTCGGCAAAGGCGATAAATACTTCGGCGTGTGCGTGATGATGTGCACCATGCCCGGCTTGCCGATGTTCGGACACGGTCAAATCGAAGGCTTCACCGAGAAATATGGCATGGAATATCAACGCGCCTACTACAACGAATCGCCTGACGAATGGCTCATAGCGCGACACGAAAAAGAAATTTTCCCTCTGCTCAAAAAACGCTACCTCTTCGCCGAAGTCGACAACTTCTTGCTCTACGATTTCATCACGCCAAACGGCATTGACAATAATGTCTTCGCTTACAGCAACCGCTACAATGATGAAAAAGCCTTCGTCATTTATCACAACAAATACGCAGAAACATCGGGCTGGATTAAAACCGCCGCGAAATATCTTGACTTAGCAACAAACGAATATGTTGTGAAGACATTGGGCGAAGGGCTCATGCTTTCCAAAGAGCCAAATACTTTCGTCACATTCCGCGATGCAATTTCCGGCTTGGAGTATATCCG
>Ga0308419_1003051_pt1 | contig 10600 bp, 9 predicted proteins | sample HotsprSampleMS50_FD_203674 | JGI IMG/M metagenome (GOLD analysis project Ga0308419, IMG submission 203674) | Hot spring phototrophic mat microbial communities from Mushroom Spring, Yellowstone National Park, Wyoming, United States - 20090730_MS50 ... | reverse complement strand
CAAAAGCCCAGAAACTCCTCCGTATTCATCTACTACAATTGCCATGTGTTGTTTAGCTTTTCGTAGTTTCTGTAAAACTTTTTCTATCGATAAGGTTTCTGGGACAAACACAGGTGGCTGCATTATGGAACTAACCTTGTCATTTTTGTTTCGTTCGGGGTTTGCCAGCCAATCAATAAAAGCTTGAACGTGTACAACACCTGTAATATGATCTAAAGTTTTGTCGTACACGGGATAACGTGAAAATCTATGCTCTGCAATTAAAGGAAGAATTTCTTTAATTTTTTCATCTTGAGAAATAGCAACAATACTAAGCCTATGAGTCATCACTTCTTTAGCTTCCTGTTCTGAAAACTCAAAAGTCTTCTTTATAATTCTTAATTCTTCGTTATCAATTTTTCCTTGTTTGTTTTGTTCTTCTAAAAGAATCATAAGTTCTTCTGCAGTATGTACGAGTTTATGACCTGAGTTTTCAATATTTAAAAATCCCAAAACTACATTTGTAATACGATTCATAAAGTAAGTAATGGGATAAAACAAGTAGTAAAAAAAGTACAGAGGAGCAGAAGAAAAAATTGCTACCTGTTCAGCATTTTGAATAGAAATAGATTTTGGGATAAGTTCACCAAAAGTAATATGCATCAAGGTAATCAAACTGAAAGCAAAAGGAACTGCAATACTGTGAGGATTCATTTCTAGGGGAACTATATCCTTAAAACTTATTAGTATATATTCTACACCTCTTGCTACATATAACTCCCCTAGCCAACCTAAAAGTAAGCTAGCAATAGTAATTCCTACTTGGCAAACAGATAACATATCATTTAAATGAGTAATAACTTTTTTAGTGAGAGGAGCAAAAGGCTTTCCTTCTTTGATAAGCTCTTCTACTCTAGTAGGTCTAACTGCTACAATTGCAAATTCTGCTCCTACAAAGAAACCATTTACTAGTACTAATAATATTATAATAATGATTTCAAGGATTCCCATTTAGTTAATATCTAATCTCCAAGCATCTAACCATTCAATTTGCTCAATAGTAAAGTTATAATGATTTTGCATGACTTCTACAAAGTGGGGAATATGAGCAGCTCCATATAGTAAACCAATTTCTAAAGGGACTTGTGATTTAAGTTTTTCATCCAGATAAGTTAAAGCTACTTTATTTCTAGCTATTATAATAGCTTCTCGGGGCAATTTCATGTTTTCATCATAACACAACTCTTTAGCTGAACGGATTAAATATCTTGCCATTTTTCGTTTGTATTTTTGAACTACAACCTCTCGAGGATCTTGAATTGTTACAGTGTCTTCGGGGGCATTGTCTTGTTCTAACCATACCTTTGTGTTTAGTGCAAGATTTTGAGATAACTGCTCTAGATTAATTTCTAAATTTTTTAAAATATGTAAAAAATCTGAAAATTTTACATCGGCATTTATCCAGTTTGCCCTAGGTTTTAAATATTCAGTTTGTTCTACTAAATCAAAGTATCTTGCAAACTCATTTTGAAAAGTAGATATATTTTGAATATCTTTTTTTGAGGAGTTAACTGAGGTTTGTAAAAAAAAAGCCTTTGGACTAGAAAGCCAAGAATTTTCCATCTGTATGCCTTCATAGTAGACATAATCTAATTCTTTTGTGATTTTATATATATTTTTATAGTATGCTACTTCCCCTACATGAATGACTCCTATAATTTTTAATTTAATTTCTAAATTTTTACTAGACATAGTATAAATAGCTGTCTGTAGGGCACCTTTTTCAATTCTCAAAAACTCAACTTCTTTAGTTTGATTTTCTTGAGGAATTAATAGGGAAGCCAAACATAGGTATAAAAAAAGTAATTTTTTTTTACTTAAGATATACATAAATTGACCTCTTTTAGAGAGTATAGTTCAAGCATAAAGAATTGCAATTAGAAATAAACCATTATTTTATAAAATGATGGGCTTATCTGAAAGTTCATTTTTTTTAGTATTTTGAGGAGGAAAATGAGTTACTAAAAGTTCAGTAATTTCTGCAATGCCTAAAATTACTCCTCTCTGAAAAAAGTCCTTACGAAAATTTTCCTGCATTCTTTCAATAATTCCGTCCCAAGTAGACTGACTAACTAGTTTAGAAATCCCTCTGTCTGCTACTATTTCAATTTTTTTATCAGCAAGTAGTAAATACACTAAAACCCCACTATTTCCCTCTGTGTCCCAAACTCTAAGTATAGAAAATAATTCAATAGCTCTTTGACGAGATGTTTTTCCTTTTAAAAGTTCTGATATACTTAGCCTACCTTCAACAGCAAATACTAGTTCGGCAGAGTGTCTTTTTTCAGAGTCTTGTATGACTAATTCAATTTCTTTCAAAGAAGACTTAGGAAATAAATTTCTAACTTGATAAGGTAAGAAAAACAAGTGTTTTAAAAGTCTTTTAAGTTTTTTCATTTCTTAGTTAAATAAACCTTGTTTGTTTGCGATTTCATATGCTTTAATGAGAACACACCTTGAATTTACAATCATTTTTATTCTTTAGGAGAATCTTTTTTATAAGTTTTATTCATATTTAGAATTTTTCAATTTCTTTTGTATTTTTATAATATTTTTCTTTTACATGATAATACCAAGCGTTTTCCATTTCTTGGCAGATACGGATGGCTAAGTTATTTACAAGTCGGGCTTGTGCTTGCTCTTCAGTTTCTCTATATCCAAGTTGATCTGAAAAGTATACTCTACCTAAAATTTCATCTCTTTCTAAGGTCAATCTCTCTCCACCTACTTCTTGTAATTCTAAACGAATAACTGCAGTAATCTCTGAACTCATTTCTTGATTGCCCATGTCTAAGAGATTTCCAATTCTTTGAAAATGTATAACTTTACCATATAAACGATACATGGCTAAAGACTTATCTCGAGTTTGTATAAACCTTCCTCTTCGATCTACTTCTGCTTTGAGAACTTGTGTAAGCATGGTATGTAAAGCAGGTGCATAAGAATCATTTTGAAAGTTATGTATGTAAAGTAAACGTAACCTATCTTCAATAATTTTTTCACCTACTTTAGGAGGTCTACCTGGTTCTTTAGATAAACTACTACATCCTAAAAATAAAAAACCTATAATTAAATAACACATTGCTTTCAAGAAATATATTAAGCAAAAAAAATAAATGCCATATTTTTGTCAATAAAAATACTATTGAGAAGTATTAAAGGATGGATAATTTTGGGACAAAAATTTTTTGTAAGAGCAATTAGTTTAAAATAAGGTTAAAGATTTTTCTTGTAACTTAGTTTGTACATTTAAATCCCGATTTACCCTAATATAAAAATATAGATAAATAAGGTTAGCATAAAAAGTAAATAATTTTTTAATTATAATTGCTTTTATTAAATTTTGAAAATTTCTTTTCTTGACTGAAAACTATGTTTTTTGATTGTAAACTCTATGAAACATTTTGTTATCATTTTACAATATGTAAAACCAATGGAAACCATAGATCAGCATTTAGATTCTCACAGGAGTTTTTTAGATGAAGGTTATAAGTCGGGGATGCTACTTGCCTCTGGTCCTCAAAATCCACGTTCAGGTGGAATTGTCTTAGGTAGAGCAGAAACTGTTAAACAAATGAGAAATTTTTTTTTAAGGGATCCTTTTTATATTTATGGATGTGCTGAATATAATTTTATAGAATTTATACCTGTAAAATACCAAAGTAAATTTAAATCTTGGTTCGTTGACATATAAAAGCAAATTGACAAGACTACCTTGTCTTATTTTTTAGTAACTAATCTCAGAAAAAGGAAATTTTTATTTAGGAATTAAATTTTTTATGTCTTTGAAAAATTACATTTTTACTTCTGAATCTGTCTCTGAAGGTCATCCCGACAAAGTTTGCGATCAAATTTCAGATGCCATCTTAGATGCTTATCTGGATCAAGATCCAAAATCCCGAGTAGCATGTGAAGTTTTAGTTACTACAAATCTTGTAGTAATAGCCGGAGAAATTACAAGCCAAGCAAAGGTAGATGCACAAGAGATTGCAAGGGATGTTATCCGCAAAATTGGTTACAATGATATTCAACTTTACTTTGATGCAGACTATGCTGTAGTATCTTCACACATTCATCGCCAAAGTCCAGATATTGCTCAAGGTGTAAATGAAGGAGAAGGTTTGTATAAAGAACAAGGTGCAGGAGATCAAGGACTTATGTTTGGCTTTGCCATTGATGAAACTCCCGAATTCATGCCTACACCTATTTACTACTCACACAAGCTTCTAAAGTACCTCGCAGAACTACGACATGGAAAAAAATTGACTTGGTTACGTCCCGACTCCAAGTCTCAAGTTACTGTTGTTTACGAAAATAACAAGCCAGTAAGAATTGATACAATTGTAGTTTCTACTCAGCATAGTCCTGACGTTACACACAAACAAATAGAAGAAGCTGTTATAGAAGAATGTGTAAAAAAAGTAATTCCTAAAGAGCTACTTTTAAATACGAAATATTTTATTAACCCCACTGGAAAATTTGAAATTGGTGGTCCTCATGGGGATACAGGCTTAACAGGAAGAAAGATTATCGTAGATACCTATGGTGGAATGGGACGACATGGTGGTGGGGCATTCTCTGGAAAAGATCCTTCTAAGGTAGATCGTTCAGCAGCTTATATGGGACGCTATATTGCAAAAAATGTAGTGGCTGCAGGCTTAGCTTCTAGGTGTGAAGTTCAATTAGCTTATGCTATTGGTGTAGCTGAACCTGTTTCAGTTTTAGTAGATACTTTTGGGACAAATACTATCCCAGAAGAAGAAATTGTAAAACGAGTAAAAGCTAATTTTCAACTCACCCCACGCGGGATCATTGAATCTTTGAAACTTTTAGAAAGAGGAAGAAGATATTTAGAGACAGCTGCTTATGGGCACTTTGGACGTAGCGGAGAAACTTTTACTTGGGAAAAAACAGATAAAGTTGAGGCTTTGAAAAAATAATGTCTTCTCATTCAATTTCTTCAGGTAATTTAAAAGCTACACGGGATGGATATGGAGAAGCATTGGTTGAACTAGGTTCTGAAAAATCTGATGTAGTAGTCTTAGATGCTGATTTATCAGGTTCTACTAAGACAAGTTTATTCAAAAAAAAATTTCCAAATCGATTTTTCAATGTAGGAGTAGCTGAACAAAACTTAGTAGGTCATGCTGCAGGTCTTGCTGTTTCTGGACTAGTTCCTTTTGCTTCCTCTTTTGCCATGTTTTTATCTGGGAGAGCTTGGGAAATTGTGAGGAATTCAGTAGCATACCCTAAGTTAAATGTAAAATTAGTTGCTTCCCATGGAGGAGTTACTGTTGGAGAAGATGGAGCTTCACATCAATGTATTGAGGACTTTGCTCTCATGCGAGTTATTCCTGAGATGACAGTAATTTGTCCTTCAGATTACGAAGAAACAAAGCAAGTAGTAAAAAAAATTTATGACTATAAAGGTCCTGTCTACGTGCGAGTAGGTAGACCTGCTATCCCTATCTTAAAGAGAGAAAACTATGAATTTGAGATTGGGAAGGCAGAAATTCGTGCAGAAGGAAAGGATGTAACAATTATTGCTTGTGGGGTTTTAGTTCATGAAGCTGACCTAGCAAGAATTGAATTAGAAAAGAAAGGAATTTCTGCTAGTGTAATTAACATGGCTACTATTAAGCCCTTAGATAAAGAAGCTATTTTAAAAGAAGCTAAAAAAACAAGAGCCATTGTCACCTGCGAAGAACACAACATCATAGGTGGGCTAGGTTCAGCTGTAAGTGAGTTTTTAAGTGAGGAATTTCCTGTTCCAATTGTAAAAGTTGGAATGAAAGATGAGTTTGGAAAATCTGGGACATGGTCAGAACTTTTAGACTATTTTGGGATGAGAGCAAAAGATATTGTAGTAGCTGCACAAAGAGCTATTCAATTAAAAAACTAAAAAAAGATTTTTTTCTGCTTGGTTTTTTTAAAGGGATTGAAAAAGTTATTTTTTCAGTTGCTAAGTTTCGGATAGTATTTTCCGATAAGAATAGAAATGGAATAAGGTCAAGGCTCTATGATTTTAAACCATTTCATGACCAAGGAAGGAACTAATGGATCCTGAGATTCGAACCGAAAAAATTATTACTCAAAACAAAACTTTTTTGGTAGACTTAAAAAGGAATCAAGCAGGTTATTATCTAAAGGTTTCTGAATGGTCAAATAGTAAAAAGTCTTCCATTTTTATCCCTGCTGAAGGGATAGAGCGTATCATTGAAATTTTATCAGATTTTAAGGATACCATGCTAAAAAGAGAAGACTTAGAGCCAAAAAAATGAATGATATACTATAGGATTGTATAAAAATAAGGAGAGTTTCTAATGAAGTTGAGTCGTTTAGTGCTAATGATGATAGTGATGGCTGCCATGGGTCCTCTGAGTGCACAAGGGGGTGCTCCAGCTAAGAGTTCAGGTTCTTCTAGCAGTGGGGAAAGACCAGAAGCCTTAGAAAGAGTAACTCTGGAAAATTTTGAAGAAGCTGAAGACTGGAGAGCTCGCTCTACAAGTCCTCTAGGGGAAACCAAGACTTTAAAAATGATCCAGAGAGGTCTTATAAAAGACGTCTTTGACGAGCGAAGTGTCCCAGAAGTGAGGGATCAAAATGGTAAGTATACCCCAGTTTCTGAAACTCAAGAGGAGAGAATTGGCAAAAATTATGTTTTAGGAGTAAAAACTTATTTTGCTAATCGTGGATTTGATAGAGTAGAAGTTTCTCCTCCTCAAGAGTTTATTATCAAGGGACAGGTAAGGCAGGTTTCTGTGTGGGTTTTAGGAAGAAAGTTTCGTCACACTCTCTATGCTAAGTTTCGGGACTATAAAGGAAATACTCACAATATTCGATTAGGCAAGTTAGATTTTTTTGGTTGGAGAAAACTTACAGCTCCTATACCTGGATTTATTCCTCAAAGTACGAGATATTCTCTCCAAGATAAAAATTTAAAGTTTGTGTCTTTGTTTGTAGTAAGTGACCCCCATGAAGTAGGAGGGGAATTTTATTTTTACGTAGATGATCTCGAAGTAAGGACAGATAAACAAGATACTATCTATCCTGGTTTTGAAATCAAGGACAATTGGTAGGATTAATATGGGAAATGAGGTAGGAAGTATGAAAGTAAAAAAAATTTTAATTGTAGTGTTCTCAGTAATTTTCAGCATATCTGCTATTTTGGGAGTTGCTTTAGCTCAACAGCGTAAAGGCGTAAAAACTTCTAATGGAAGTGATATTTCGGCAAATGAATTGAGGGCTATTACTCTTGAAAGTTGGGATAAAGGCAATCCATGGGAAGTTTTTACTGATAAAGATCAAATGGAATATCCAACTTACCCAGGAGCAAAGTACGAGTATAAGCCCGAGTTAGAGACTTCACAAGTCTACCGTGCTGTAAAACTTTTAGATGGGGCATATCCTAGAGATGTAAAGTACTTAGATTATAACCCAAATAAAAAAGATTTAAAAGTTTTAGGTGTAAAATTTCGTTTTACTTATCCAGGTAACAACGAAGTAACCATTCGTCCACCTAGAGAAGATAAGTTTAAAGTAAAACGATATAAAGGTTTTGTTTCTGAAAATGATTTTTCTAGCAAAGATCAAAAATTAGATCCGAGTGCTAGACCTAAGCCAGTTACTCAAGAAATCTACGGAATTGAATTTCCAGGTGTAGCTAAGGCTATTTCTGTTTGGGTCTGTGGACGTGGAAATGACTACGATCTCGAAAGTTGGATTGAAGACTACAAAGGGGACACTCATATTTTAAAAATGGGAAATTTAAACTTTGTAGGTTGGAGACCACTTACTGCTAAGATTCCAGAGCATATTCCTCAGTATGCTGATACTTACCCTGCTACAAAAACAGCTGTTTTTAAACAGTTCAAAATTCGTTCTAACCCTCGTTCTACAGGAGATACTGTAGTTCTCTTCTTTGATGAACTTAGAATCTTAACAGATGCTTTTGAAGTTCACTTTGATGGAGCAGACTTAGATTTTGATGCTGAAGATTGTGAAAACAAAAATAAACTAGAAAAAATGTTAGAAGATAGTAAACGTCCACCTAAAGATTGCGGAAAGTCTGGAAACACTCCTGCAAAGAACTAGACTTTGCAAATTTCTAATGCCCCGATTTTCGGGGCTTTTTTACTTATATTGGAAAGAAAATTCTCAAAATTTTACTTTACTATTTTCTCATAATAAAAAAAATAGTTATATAACAAAGTCTTTATATTTTTATGTTTTCTAATTTATCCTTTTTAAATCCTTTGGAGTAATTGAATGTTACAAGAAGCAGTTGTTGAAGAAAAGCCCAGTGAGTTTCAAAAATTAAATACCCTGTTTAATGAAGAGATTTATATAAGAGTAGATGCCAGTAACGTACCTGTTACTAAATTTAAAATCTATGACGATTTAATTCAACATTATCAATCTAAATCTTTGTTAAATGAAATCATACCTCTCATCAAAGAACATCTCAATGACCACAGTGAGAGTGTTTCTGCAAGGTACATGCTTGGGATCATTGCCCTCATGCAAAATAAAATTGATGACTCGGGACACCTCAAGACTCTACTTGAACAGCTTAAGCTCCATGGTAAATGGACAATTATCGAATACGTCACAGATCAAATTTTACAATTTGGAGAACAACGCTTAGCTTTAAAATTTAAAGCCGAAGCTTTAGAAAAATTAAATAAGAATAAAGAACTAAAAGTAATTTTAGAAAAATTAGCACGCCATGATAGAAAGAATCCCGAAATAGCTAAAAAATATGGACTTGCAATTTTAGATCAAGATAAGCAAAAAGCTATTACTTTTTTAAAACAAGCTGCAGAGTCGTTTGCTCGTTCAAAAGATTATCAAAACTTAGAAGAAATCTGGCCTGAGATAGTAAAACATAACTACGAAGATGTGAACTTCATCGAAAAAATAGAAAGAATCTTACTAGCAAATAGAGAACGGTCTAGAATAGTAATCTTGCTACATCCAATCATGGAGTCTTACAAAATCATAGAGGATTTAGATAAGACTATTTATTATCTGAAAAAAATTCTAGAATACGAACCCCTTTCTCACAAGGCTCGAACTGAACTGATTCGTGCATATAAAATGAAATATAAAAACCACTCTCTTTTAGATGAATTTCTTAAGATGAGTGAACTTGGAAATCACAAAAAGCCTGTCAAAACCTGTATCGCTAACTTTGAAAGAAATATTGTCTTTGATACAAATAACTATGTGATGCATAGAACTTGGGGAGTAGGAAAAATTAAATCTATAAGTAGTGCCTCTGATTCTATTATAGTAGACTTTAAAGATAAGCCAAACCACAAACTTTCTATTCAGATGGCACTCAGCAGTTTAAAGCCATTAGGACCTGACCATATTTGGGTAAAGTTTTATGAAAATGAAGTAGAAATTCGTAAAAAATTTGAGGAAGATATTCCAAACTTCATGGTAGAGCTTTTAACTTCTCATGACAACGCTATGCTTTTATCTGATGTCAAAGCAGAGCTACTCAATAGATTCTTAAAAAAGCCTGAAGACTGGACAAAGTGGTGGAGTAAAGCTAAGCTTGCATTGAAAAAAGATCCTAGGATAGGATTCAACCCCAAGAAAAAAGATGAAATTGTATTTAGGGAAAAACCAATCTCTTTGGCAGAAGAATTAATTGATAAATTTAACGCATCTTCCGACGTAAACAAAAAACTAGATATAGCACTAGAAGCTTTAGAAGTTTATCAAGAAGCTGAAGACGCTGTAGAAACATTCAATCATTACTACTATGAGGAGGAAGAAGCTAAAGACCCACTTCGTAAAATTCTTGCTTTCTGTTATTTAGATATGGCAAGTAAATTTTTTGAAGTGGAAGACTTGCCTAGACATTTAAAAAATGAGGACATTGCGAGAGTAATTGCAGGACTTTCCATAGAAGAAGCTGTACAAATATCTAGACAAATTACAAACTTAGAAGCAAAAAAACACTTTGTCAATTTAATTCGTAACTATCATCCTTCTTATACAACTATCTTTTCTAAGCTTCTTTTTGAAATTCCTGTTAAGATCAACAAATACGTTTTTTCTCATCTAGCTCAAGATGGAAAAAAAGAAGAGATCAACCAATTTTTAGAAATTGTAAAGACTCGAGCTAAAGATTATCCTGAAGTTTTTCTTTGGGTGGCAAAGACATATCTTTCTGGTTCTTGGAATTACGATTGGCTTCATCTTTCTGAAGAAGATATAATTTTACGAATATTTCGCTTATTAAAGCCTCTTGCAAAAATTGAAGAGAAGGGAACTAAGCTTAAGAATATGGCAAACGACATTTTGTTTGCTGGGAATGCAGAGGTATTAATGCGAGTTATTGAAAGAGCAGACGAAGAATTAGTACGTAAGCTTTATGCACTTTACAAAGAGGTCCCATATATTACAGAACCAGAGAAAGAAAAATTTTTTGATTTAATTAATTCTAAAAGACAAATTCAGTGGTTTACTTATTCTCCTGTTGAAGAAGATGAATACGAGGATCCTATCTTTAGTTTGCCTCCAGGTACAGTCTTCGTAACTCGCA